>OAWU01000361.1_pt1 | contig 31966 bp, 31 predicted proteins | sample 1477041 | NCBI WGS metagenome assembly OAWU01 (sample SAMEA2580266, study PRJEB22360) | human gut metagenome | biome: human gut; feature: human-associated habitat; material: faeces | place: Denmark | collected 2008/2010
ATGAATTGCCGTTATGGGAGGGCGTTAATCCCCCGGCTGCCGTAGCGCGTCGGCTGGGCTATCCGAGTGTGCAATATTTCAGTCTGGTGTTTAAGAAAGCAACGGGAGTTGCACCGAATGAATATAGATATTCACAAAATTGAGATGATGCAGATAGAATGAATTTATTAGACCAAAATATTTTATAATGGAGACCAAAGCTATATTTTTAGATGTAGACGGAACATTGGTGAGTTTCGACACTCACCGCGTTCCGCAGTCGGCTATCGAAGCGTTGCAGCAAGTTCATGAATCCGGTATAAAAATCATAATAGCAACTGGGAGGGCGTTTACCGATCTTCACGAGCTTGAAGAGATTCCATACGATGCAGTGATAGCTTTGAATGGGTCCGATTGTGTACTGAGAGATGGCACTCCTATATCTCGTAAACAGATTCCCGAAAAGGATTTTCAGATGGTACTGGTATTGGCTCAACATTATGGGTTTGCTCTGGCTATCGAAACGAATAAAGGTATTTTTGTCAACGAACTCAACCCGACCGTCATCGAATTGGCCAGGCTGGTCAATCACCCTACACCGCCGGTGGCAGACATCGAAAAAGAGTTTATGGGAGGCGAATGTTGTCAGTTATGCATATATTGTGATGAAGAAATGGAAAAAGAAGTAATGGCACAACTTCCCGGACTTTCTGTTTCCAGATGGAACCCTTTCTTCGCGGATGTCAATGTGGCGGGAGTAAACAAGGCTATGGGTATCAATGAGTTTGCTTCCTATTATGGATTTGATGTTTCAAGAACCATCGCTTTTGGTGATGGCGGGAATGATATTTCCATGATTCGTGCAGCCGGGATGGGAATAGCTATGGGAGGAGCTTCCGAGGCTGTGAAAAGCGTTGCCGATTATATAACGGAGGCGGTGGATGAGAATGGTGTCCGGAACGCCTTGGTTCGTTTCGGTATTCTGGAATAAAAATCGGCTATCAAAACTGATGAAAACTATAGTCTGTAAATATTATGCTTTTTAGAAAAATTACTTAAAGGATTTAATTTTAGCATCAATATTTTTAATTTGGAGGAATCTAAGTCATTTGACCAATATTTTGAGCGGATATTGATTAGTAAAGATACATTTTTGATTAAGGAAGGAGAAATAGAAAGATATAGTTATTTCGTTTTTGATGGGATATTGCGTTGTTGGCTTTTGAATCATAAAGGGGAAGAGTAAATTTTTTGGTTTTGTAAAGAAGGTACGTTTTCAATGTCGAACATGTCTTTTACCTTACAAACATGATCTGCATTTAATGTGCAGACAATTGTAGATAGCGTTATTTACCGAATAGACAAGAAGCGAGTAGATGAACTGTATACTGCTATTCCTAAGGTAAAAACTGTATTTGAAGATTTGAATGCTATACTACTGAGTAAACTCTTGAAAAGAAATATCGACTTGATTAAATATTCTCCTGAATAGTATTATCTACAGATGATTGAAGGATATGGCATTACATTAAACTATATACCACTCAAAGATATAGCTTCTTATTTGGGTATCATGCCACAAGTACTAAGCAAAATCCGTAAACGTATTTTTTAACTTGGGTTCAGTGTATTGAATGTATAAGTTCCGAACTTTGCGGTTTTAAATAGCAATTACAATTATGATTAGAAAAATTAAAGTTACGGATTATCCACGTTTGATAGAAATTTGGGAAAGTGCAGTATTGAGTACACATGATTTTCTTAAAGAAGAAGATTTTCTATACTATAAGGAACAGCTTCCGGTATATTTTCAGTATGTCATTCTATTCGGGTTTGAACAGGAGGGAATCTTAATCGGATTTATGAGAATTGCAGAAGGAAATCTTGAAATGTTGTTTATTACCAATAATTATTGAGGCACAGGAATTGGGGAAAAACTGGTTACTTATGCCATAAATCATTTGCAGGTAACGAAAGTCGATGTGAACGAGCAGAATATTCAAGCTGTCGGTTTTTATAAATATATAGGCTTTAGCGTATACAAAAGGTCCGATTTGGACGGAGAAGGTAAAGAATATCCTATTTTACACATGCAGTTGTAGTTCGTAAGTCAGACCCCGATTTTAAAAATCATCATTTTTGCCAGCACTACTTTTTCTTCTCATATTCGGCTTTAACTATCTGACAGCAAGAATTTAACCACGTGTTTTTTTTCTGTTTTTTTGTTTATAATAAATAATATTTGTTAATGTCTATTTTGGGCTTATTTTCCGTTTTCTTTGTGCAAATATGGTGATTAAGGGGCGAACTCCGTTGTCTATAGTGCCGGAAGTATGGCTTTGGCTCCCCGTATATGGGCATTTTTTCCCTTCATGTCCTGTGTGTAATGCAGAGAAGCTTGGCGCATAATTCCCGAAACCTTATTACAAAACTTCGTCCCACGCATGTGTGTTCGCCGGTTTGCCTGCGTGAACCGTCGAGCCCACGTGCGTGGGACGAGGGTTTACATGAACCTTCATAATAAAAAGCATGGGACATACGTGGATTCTGCCTATACCTTCTTCCAGTTTTGTCCCTATCCGGAGGACGGTCTGCCCATTCATTGCTGCTCAGTTTCTTATTCTTGTGATGTAAGTCTGAGAAAGCTGAAACTCGAAAATTGCTTATGCACCGGATATTTCGGGTCCCCATTTTTGCCGGAGCGAGAAAAAGAAAAAGCTCTGAAATACTTGAATTTCAGAGCTTTGCTTTAATTTGCTATTTGCTTTCGCGGTGCGTACGGGACTCGAACCCGTGACCCCATGCGTGACAGGCATGTATTCTAACCAACTGAACTAACGCACCATTATTTCATTCTTTCGTTGCTATCTCTCTTGATTGCGGTTGCAAAGGTAGGCATTTCTTTGATATCTGCAATAGCTATGGCGAACTTTTTTCCAAGCGTTTTGTGCTGTATTTGCTTTATATCCTCATATTGAGAAGATTGGAAAAATAAGAGAAAAGTAAATTTAACAACTGTTTAGAAATACGTTTATGCACTGTTTTATTCTTGATATGAAAACCTTTCCTGGAGAAAACGAAACATTTCGGAGCTTGTTTTAAACTTCTTGCTCGAAAAGTTCGTTGTTTTGCAATAAATCGTTATTTTTGCGGACTCAAAACGAGAATGTTGTAATTTGAAAAATGATAAAAAACATTTTAGGATGATGAAAACAGCCAAACTGTTGCTGCACTGCCCTGACAAACCAGGCATATTGGCAGAAGTAACAGACTTTATAACGGTGAATAAAGGTAATATTATCTATCTGGATCAGTATGTAGACCATGTAGAGAATATCTTTTTTATGCGTATTGAATGGGAATTGAAAGATTTTCTGGTGCCTCAGGAAAAGATTGAGGATTATTTTGCCACTTTGTATGCACAGAAATATGAGATGAATTTCCGTCTCTATTTCTCCGATACAAAACCGCGTATGGCTATCTTTGTTTCAAAGATGTCCCATTGCTTGTTCGACTTGTTGGCGCGTTACACCGCTGGTGAGTGGAATGTGGAGATACCTCTTATTATAAGCAATCATCCCGATTTGCAGCACGTGGCCGAGCGTTTCGGTATTCCTTTCCATCTTTTCCCCATTACCAAAGAGACAAAGGAGGAACAAGAGAAGAAGGAAATGGAGTTACTGGCAAAGCATAAGATAACTTTCATAGTGCTGGCGCGCTACATGCAGGTCATTTCCGAGCAAATGATAAACGCTTATCCCAATAGGATAATCAATATCCATCACTCTTTCCTTCCGGCATTTGTGGGAGCGAAGCCCTATCATGCTGCGTTTGAACGTGGAGTGAAGATTATTGGAGCTACCAGCCACTATGTTACCACAGAATTGGATGCCGGTCCCATCATAGAGCAGGATGTGGTGCGTATTACACACAAGGACACTGTGCAGGATTTGGTGAACAAGGGTAAGGACTTGGAAAAGATTGTGCTTTCTCGTGCTGTTCAGAAGCATATTGAACGCAAGGTGTTGGCATATAAGAACAAAACGGTAATATTTAATTAGTTGATAGTTGATAATTGATAGTTGATGGTGGGGAACTTGTCATTACCTTTCAATTATTACCTTTCAATGGTCAATTCTCAATTAAAAAAATGAAAGTTGCAGTTGTCAAATATAATGCAGGCAATATCCGTTCGGTGGATTATGCTTTGAAGCGTCTGGGAGTAGAGGCAGTGATTACGGCGGATGAGGCTGTGCTACGTGCTGCCGATAAGGTTATCTTTCCCGGTGTGGGAGAGGCGGAAACCACTATGGACTTTTTGCGTGCCGGTGGTATGGATAGGCTGATAAAGGAGTTCCCCACCAAAAAGGGCCCCCCCCCAGCCGGTATTGGGCATTTGCCTGGGCATGCAGTTGATGTGCCGCCACTCTGAAGAGGGGGATGTGGATTGCCTGGGTATTTTTGATACTGATGTGAAACGTTTCATTTCGCAGAGGCACGAGGATAAAGTACCTCATATGGGATGGAATACCATTGCCCGGACGAATAGCGGACTTTTTAAAGGCTTTACTAAAGAAGAGTTTGTTTATTTCGTACATAGTTTCTATGTGCCAGTCAATGATTGTACGGCAGCCGTGACGGATTACATTCATCCGTTCAGTGCCGCTTTGCATAAAGGCAATTACTACGCCACACAGTTCCATCCGGAAAAGAGTGGAAGTGTGGGAGAGCGTATTTTGCGGAATTTCCTGGAACTGTAAATCGTCAAATCGTAAATAAAATGATAGAACTGATTCCCGCTATTGACATTATTGACGGAAAATGTGTACGCCTTTCCCAAGGCGATTATGACAGCAAGAAGGTGTACAACGAAAATCCCGTGGAAGTGGCCCTGGAGCTGGAGGCTCATGGTATCCGCAGACTTCATGTGGTCGATTTGGACGGTGCGGCTTCCCATCATGTGGTAAACTACCGTACGTTGGAACAGATAGCTGTGCGTACGTCTCTTATTATTGATTTTGGAGGTGGGGTGAAGAGTGATGAAGATTTGGTGATAGCTTTTGAGAACGGTGCGCAGATGGTGACCGGTGGCAGCATTGCTGTGAAGAATCCCGAATTGTTCTGCAAATGGCTTCAAATGTATGGTTCCGAGAAAATTATTCTTGGCGCTGATGTGAAAGAGCATAAAATAGCCGTCAATGGTTGGAAGGATGAGAGTGGCTGCGAACTGTTTCCGTTCTTGAAAGACTATGTAGAGAAGGGGGTCCGTAAGGTTATCTGTACTGATATCAGTTGTGACGGAATGCTGCAAGGACCATCGATAGCGTTGTATAAGGAGATACTGGAGCACCATCCTGAACTCTATCTGATAGCAAGTGGAGGCGTAAGCTGTGCCGATGATATACGCCATTTGGAAGTTGTCGGCATACCTGCCGTTATTTTCGGTAAGGCTCTGTACGAAGGCCGCATCACCTTCAAAGAACTGGAAAATTTTGTTAGTTGAAAGGTGAAAATTAATCACTTATAACTCATAACTTATAACTCAAACCGCCGTGTTAGCAAAAAGAATCATTTCTTGCCTCGACATTAAAGATGGGCAGACAGTGAAAGGTACCAATTTCGTGAACCTCCGCCAGGCCGGCGACCCGGTAGAACTGGCGCGTGCTTATAGTGAGCAGGGTGCCGACGAACTGGTTTTTCTCGACATCACAGCCAGTTTTGAAGGCCGTAAGACTTTCACTGAATTGGTGAAACGCATAGCTGCGAATATCAGCATTCCTTTTACTGTAGGTGGAGGCATTCATGAACTGGGTGACGTGGATAGGCTACTGAATGCAGGTGCCGATAAAATCTCCATCAATTCCTCAGCTATCCGCCGTCCCGGATTGATAGACGAGATTGCGAAGAACTTCGGTTCTCAGGTTTGTGTACTGGCAGTTGATGCCAAACAGACAGAGAAGGGATGGCGATGCTACTTGAACGGTGGTCGTGTGGAAACGGATAAGGAACTGTTTGCGTGGACAAAAGAAGCCCAGGAACGTGGTGCGGGCGAGATATTGTTCACCAGCATGAATCACGACGGTGTCAAGACCGGTTATGCCAATGAAGCGCTTTCCAGCCTTGCCGACGGATTGTCCATCCCCATCATTGCATCGGGAGGGGCAGGTGCCAAAGAACATTTTCGTGACGTCTTTTTGCAGGGAAAAGCAGATGCTGCCCTGGCAGCCAGTGTTTTTCATTTCGGAGAAATCAAAATTCCCGAATTAAAATCGTATCTTTGTGCCCAAGGAATTGCGATGAGAAGATGAAGGTGAGTTTACGATTGGACGATTTACGATTTACGATTGGGATTACTCAAGCAAATCATAAGTCTCCAGTCACTTAAAGTAATATCAATCGTAAATAGTAAATAGCTAAATCGTAAATAGAATGGATTTTGACAAGATGAACGGACTCGTTCCGGCGATTATACAAGATGCAGATACCGCTAAGGTGCTGATGCTTGGCTTCATGAACAAGGAGGCTTATGACAAGACGGTGGAAACTGGAAAGGTGACTTTCTTCAGCCGTACCAAGAACCGTCTTTGGACGAAAGGCGAGGAGAGTGGCAACTTCCTGAATGTGGTTTCCATAAAGGAAGACTGTGACCGGGATACGTTACTGGTGCAGGTACATCCCGTAGGCCCGGTTTGCCATACCGGTACAGATACTTGCTGGGGTGAGAAGAACGAACAGCCGGTTATGTTTCTAAAGCTTCTTCAGGATTTCATCTGTAAGCGTTATGATGAAATGCCCGAAGGTTCCTATACGACCAGTCTTTTCCAGTCCGGTATCAACAAAATGGCACAGAAGGTAGGCGAAGAGGCTGTGGAAACCGTCATTGAGGCTTGCAACGGTACGGACGAACGCCTGATTTATGAAGGAGCTGATTTGTTGTATCACCTCATCGTGCTGCTCACATCCAAAGGATACCGCATTGAAGACCTTGCGCGTGAATTGGAGGAACGTCACAGTGCGACGTGGAAGAAACATTAAGTAATTAAAAATTAATAATTAAAATGGGGGTGGGCGAGGCGCTGATAAGATATACGGACGTAGAGATACACCAGCAGGAGTTGTGCGTACTGAACGATGTGAATTTGGAACTTCACAAAGGGGAGTTCGTGTACCTGGTAGGTAAAGTGGGCTCCGGCAAGACGAGCCTGCTCAAGACTTTCTATGGCGAACTGGATATTGCATCGGGCGAGGCTGAAGTATTGGGGTATGACATGCTCCATATTAAGCGTAAGCACATCCCGCAGTTGCGCCGTAAGCTGGGAATCGTATTCCAGGACTTCCAGTTGCTGACAGACCGTACGGTGTACGATAACCTTGAATTTGTTCTCCGTGCTACCGGTTGGAAGAGCAAAGGGGAGATTAAGGACAAAATAGAAGAGGTGTTGAACCTGGTGGGGATGAGCAACAAAGGATATAAGCTGCCTAATGAACTGTCGGGTGGTGAGCAACAGCGCATTGTGATTGCGCGTGCAGTGCTCAACTCTCCGGAGATAATCCTTGCGGATGAGCCTACCGGAAACCTGGATTCGGAAACCGGACATGCCATTGCAGAACTTCTGCACGGCATCAGTGAAGCCGGCGCACTGGTGGTGATGACCACGCACAACCTGCAGCTGCTGCGAGAGTTTCCCGGCAAGGTGTACCGGTGCGCAGACCATCTGATGACTGATGTTACAGCAGAATACGCCCCTGCAATAACCAATGATTAGTAGTTAAGTAGTTATCTCTAACTACTGATTCTTATAAAGAACAGAAATTAACGATAAAGCTCCGCAGCTGCCTACTTGTAGCTCGTAGCTTGTAACTATAAACTAATTAATACAGGAACGAAAATGAAAGTTTTAAAGTTTGGAGGTACTTCAGTAGGTTCGGCTCAGCGAATGAAGGAAGTGGCCAAATTGATTACCGATGGTGAACGTAAGATTGTGGTTCTCTCTGCCATGTCGGGTACCACAAACACATTGGTTGAGATTTCGGACTATCTGTACAAGAAGAATCCGGAAGGTGCCAACGAGATTATCAACAAGCTGGAAAGTAAATATCGCCAGCACATTGATGAACTCTTTGCTACTCCGGAGTATAAACAGAAAGGCCTGGAACTCATCAAATCACATTTTGACTATATCCGTTCTTATACCAAAGACCTCTTCACTCTGTTTGAGGAGAAAGTGGTGTTGGCTCAGGGCGAGTTGATTTCCACCGCCATGATGAACTACTATCTGCAGGAATGCGGCGTGAAGTCTGTGTTGCTTCCGGCTTTAGAATACATGCGTACGGACAAGAATGCCGAGCCCGATCCGGTCTATATCAAGGACAAGCTCCAGGTTCAGCTGGAACTGCATCCGGATGCTGAGATTTATATCACTCAGGGGTACATCTGCCGCAACGCCTACGGCGAGATAGACAATCTGCAGCGTGGCGGAAGCGACTATACGGCTTCGCTGATTGGTGCTGCCATCAACGCTTCCGAAATCCAGATTTGGACGGATATCGACGGCATGCACAACAACGACCCCCGTATTGTGGACAAGACTGCGCCGGTGCGTCATCTGCATTTCGAAGAGGCCGCCGAGCTGGCATACTTCGGTGCCAAGATTCTGCACCCTACCTGCATCCAGCCTGCCAAGTATGCCAATATCCCCGTCCGTCTGCTCAATACGATGGACCCCACTGCTCCGGGTACGCTGATTTCCAATGATACGGAGAAGGGTAAGATTAAGGCGGTGGCTGCCAAGGACAACATTACGGCCATCAAGATAAAATCCAGCCGCATGTTGCTTGCTCACGGATTCTTGCGTAAGGTTTTCGAGATATTCGAGAGCTACCAGACTTCCATCGATATGATTTGTACTTCAGAAGTGGGTGTGTCCGTATCTATCGATAATGTGAAGCATCTCAATGAAATTCTGGATGACTTGAAGAAGTATGGCACAGTGACGGTGGACAAGGACATGTGCATCATCTGCGTGGTGGGCGACCTCGAATGGGAAAACGTCGGTTTCGAAGCCAAGGCATTGGATGCCATGCGCGACATACCGGTACGTATGATTTCTTTCGGTGGTAGCAACTATAATATTTCTTTCCTCATCCGCGAGTGCGACAAGAAGGCAGCGTTGCAGTCACTCAGTGATGCGCTGTTCAATGAGGAATAACTCTTGATATTTTTCAGACGCAGATTACACAGATGACGCAGATTCTTTTTGCTTCCTATTTGTGTAATCTGCGTCATCTGCGTCTGAAAAATTATTTGTAGACACCTCTTTCATCTTCCTTTTTTTAAACTAAACAAAGATTACGATTATTATATGAAAGGAACATTCCCTATCCATAAATTCCGCGAATTGCGTACTCCCTTCTATTACTACGACACAAAGGTCTTGCGCGACACACTTTCGTGCATCCGTACGGAAGCTGCCCGATATGGCAACTATTCGGTGCATTATGCTGTGAAGGCCAATGCCAATCCCAAGGTGCTTGCCATTATCCGCGAGAACGGCTTGGGTGCCGACTGTGTAAGTGGCGGTGAAATCCGTGCAGCCATCAAGGCAGGTTTTCCCACTGGCAAGATTGTTTTTGCAGGGGTGGGCAAGGCTGATTGGGAAATCAATCTGGGGCTGGATTATGACATTTTCTGCTTTAATGTGGAGTCTGTCCCCGAGCTGGAGATTATCAACGAGCTGGCTGCCGCTAAAGGTAAGGTGGCCAATGTGGCTTTCCGTATCAATCCCAATGTAGGTGCCCATACCCATGCCAATATTACCACTGGGCTGGCCGAAAACAAGTTTGGTATCAGCATGCAGGATATGGACCATGTGATAGACATTGCGCAGAATATGAAGAACCTGAGATTCATCGGACTGCATTTCCACATCGGTTCCCAAATATTGGATATGGGCGATTTCGTGGCTTTGTGTAACCGCGTCAACGAATTGCAGGATAAGCTGGAAGCTCGCCATATCCGCATCGAGCACGTCAATGTGGGGGGCGGACTCGGCATTGACTACGGTCACCCCAACCGTCAGCCGATACCCGACTTCAAAAGCTACTTCGAGACTTACAACAGCCATCTGAAACTCCGTCCCCACCAGACGCTCCACTTCGAGCTGGGACGTGCGGTAGTGGGACAATGCGGTTCATTGATTTCGCAGGTGCTTTATGTGAAGCAGGGCACCAACAAGCAGTTTGCCATTCTGGATGCCGGCATGACGGATTTGATTCGTCCGGCACTCTACCAAGCGTTCCATAAGATAGAGAATATCACTTCGGATGCGCCGGTTCAGGCTTATGATGTCGTAGGGCCCATCTGCGAGTCTTCTGATGTATTCGGTAAGGCTATTGATTTGAATGGGGTGAAGCGTGGCGACCTTATCGCCCTCCGTTCGGCAGGGGCTTATGGCGAAATTATGGCTTCGGGCTTTTACTCGCCCGGCAGCCGTAATGGTGCCCTGTATGCCTTCGGGCTATAACTGCCGTGAGCTGCCTCAAGGATATACGTCGGACGAGCTGGTATAGAGAGGCTGGAGATGCGTTGCATGAATGGCGAAGCATTTATTATACCAAGGCTTCTGTTTTTATATAAAAAATGTTATTGCGTGAACAACTTTTAAGGTTTCTTGTTACTTTTGTAATGATTTCAATTTAAATAAATACGATTATGATTACAGAAAAATTACAGAATGCAATTAATGAGCAGATTACGGCTGAGATGTGGTCTTCCAACCTTTATCTGGCAATGTCTTTCTATATGGAGAAAGAAGGTTATAACGGCATGGCTTCCTGGTTGAAGAAGCAGGCTTCTGAAGAAAAAGCTCATGCTTGTGAAATGGCTTCTTATATCATCAAGCGTGGCGGTAAGGCCAAACTGGACAAGATTGATGTTGTTCCCAATGACTTCGGTACTCCACTGGAAGTGTTCGAGCAGGTAGCCCAGCACGAACGCCGTGTTTCCAAAATGATTGATGAATTGGTAGATGTTGCCTCTGCCGAAAAAGATAAGGCTACACAAGACTTCCTTTGGGGATTCGTGCGCGAGCAGGTAGAAGAAGAAGCTACTGCCGACGGCATTGTAGATATGATAAAGAAAGCCGGTGATGCCGGAATCTTCTTCGTTGACTCAAAACTGGGAGAACGTAGATAAGAGAGAAACTAAAAAAAATCCCGCGGCTAATTTTAGTCGCGGGATTTTTTTTAGTTATGAGTTATAAGTTGTGAGTTATTTGTTGATGAAGGGCTTATATCCGCAAGGGAAAGCACAAGCAAATAACTTATAACTTATCACTCATTTCAGCACTCCCAGCTCTTTCCCCACCTTAATAAATGCAGCGATACATTTGTCCAGATGCTCCTTTTCGTGTCCGGCAGAGATTTGTACGCGGATGCGTGCCTGGTCTTTGGGCACTACGGGGTAGTAGAAGCCGGTGACGTAGATGCCTTCTTCCTGCATGCGGGTGGCATAAATCTGGGAGAGTTTGGCATCATACAGCATGACGGCGCAGATGGCGCTTTGTGTCGGCTTGATGTCGAAACCGGCGGCGGTCATCTTGTCGCGGAAGTAGTTCACGTTTTCCAGCAGTTTGTCATGCAGGGCATTGCTCTCTTTGAGCATCTTGAATACCTCGAGGCTGGCGCCGATGATGCCCGGAGCCAATGAGTTGGAGAAGAGGTACGGACGGCTGCGTTGGCGCAGCAGGTCGATGATTTCCTTGCGTCCGGTAGTGAATCCTCCCAAAGCGCCGCCAAAGGCTTTGCCCAAGGTTCCGGTATAGATGTCCACGCGTCCGTAGGTGCCGTATTGTTCGCTTACGCCGTGTCCCGTAGGGCCTACCACGCCGGCGGAGTGTGATTCGTCCACCATGACCAGCGCGTCGTATTTCTCGGCAAGGTCGCAAATCCGGTCCATCGGGGCAACGTTGCCGTCCATGGAAAATACCCCGTCTGTAACCACGATACGGAAACGCTGTGCCTGGGCTTCCTGCAGGCATCTTTCCAGGTCGGCCATGTCGGCATTGGCGTAGCGATAGCGTTTGGCTTTGCAGAGGCGTACGCCGTCAATGATGGAAGCATGGTTCAGGGAGTCCGAGATGATGGCGTCTTCCTCGGTGAAGAGGGGCTCGAACACACCGCCATTGGCGTCGAAACAAGCGGCGTAGAGAATGGTGTCTTCAGTCTTGAAGTAGTCGGAGATGGCTGCTTCCAGCTCCTTGTGGATGTCCTGTGTTCCGCAGATGAAGCGTACGGACGACATGCCGTATCCGCGGCGTTCCATAATCTGCTGGGCGGCGGCAATCAGCCGCGGGTGGTTGGACAGTCCCAGGTAATTGTTGGCACAGAAGTTCAGCACCTCTTTGCCTTTTACGCTGATGGCAGCTTGTTGTGCACTCTCAATCAGTCGCTCTTCCTTGTAGAGTCCGGCTTCTTTTATTTCAGCAAGTGTCTTGCTGAGATGGTCTTTCATTTTACCGTACATAGCATTTTATTTTTTAGGTAATACGTTGTCATTACATTTCCCACAAAGAACATCATTTTTCTTGGAATAAACAATATCAATATGGCAGAAATATGAAAAAAAAGTATGTATATTTGCACCATATATAATAACGAAACCTTATAAATAACTCGTATGAAGAATATTTTGGTAATTGGAGCTACCGGACAGATTGGGTCGGAACTCACGCTGGAGTTGCGCAAACGTTATGGCGATGACCATGTTGTGGCAGGATACATTCCGAGTGCTATGCCCAAGGGAGAATTGAAAGCATCCGGCCCTTCGGCCATTGCCGACGTGACAGACCGTCAGTCCATCGAGGTGGTGGCACGTCAGTTCAAGATTGATACTATCTACAACCTGGCTGCCTTGCTCTCGGTAGTTGCCGAAAGCCGTCCGGCCATGGCTTGGAAAATCGGTATCGACGGGTTGTGGAATGTACTGGAAGTGGCACGTGAGTACAATTGTGCCGTGTTTACTCCGAGTTCCATCGGTTCGTTCGGCGAAGCTACGCCTCATGTGAAGACACCGCAGGACACTATCCAGCGTCCGCGTACCATGTATGGGGTGACAAAAGTGACGACTGAATTGTTGAGTGACTATTACTATACAAAATATGGTGTGGATACACGCTCGGTACGTTTTCCGGGAATCATTTCGAACGTGACCCCTCCGGGTGGCGGCACTACGGACTATGCGGTGGATATTTTCTACTCTGCCGTGAAGGGAGAAAAATTCGTATGTCCGGTGAAGGCCGGCACGTATATGGATATGATGTATATGCCCGACGCACTGAACGCGGCCATCTCGCTGATGGAAGCGGCACCGGCAAGGCTGAAGCACCGCAACGCTTTCAACATCGCCTCCATGAGTTTTGACCCGGAACAGATTTATCAGGAAATTAAGAAGCATATGCCTGATTTTGAGATGGCATACGAGATTGATCCGCTGAAGCAGGCCATTGCCGACAGCTGGCCCGACTCTCTGGATGACTCTTGTGCACGCGAGGAATGGGACTGGATGCCGCAGTACGACCTGGAGTCCATGACCGTAGACATGCTTGAGAAATTAAGAGCTAAATTAAACAAGTGACCGTAAGCGGTCCGTAAAGAATGAAAAAACTTTTATTGGGATTTTTGTTGTTCACCTTTTTGATTTCGTGCGGAAACAAAAAGGCGAAAATGGATCCCTTTGCTACCATTACGGAAATGGTGGATTCGGCCGGTCACAAGGCCGATACGCTGCTGGAAGCAGAAGTGAAGGAAGAACCGAAGCCGATGGAGGCAGACGAGCTGTTTGATGATTTTATCTTCAATTATGCTTCGGATGATGCCCTGCAAAGGCAGAGGACGGTATTCCCTTTGCCCTATTACAATCGTGACACGCCGTCAAAGATAGAGGAAGAGTTTTGGAAGCATGATTATCTGTTTACCAAGCAGAACTATTACACCTTGCTTTTTGATAAGGAAGAGGATATGGACATGGTGGGCGATACTACGCTGACATCGGTGCAAGTGGAGTGGATTTTCTTGAAAACGCGTATGGTGAAGCGTTATTATTTTGAACGGAAGCGGGGAATGTGGATGCTCGAGGCCATTAACCTGCGCGAGATGGAGAAAGGTGAAAATGAGGACTTCGTGGAATTCTATACCCGTTTTGTGACGGACAGTGTCTATCAGAGCAAGCATATCAGGCATCCGCTACAATTCATCACCATAGACCCTGATGACGAGTTTTCTATTCTGGAAACTACTTTGGATGTGGACCAGTGGTATGCCTTTCGTCCGGTAATGCCTACCGACAGATTGTCTAATATCAATTACGGACAGAAGAATGAGGACTTGTCGGATACCAAAATACTGAAGGTAAATGGTATAGGCAACGGATACTCCAATATCTTCTATTTCCGCAAACGCAGTAAAGGATGGGAGCTGTACAAATATGAAGACACGAGCATTTAAATAAAGGAGGAAAGGTTTGAAGAAGATACCCAATACATTTGGAATTGATGTTACTGCTGCAAGATTTCTGGAATACGGTTCGGAGGATGAACTGCGGGAGCTGATTGCAGCAGGACAGGTCGTTGCGCCCTGGCTGCATATCGGTGGAGGGAGCAACCTGCTCTTTATTAAGGATTATGAAGGCACGGTGCTGCATTCACGTATCGGTGGCCTGGAGGTGACGTCAGAGGATGAGGAGCACGTGTCGGTGCGTGTGGGCGCCGGTGTGGTATGGGACGATTTTGTGGCCTACTGCGTGGAGCGGCATTGGTATGGTGCCGAGAACCTTTCGCTGATACCGGGTGAGGTGGGGGCGAGCGCAGTACAGAATATCGGTGCCTATGGTGTGGAAGTAAAGGACCTGATAACATCCGTGGAAACCATAAACATGGCAAGGGAGAAGCGTATCTACGGGGTGGACGAATGCGGCTACTCCTACAGAAAGAGCTTGTTTAAGCAACCGGAGATGAAGACCGTGTTTGTGACTTACGTGAACTTCTGCCTGGGTAAACGGGAACATTATACATTGGATTACGGTACTATCCGGCAGGAGCTGGAGAAATATCCGGTGCTGAATCTGGAAATTTTGCGCCGCGTGATTATAGACATCCGTCAAAGCAAGTTGCCCGACCCGAAGGTGCTGGGCAATGCGGGTAGTTTTTTTATGAACCCCATCGTGCCGCGTCGGCAGTTCGAGTCTTTGCAACGGGAATATCCGGACATGCCCCACTATGATGTGGATGCCGGTCGGGTAAAGATACCGGCTGCCTGGATGATAGACCGGTGTGGCTGGAAAGGCAAGGCGCTGGGGCCTGCTGCGGTGCACGGCCGGCAGGCGTTGGTGCTGGTGAACTCGGGTGGTGCCACGGGAGCGGATATTGTCGCTCTTTCGGATGCCGTGCGGGCTTCTGTCCGCGAGAAATTCGGCATTGATATTCACCCGGAAGTTTGTTTGATAAAATAGTAAGAGAGTTTTGACACACCCAAACATTGTTGTATATAACCTGATTTTAGAAATTTATTTGATTTAGTCAATGGGAAAACTCAGAATATTAGGAAGTGGAACTTCGACCGGTGTGCCTGAGATAGGCTGTACTTGTCCGGTCTGCACTTCCACTGACCCGCGGGACAACCGCTTGCGTGCGTCATCCCTGCTGCATACGGATGATGCGGTGATATTGATAGATTGTGGTCCTGACTTCAGGGAACAGATGCTGCGTGCTTCTTCTTTTGAGAAGATAGACGGCGTACTGGTGACACACGAACACTATGACCATGTGGGTGGTCTGGATGATTTGCGCCCGTTCGGTCGTTTTGCCGATATTCCTATCTATTCCGATGCCTACACTGCTGCCCATCTGCGGGCAAGGATGCCTTACTGCTTTGTCGATAAGGTATATCCGGGAGTTCCGCGTATCTATCTGCAGGAAGTGGAGGCGGGGCAGGTGTTCCACATCAACCGGACGGAAGTGCTGCCTTTACGGGTGATGCACGGCAGGCTTCCCATCCTGGGCTACCGCATTGGCGGCCGGCTGGGATATATCACGGATATGCACATGATGCCTGAGGAATCTTATGAACAATTGAAGGGCTTGGACGTTTTGGTAATGAATGCTTTACGGCCAAAGCCGCATCCTACGCACCAGAGTATTTCGGAGGCGTTGGAGGCTGCCGGACGTATTGGTGCCAAAGAGACCTATTTCATCCATATGAGCCATCATGCAGGGCTTCATGCCGATATCGAAAAGCAGCTGCCACCCCATGTACACTTTGCCTACGATGGACTTGAAATAGATTTCTAAACTTTTTGAAACATTTGTTTTGTTTTATTAGTAGAAAATGCTATTTTTGCCAAAAGTTGATGAATAAATGCCATGAAACTCCGACTCCTCATACAGATAGCTGTCGTTGTGTCCATAGTGCTGCTATGTACCGGTTTTGGTGTGTATTCTTTCCTGCGGTTGAATTCGGTGGAGAACCGGCAGGATTTCAATCTTTATACTTTGGTGCCGCAAGATGCCACAGCCATACTCGAAACCGACCGTATGGCAGACCTCGTGGAGGATATCAATGAACTGAATTGCAGCAAAGACAATCATTTTCTATACGTATCGGAGCTTTTTGTTTACTTGAAGAAGTATTTGTATACTTTGGTGGAGGATACTCCGCATGGACTGAGTAAACAGATGAACAAGATGCTGATTAGCTTTCACGAGCCGGATACACCGATGAACCAAGTATTGTATTGCAGTTTGGGTTCGGGTGATTATGAGTTGGTGGAATCTTTTGTGGAGAAGTACTGCTCCAGTTCGTTTCCTTCCAAGTATTTCGATTACAAGGGAGAGGAGATACGTATCTATCCCATGGCAGACGGTCGTTTCCTGGCTGCCTACTTCACTCCCGATTTTCTGGTTGTAAGTTTCCAGAAGCGTTTGATAGAACATGTGATTGATGCGCGGCGCAGCAAAAAGTCCCTGATGAACCTCCCTTCTTTCCGCACTATGTACGCGGGCAAGCAGAGTAACGTGGCTGCCACGGTCTATGTGCGTATGAAAGGAGTGGATATGGGGAAGCCTACGGACGGTATCCGTTCGCAGACGCAGCTGGGCAGTTGGGCGGAGTTTGACATGAAGTTCAATGAAGATGCCATTTATTGCTCCGGCATCAGCCATGGGTCGGATTCCACACAGACGTTTATCAATGCCTTGCGGGTGCAGCAGCCGGTAGAGGACGGATTTTCCGGGGCTCTGCTTCCGTCTTCCACTTTCTTTTACGATCGCTGGGCAATGTCTGACAGAAATTCCTGGTTTGGCTTTACTGCCAGTCAGGAGTATGCCAAGGCCACCTATTCAGACTATATCAAGCAGCGCGACGAGGAGTGGATTGCTTACTTGAATGAGCATGCGGGCGAGAGCGTGATGTCTTGCTTGTTCCAGTCTAAAGACACGTTGGACAAGCTGCCTTGCGCCGTGATGTGTATCCCTCTCAAGGATGAACTGGCAGCGGAACGCCGCTTGCAGTCTCTGCTTTACAGTACCCCCAAGGAAGAGGATGCTCCGCTTATGCCGAAGGTGGTTTCAAATAATTCGTTGTATCCCAAAGCAAGGAAGTTCCCTAAATATGTGTTGCCCCGTAACACGCTGCTCACTCAGCTGACGGGCATCACGGAGTCTGCCCTTTATACCTTTGCCTGTTTCTATCGGGGTAGTCTGTTGCTGGCTCCCGATGCACTGAGCCTTTCGGCCTATATTGAGGCGGTGGAGAGTGGAGATGTGTTAGACGGAACACCGGTGTACGAAGAGGGTATAGGCAGTCTTTCACCCATATATAATTTTGTGATGATGGTGGATATGGAGATGATGCTGAGCCAGCCTGAAACGTATGTGCGTCTGATACCGAACTTCTTCTTCCGTCAATCCAACTTCTTCCGTCATTTCATGCTTGCAGTACAATTCACTTGTACAGAAGGGGTGGTTTATCCGAATATCGTATTGCTTTATAAAGGGTGATTAATCGGTCATTCTGTAGAGTGCTGAGGGAAAATAAGCACGAGGAAAGTCAAAATACACACTCACCACAGATTGCACAGATTAAAACAGCTAAAAATTCTTGATTATCAAAATTCTAGAATAAACTGTGTTAATCTGTGCAATCTGTGGTGAATTATAACATATTCTTAGAACGGCAGGTCATCCTTTGCATCCCCTGCGAGGAATTCCGGTGCGGCAGTGGGAGCCGGCGGCGGAACGGGAGCGCCCGGAGCGGGTGCGGCAGTGCTTACGCGTTCTACCTTCCATGCGCGAATACTGTTGAACCAACGGTCTTGCCATTGGCGTGCGTCTACATCAAAAGATACTGTCAGCTCTTCGCCCATCTGAATATTGAACTGTTCGATTTTGTCCGCTCCAAATACGTCAAAACACATTTTGCGCGGATATTGGCCATGGTCTTCAATCACATATTCTTGTGATTTCCATTCGTTACCTGACTTGGAAACTCCGCCTCTGGGCTGGAGTATAGCGATGATTTTTCCTGTAAATTCCATTGTTTTCTTTTTAAATGATGCGGCGAAGTTACAATTTTTTAGGAATATGAGACGAATATTCGGCTGTTTTTTCTTGCTATTTCTTTGTCGTAGGGAATTCTTTTTTTAACTTTGTCCGTCAGTTTGAAAAAGATAAAAACGGTTTCTAAGACGTTAGCAAAATAAAAAACTTAAATATACAGAAGATATGAAATTTATCGTTTCGAGTACTGCGCTCTCCAGTCATTTGCAGGCTATCAGCCGTGTGATTAATTCGAAGAATGCGTTGCCTATTTTGGATTGTTTCCTCTTTGAACTGCAAGACGGAACCTTGTCTGCAACTGTTTCCGACAGTGAAACGACGATGGTCACTACGGTCGAAGTGAATGAAAGTGATATGGACGGCCGTTTTGCCGTCACAGCCAAAACCCTTTTGGACGCTTTGAAGGAAATTCCCGAACAACCGTTGACTTTTGAAATCAATACGGATTCCCTTGAAATCACGGTACAGTATCAGAACGGTAAATACAGCCTGATGGGGCAGAATGCGGACGAGTTCCCGCAGTCTGCCATGTTGGGTGACAATGCCGTACGTGTGGAAATGGATGCACAAGTGTTGCTGGGTGGTATCAACCGTGCCGTGTTTGCTACGGCTGATGACGAGCTTCGTCCCGTGATGAACGGTATCTATTTCGATATCACAACGGAGGACATCACGATGGTGGCATCAGACGGTCATAAGCTGGTGCGCTGCAAGACACTGGCTGCCAAAGGTAACGAACGTGCCGCCTTTATCCTGCCCAAGAAGCCGGCTTCGCTGATGAAGAATCTGCTGCCGAAAGAACAAGGCATGGTGACTATCGAGTTCGACGAACGCAACGCTGTGTTCACATTGGAAAGCTACCGCATGGTGTGCCGTCTCATCGAAGGACGCTATCCCAACTACAACTCTGTGATTCCGCAGAACAACCCTTATAAAGTGACGGTAGACCGTCTGCAACTGCTCGGTGCTTTGCGCCGCGTGTCTATCTTCTCTTCGCAGGCAAGCAGCCTTATCAAGCTCCGTATGCAGGAGAATCTGATTGTCATCTCCGCACAGGACATCGACTTCTCTACATCGGCCGAAGAAACACTGGTTTGCCAATATGCGGGCAATCCGATGAGCATCGGTTTCAAGTCCACTTTCCTGATTGACATTCTGAATAACATTTCTGCCGATGAAATCGTTATCGAACTGGCAGATCCTTCACGTGCAGGTGTCATTATTCCGGTAGAGCAGGAAGAGAACGAAGACTTGCTGATGCTGCTGATGCCGATGATGCTGAATGACTGATGAATATTAGCAATCGGATTATGAGCTACGAGCTACAAGTGGCTGCGCAATTATGCCGCACGGTACTTGTAGCTCGTGGCTTGTAAGTTAAACTTATAATTTATAGCTCATAGCCAGAGCTTATAAAACGAAAAAACAATGAAATTGAATCTGAAAAATCCGATAGTCTTTTTTGATTTGGAGACTACGGGTACCAATATCAACTCAGACCGAATTGTCGAAATCTGTTACCTCAAGGTATATCCCAACGGGAATGAGGAGTCCAAAACCATGCGTATCAACCCCGAAATGCCCATTCCTGCCGAAGCATCTGCCGTTCATGGCATCTACGATGCCGATATAGCCGACTGCCCCACATTCAAGGAAGTGGCGCGCAACATTGCCAATGACATTGAAGGATGCGACTTGGCGGGCTTCAACTCCAACCGTTTTGATATCCCCGTCCTGGCGGAAGAGTTCCTTCGTGCCGGTGTGGACATTGACATGAGTCGCCGCAAGTTTGTGGACGTGCAGGTCATTTTCCACAAGATGGAGCAACGCACGCTGTCTGCTGCCTATAAATTCTATTGCGGCAAGAATTTGGAAGACGCCCATACGGCAGAGGCTGATACACGTGCCACCTACGAAGTGCTGATGTCGCAGTTGGACCGCTATCCGGAGTTGCAGAATGACGTGGCTTTCCTTGCCGACTATTCCAGCTTCAACAAGAATGTGGACTTTGCCGGTCGTATGGTCTACGATGACAAAGGTGTGGAAGTATTCAACTTCGGCAAGTACAAGGGCATGTCGGTATCCGATGTTCTGAAGCGCGATCCCGGCTATTACAGCTGGATTCTGAACAGTGATTTTACCCTGAATACCAAAGCCACGCTGACCAAGATACGTCTGCGTGAAATGACTCAGAAATAAATGGCAAATATACTGAAAGGGAAGAAAATAGTATTGGGCATTACGGGCAGCATTGCCGCCTATAAAGCATGCTATATTATTCGCGGACTGATTAAGCGTGGTGCAGAGGTGCAGGTGGTCATTACGCCTGCCGGAAAAGAATTTATTACCCCTATCACGCTCTCTGCCCTGACCAGCAAACCGGTTATCAGTGAGTTCTTTGCCCAACGCGATGGCACCTGGAACAGCCATGTGGACCTCGGTCTGTGGGCAGATGCCATGCTGATAGCCCCGGCTACGGCTTCCACCATCGGCAAGATGGCGAATGGCGTGGCAGACAATATGCTGATTACCACCTATCTTTCCGCCAAAGCTCCGGTGTTTGTGGCGCCTGCCATGGACCTGGACATGTATGCCCATCCTTCCACCCAAAAGAATCTGGATACACTCCGCTCTTATGGAAACCACATCATAGAACCTGCTACGGGAGAACTCGCCAGCCATCTGGTGGGGAAAGGCCGTATGGAGGAGCCGGAGAATATCATCCGCCACCTGGAAATGTACTTTGCTGCCAAAGATGGCGACCTGGTGGGCAAGACAGTGATGATAACCGCAGGACCTACTTATGAGAAGATAGACCCGGTGCGCTTCATCGGCAACTATTCTTCCGGCAAGATGGGACTTGCCCTGGCAGATGAATGTACCGCCAGAGGGGCCAAGGTGATACTGATTGCCGGTCCGGTGCAGCAAGGCACTTACTTCCCGATGCACCAGTACCATGCGGTAGAGTCGGCGCAGGAGATGTTCGAGGCTGCATCTGCCGCCTTTGTCCATGCCGATGCCGCCATCTTGACGGCTGCCGTGGCAGACTACACCCCCGAACAAGTGGCGGATGAGAAAATCAAGCGCGAAAAGACCGGGGAGATGAGTTTGAACTTGAAACCTACCCGCGACATAGCCGCTTTCTTAGGCAATCTGAAGAACGATACGGAGCACCAACGGCGCCTCCTCGTAGGCTTTGCCCTTGAGACTCATAACGAGCAGATGAATGCGGAAGACAAGCTCAACCGCAAGAATCTGGACTTCATCGTGCTGAACTCCCTGAACGACAAGGGAGCCGGTTTTCGTTGCGATACCAATAAAATCAGTATCATAGACCACCAGGGAAAGACGGACTACCCCTTGAAGTCCAAAGCCGAAGTGGCTACCGACATCGTAGACCGTCTGGTGAAAGATTTAAATAGTAAATAGTCAAATCGTCAATATCCTTATGTTGCGTTCGCTTTACATACAGAATTATGCGCTTATTGAAAAGCTCGATATCAGCTTCAGCAGCGGTTTCTCGGTGATAACGGGTGAGACCGGTGCTGGAAAATCCATTATTCTGGGTGCCATCGGTCTGCTGCTGGGACAGCGTGCCGATGTGAAAGCCATTCGTGTAGGAGCTTCGAAGTGCATTATCGAGGCCCGTTTTGATATTTCCGCTTACGGTATGCAGCCTTTCTTTGAGGAGAATGAGTTGGAGTACGAGGAAGAATGCATCCTGCGCCGCGAGGTGTCCGCTTCGGGCAAGAGCCGGGCATTCATCAATGACACGCCTGCTTCATTGGCTCAGATGAAGGAGTTGGGAGAACAGCTGATTGACGTGCATTCCCAGCATCAGAACCTTTTGCTGAACAAGGAGGGGTTTCAGTTGAATGTATTGGACATCTTGTCGCATAACGAAGAGGCCTTGTTTGCTTACCAGCATATCTTCGGAGCATGGAAGCAGGCACAGCAGGATTTGGAGGCCCTTGTTGCCCGTGCCAATCAGGATAAGTCGGACGAAGACTATATCCGTTTCCAACTGGAACAGTTGGAAGAGGCACACTTGTCTGCCGGTGAGCAGGAGGAGCTGGAGCAAGAGGCAGATACGCTGAGCCATGCGGAAGAGATAAAGGCCGGACTCTATCGGGTAGGGCAGATGCTCTACTCGGACGAAGGAGGCTTGTTGTCCGGGCTGAAGGAATGCCTGAATACGATGCTCGGCCTGCAGAGGGTTTATCCGGTTGCCGGGGAACTTGCCGAACGCATGGAAAGCACTTATATCGAGTTGAAGGATATTTCGCAGGAAGTGTCGGGTAAGGAGGATGAAATAGAGTTCAACCCCGAACGTCTGGATGAAGTGAACGAACGTCTGAACTTGATTTATACGCTCCAACAGAAGCACCGCGTTTCCACTGTCGGTGAACTTCTGGCGCTGACGGATGAATACGCCGCCAAACTCTCAGCCATCACTTCGTCCGACGAGCACATCGAGGAACTGAAAGCGCGTTGCGACGCTTTATGTAATAAGGTGAAAAAGCAGGCTGCCGTCCTCACCAAGGCGCGTACTGCCGCTGCCCGTGAAGTGGAGAAGCAGATGGCTGCGCGGCTGGTTCCGTTGGGCATGCCCAATGTCCGTTTCCAGGTAGAGATAGGTGCCCGCAAAGAGCCGGGCATACACGGGGCGGATACTGTGAACTTCTTGTTTTCCGCGAATAAGAACGGGGCATTGCAAAGCGTCTCCTCCGTAGCTTCGGGTGGTGAAATAGCCCGCGTCATGCTCTCCATCAAAGCAATGATAGCCGGTGCCGTCAAGCTTCCTACCATTGTATTCGACGAAATAGATACCGGAGTCTCCGGCGAGATAGCCGACCGCATGGCGGATATCATGCAGGAGATGGGCGAGCAGGACCGCCAGGTAATCAGTATCACCCATCTGCCCCAGATTGCTGCCCGCGGACGCGCCCATTATAAGGTGTACAAGCAGGACAACGAGACGGAAACAAACAGTCACATCCGTCGTCTGACCGACGATGAACGTGTGGAAGAAATAGCCCATATGCTGAGTGGCGCTAAGCTGACCGAAGCCGCACTGAACAATGCCAGAGCATTGCTGGAAGTATCAAATAGTAAATAGTAAATCGTCAAATAGTAAATACCCATATATGGTTGATAACAGTGAAATGATTTTCGGCGTCCGTGCCGTGATAGAAGCCATTCAGGCAGGAAAAGAGATAGACAAGATATTGGTAAAGAAGGACATTCAGAGTGATTTGTCAAAAGAGCTGTTCGCTGTCTTGAAAGGGACTTTGATACCGGTACAGCGCGTTCCGGTGGAACGCATCAACCGCGTGACACGGAAGAATCACCAGGGAGTGATTGCCTTCATCTCTTCAGTCACTTACCAGAAGACGGAGGACTTGGTACCTTTCCTTTTCGAGCAGGGCAAGAATCCTCTGTTTGTGATGCTCGACGGCATCACGGATGTCCGCAATTTCGGTGCCATTGCCCGTACTTGCGAGTGTGCGGCGGTAGATGCCGTGATTATCCCTGCACGGAACAGTGTATCAGTCAACGCAGATGCCATGAAAACTTCGGCAGGAGCCTTGCACACTTTGCCCGTTTGCCGCGAACACAGCCTGAAAGAGACCCTGCAATTCCTCAAGAATAGTGGTTTCCATATCGTGGCAGCCACGGAGAAAGGCGATTACGACTATACCAAAGCCGACTATACCGGTCCGATGTGCATCATTATGGGTGCCGAAGACAAGGGGGTGTCCTATGACAATCTGGCGTTGTGTGACGAGTGGGTGAAAATTCCCATGTTGGGAACCATCGAGTCCCTCAATGTTTCCGTTGCAGCCGGCATTTTGATTTATGAAGCGGTAAAACAAAGAACCAACTAAGATATGAAAAAGAAATTGCTGTTGATGCTCACTCTCTGTTTATTGGCTCAGTGGAGTGTGGCACAAGCCCCGAAGTGGGTAGACAAAGCCAAACGTGCCGTTTTTTCGGTGGTGACCTACGACCAGGACGATAAGATACTGAATACTGGAAACGGCTTTTTTGTCACTGAAGATGGCGTTGCGCTTTCTGACTACACCTTGTTCAAAGGTGCCCGGCGCGCCGTTGTGATGAGCTCGGACGGGGCACAGATGCCGGTGGAGGCCATTATGGGAGCTGATGACATGTACGATGTTGTCAAGTTCCGTGTCGGCATCCCCGGAAAGAAAGTCACGGCACTCACTTTGGCTGCTGTGGCTCCGGCCGTCGGTGCGGATGTATATCTGCTGCCTTATTCCACCCAGAAGGACCGTTCCTTCACTGCCGGGAAAGTAAAGGAAGCTGATAAGATTTCCGGTAACTATTCCTATTATACACTTGATATGCGTTTGAAGGACAAGATGGTGAGTTGTCCGCTGATGACTGTGGACGGGCAGGTCTTCGGCCTTGCGCAGAAGTCCTCCGGACAAGACACGGCTACCATCTGCTATGCCATTGATGCCAATTTCGCCATGTCGCAGAATATCTCCGCATTGTCTTATGGAGATATGTCATTGAAGGGCATCGGTATCAAGAAGGCATTGCCCGATACCGAAGAGCAGGCTTTGGTGTTCCTCTACATGGCTTCTTCCCAACTGTCTCCGGAGAAGTATATGGAGACTCTGAACGATTTCATTGCACAATATCCTGCCAGTGCCGACGGTTATCTGCGCCGCGCTTCCCAGCATCTGTTCATGTCCCGTGAAGATGCTTCCATGGATAAGGTCGCCGCAGATATGGATAAGGCTTTGGAGGTTGCGGCAAAGAAAGATGATGTGTATTACAACCGGGCCAAGATAATCTATAATTATGCATTGGGCAAGCCCGAGAAAGTTTATAAGGACTGGTCGCTCGACAAGGCTCTGGACGAGGTACGGAAAGCGATAGCCATTGACGAGCTTCCGGTTTATGTCCAGTTGGAGGGTGACATCCTGTTTGCCAAGCAGGACTATCCGTCGGCATTTACCAGCTATGATAAAGTGAATAAGACCATTCTGGCCTCTCCGGCTACCTTCTTCAGTGCTGCCAAGACCAAGGAACTGATGCAGGCACCTGCCGAAGAGGTACTGGCTCTGATGGACAGTTGTGTGGCCCGCTTTACCCAGCCCTATACGGAGGAAGCCGCCCCTTACTTGCTGGAGCGTGCCCAAGCCCGTATGAATGCAGACCAGGCGCGTAATGCCATGCTGGATTATGACGCCTATTACAATGCCGTGAACGGTAAAGTGAACGACATGTTCTACTATTACCGTGAGCAGGCTGCCTTGAAGGCCAAGCAGTACCAGCGTGCGCTGGACGATATGGCGAAGGCCATCGAACTGAATCCGGAAGATTTGACCTACCGTGCCGAACTGGCAGTGGTGAATCTTCGCGTGGGACGTTACGAGGAGGCGTTGAATGTGCTGAAGGCTGCTCTGGAGAAAGACCCTAAATATGCCGAAGCCTACCGTCTGATGGGTATCGCCCAGCTGCAGATGAAGAAGGACAAGGAAGCTTGTGCCAGCTTTGCCAAGGCAAAGGAATTGGGTGACCCCAATGTGGATGCTTTGATTGAGAAGCATTGCAAGTAAAGGGATGGGATAGAATAAAGGCTCTGCTTTCGCAAGCAGAGCCTCTGTTTTGGGGAACTCCCCCGTGTTAAATGAGTTAAGTCTAGGTATAACAGGTTATGAGTGAAATTACGTTGTTTTATTTATAAAATGCGTGGATTTCCGGAATACTGCATATACTTCGGATTTTTTTATTTCAAAAAAGGAAAATAGACTCGATTATTAATAAAAACAAACTTTGACAATCATGAAGAAAGTGATTTGCAGCCAGAAGGCACCGGGCGCCATAGGCCCTTATAGCCAGGCTATCGAAGCCGGCGGAATGGTATTTGTATCAGGTCAGTTGCCTATTGACGCAGCTACCGGAGTGATGGCTGAAGGTGCGGAAGCGCAAGCTCGCCAGTCCTTGGAGAATATAAAGCATATCCTGGAAGAGGCAGGGCTGGGTATGGCGAATATTGTGAAGACAACTGTTTTCCTGGCAGACATGTCCTTGTTCGCTGATATGAACAAGGTATATGCCACTTATTTTGACGGTGCTTTCCCGGCACGTTCGGCTGTGGCAGTGAAGGCGCTGCCCAAAGATGCCTTAGTAGAGATTGAGTGCATCGCGGTTCGCTAACAAGTCGGCCACAATGAAACTGCTGCCTCCCACGAAGATGAAATCTTCCGGGAGGCTTTTTTCTTGTGCGGCCCGCACAGCGGCGGGTACATCAGGATAGCAATCTCCTTCCAGACCTGCTGCTTCGGCAAGCTCCTGCAGTTCGCTTTCGGGCAATGCCCGCTTCACGCTGGCTTTGGTGAAGTAGTAGGTCGCTTCCCGGGGCAGCAGGGCCAGTGCCCCCCGTATATCCTTGTCATTGACCATGCCTATGACGATGTGTAGCTGGCGGTAAGTTTGCTGTTTCAGTTGTTCTGTAATGTAGGTGATGCCTCCCACATTGTGGCCGGTGTCACAAATCAGGGTGGGCGACTCCTGCAGTTTTTGCCAGCGTCCCATCAAGCCTGTCAGTTCCACCACACGGGCAAAGCCACTGCGCACCGCTTGTCCGTCCAGCCGGTAGCCGGCTTCTTTCAGTAGCGGGAGGGCAGTGAGGACGGTCCGGGCATTTTTCTGCTGGTAGAGCCCTTTCAGTTCGTATTCTATTCCGGGATAGTCCTCACGGTCATTCTCTTCGGCAAAGTAGATGGGGGCACCCGTTGTCTGTGCTTTTTCCAGAAATACCGGTTTCGTTTCGGGAGTGGTCTCGCCGATTACAACGGGGATACCGCTTTTAATGATTCCTGCCTTCTCTCCTGCGATTTTTGCCAAGGTGTCCCCCAGGAATTGGGTATGGTCAAAACTGATGTTGGTGATGATGCATACATCCGGACGGATGATATTGGTACAGTCCAGGCGTCCGCCTAGTCCCACCTCGATTACGGCTACATCCACCTTTTCATCGGCAAAGTAGCGGAAGGCCATGGCGGTGGTCAGCTCAAAGAAAGAGGGATGGAGGGGTTCGAAGAAGCCACGTTCCTGCTCTACAAAACGGATGACGTATTCCTCGGGTATAGGCTGTCCGTTAATCCGGATGCGCTCCCGGAAATCCACCAGATGGGGCGAGGTATAGAGCCCGACCCTGTATCCTGCCTCTTGCAGTATGGCGGCAAGTGTATGTGAGCAGGAACCTTTTCCATTGGTACCGGCCACATGAATACTGCGGAAACTGCGGTGGGGATGTTCGAAGTGTGCGTCCAGGGTCAGAGTATTTTCCAATCCTTCCTTGTATGCTGAGCCGCCCACTTGCTGAAACATGGGCACACTGTTATATAAGTAAGTTAAAGTGTCCTGATAATCCATCTTTTATAATATTTAACGGAGAAGCAATCCTTTCTCCCTATTAATTTGTTATCTTTAAAAGCGACAAAGATAATGCAAACCGGACGCAATCAAGCTTGCTTGAAATTGCTTGCAGTGTAGCTTATCTTAAGCTTATGCAAAGGTATTAACAATTTAAATCTAACGTGTATGGGAGCTAAGAAAAATTTTGTGATTGATACGAATGTGATTCTTCACGATTATAACTGTTTGAAGAATTTTCAAGAGAATGACATTTATCTTCCCATCGTAGTCCTTGAAGAACTGGACAAATTCAAGAAAGGTAATGAGCAGATTAATTTCAATGCGCGTGAGTTCGTCCGTGAGCTTGATTTGATTACCGATGATAATCTGTTCACCAAAGGGGCGCCATTGGGAGAGGGCTTGGGCCGTCTGTTTGTGGTGGCAGGTATGGTGGACTCTCCCCGGGTACGTGATTCCTTTCCCGAACGCATCCCCGACCATCAGATTCTGTCGGTAGTGGACTGGCTTTCCACCAAAAAGCCTAAAATGAAAACCATCCTTGTCACGAAAGACGTGAATCTGCGCATGAAGGCGCGTTCCATCGGTCTGCTGTGCGAAGACTACATCAATGATAAGGTAATCAATGTGGATATATTCGAAAAGTCGAATGAAGTGTTCGAGGGTATTGACCCTGCGCTGATAGACCGCATTTATTCTTCCAAAGAAGGACTGGACATCAACGAGTTCGATTTTAAGGACATCATTCGTCCCAACGAATGCTTTGTGCTGAAGAGTGACCGCAGCAGTGTGCTTGCACGTTATAATCCCTTTACCCATTCGATTTGCCGGGTCAACAAGACAAAGAACTATGGCATTGAACCGCGTAATGCCGAGCAGAGCTTTGCTTTTGAGGTGCTGAACGACCCGAATATCAAGCTGGTTGCCCTGACCGGTAAGGCGGGAACCGGTAAGACCCTGCTGGCACTGGCCGCCGCATTGGGAAAACTTACCGACTACAAGCAGATTCTTCTGGCACGTCCCATCGTGGCCTTATCCAATAAAGACCTTGGATTCCTTCCTGGTGATGCCAATGAGAAAGTGGCTCCTTACATGCAGCCTTTGTTCGATAATTTGAATGTAATCAAGCATCAGTTCGCTGCCAATTCCTCTGAAGTGAAACGCTTGGAGGATATGCAAAAAAGTGAACAATTGGTCATCGAGGCATTAGCCTTTATCCGTGGGCGCAGCTTGAGCGAAACCTACTGTATTATCGATGAAGCCCAGAACCTGACCCCACATGAGATTAAGACCATCATCACCCGTGCCGGCGAAGGTACAAAAATGGTGTTTACCGGTGATATTCAGCAGATAGACCAACCCTATCTGGACAGTCAGTCCAACGGGCTTGTCTATATGATAGACCGCATGAGAGACCAGAATTTGTTTGCCCATGTCAATCTGGTGAAAGGGGAGCGCAGCCAGTTGAGCGAGTTGGCAAGTAATCTGATGTAGCGGATACCGCATTTTCTGGGGTAAAATTATTTCCATCCCGCTTTCCAACTGTTAAAACGAGGGAGGCGGGATAGTTTCTTTATAGACGATAAATAATTATTATAACATTTTTTTATCGATTTCTTGTCCGTTTTGACTAAAATAGTGTATCTTTGCCTCGCCTAAAACAAAACTGTCAAGCGAAATGAAGCGAAATTTTTTTCATCGGTATCTTTCCGCGAAAGTGCTTCCGATATGGACTATTCTATTAATTGACGTATTTATCATCGTCATATCCAGTCTGTTGGCCTATGCTCTCCGATATGATTTCAGAAGCATTTTTTTGGAATCCTCTACCATTGACAAGACCATTTTATGGACGGTTGTTGTCAACTTGATTTTCTTCCGTGTTTTCCGTACGTATTCCAATGTGTTGCGCTTTTCCTCCTTTGTGGATATCATGCGCATTTTTGTGTCATTGACGGTGTCGTATGCACTGCTGATGATAACGAGCGTCCTGACGGAAAGCTATTTGGAGTTTAACCTGGCTCCGGTCAGCGTGCTGTTCATGTCCTATATCATCAGCTTTGCCATGATGGCATGCTCCCGTGTGATTGTCAAGACTTTCTTCGAGGCGCTGAACTTCGACGGCACCCATAGTGCCAATGTGTTCATTTACGGTGCCAAGGAAGCCGGGGTCAACATTGCCAAGGCATTGCGTGTCAATCTGCGCAACCACTACCGTCTGCGCGGATTCATTGCGGACGAACCTGAACTTATCAATAAGGTGATGATGGGTGTCAAGGTGTTCCCTAACGACGATACGCTGATTGATGTGCTGAACGACCGGGATGTGCAGACCATCATCATTTCTCCCGCCAAGATGGAGGAACTGAAGAAGTCCGACATGGCTGACCGCCTGCTGGTGCACAACATCAAACTGATGACCGCACCCCCCTTGAGTGAGTGGAACGGTCAGGCGCTGAGCCGTACGCAGCTGAAGGAAATTCAGATTGAGGACTTGCTTCAGCGCAATCCCATCGAGATAGATATCCATAAGGTTGCCTCTCATCTGGAAGGCAAGCGTGTGATGATTACGGGCGCCGCCGGTTCTATCGGCAGCGAAATCATGCGCCAGGTGGCTTCGTTCAATTCCTACAAGCTTATTTTAGTGGACCAAGCCGAGACTCCTCTGCATGACATCCGTCTGGAACTTCAGGACCGTTGGCGCGACATCGATGCCGAGACCATCATAGCCGACATCTCCAATGCCACGCGCATGGAGGATATCTTCAGGGAGTTCAAGCCCCAGTATATTTTCCATGCGGCCGCCTACAAGCATGTGCCGATGATGGAGGACAACGTTTCCGAGTCCATCCAGGTGAACGTATTCGGTACGCGCACCGTTGCCGATCTTGCCGTGAAATACGGTGCCGAGAAGTTTGTGATGATTTCTACGGACAAGGCTGTTAACCCTACAAACGTGATGGGCTGTTCCAAGCGTATTTGCGAGATTTATGTGCAGTCTCTTGCGAAGAAGTTGCAGAAGGAGGGAGGCCATGTCACTCAGTTCATCACTACGCGTTTCGGCAATGTGCTGGGTTCCAACGGTTCTGTCATTCCCCGTTTCCGCGACCAGATTCAGCGTGGCGGCCCGGTAACAGTGACCCATCCTGAGATAATCCGTTACTTCATGACCATTCCCGAAGCTTGCCGCCTTGTTCTTGAGGCCGGCAGTATGGGCAATGGCGGTGAAATCTACATCTTCGACATGGGTAAGCCAGTGAAGATTGTGGATCTTGCCAAGCGTATGATCAGCCTTTCCGGACGTACGGATGTGAAGATTGAATTTACCGGTCTTCGTCATGGCGAGAAGCTCTACGAGGAACTCTTGAATGTGAAGGAGCTTACAAAACCCACCTACCATGAGAAGATTATGATTGCCACGGTGCGTGAGTATGACTATGACGAGGTGAAGGAGCGTATCCAGAAGCTGATTGATGTAAGTTACACCTATGACCAGATGAAAATTGTTGCTGCCATGAAGGATATTGTTCCGGAGTTCGTGAGCAAGAATTCCTGCTTTGAGGCGCTGGATAAGAAGAAATAAAAAGATAGCGGTATAGTATAAAATGAAAGGGTGATAACGTCATTGTAGTGTTATCACCCTTTCAATTTTATTGTCTTCTTGTCAGCCTTTTGTCTCATTCATGTGAAGAGAAGTATTTCAAGAACTGTGTACGTTCGAAGGTATTGACTCCCTTCGGGTCGTTTACGTTCAGAATACCTTTGAACTGGCTGATGGTTTCCATACCTTTGCGGTCCATCCACAAGTTGAGGAAGCGGATGTATTCTTCAATGATGGTAGCTGAATTCTGATAAAGCACACTGCATATCTCTACGGCCGAAGCACCTGCCAATATTGCCTTGACAACGCCTTCGGGCGAGTGGATACCACCGGAAGCAAGCAAATTGAGGTAAGACGGTCA
>OAWU01000375.1_pt1 | contig 30955 bp, 47 predicted proteins | sample 1477041 | NCBI WGS metagenome assembly OAWU01 (sample SAMEA2580266, study PRJEB22360) | human gut metagenome | biome: human gut; feature: human-associated habitat; material: faeces | place: Denmark | collected 2008/2010
TGATATATATAATATATCACATGTGGTGGGATTAGGCAATCAGCGACACGCAGGGTGGCATGTCCCAGCACCCCCAGTATGACGTGCTAGGACGAGTGTCTAAGACGCCATAACTGGCGAGGTAATGCCAATTAGGACGCTAGGACGCTAGGACATGTATTAAGTCAGATTGGCCATGCCTCGCCGTTCGTCAAATACACATTATCTGCGTCCCCGTTGTCGAACTGGGCACCCAAAAGCCCGTCCAGCATTGGCATCCCGCCGAGATTGTACGCCTCAACGAAGAATTCGAGGCGGTTCGGCTGATTGCCTTCAAGCACGTACATGGTGCTCGCCCACTCGGTCTTCCCGTTACGTTCCTCATAATCCCGGAATGCTTGCTCGTACACGTCGGCGTCAACGTACCCGTAATCTCCGATACGCCAAATATCGTCCGTCTCGGTGTATGTGTCGAAGTCGCGGCATTCGGGAATCAGACTGGTGTCGATGCTGTTAATCATGTCGCGGGCCTGTTCGACGGTGATATTTCTAACTGTTTCCATTGTTTCCTCCTTGGGTATATCTCAAGCCTTATCGCTTGATATATTCATTATATCACATTGTGTCTTGTGATGAAAAAAAAAAGGCCGGGACTCGCCCGGCCTGTAATCACTCTTCCTCGGCGTCTTTCCTCGCTATTTCGATGATCTTGGATACCGCAGCAGCCATATTCTTGATTCCGTTACGTGAAGCGAACGCCGTCACCTGATGCACGAACTCGTCGTATAATTCCATAGGCACCAACCCGAGCATGTCCGAGTTGCAATCATCCACGAACTGTTCAAGTTCTTCGTATTCGCGGGTCAGAAACAAAAACTCCACGTCCTTATACTCGTACTTCACATTCAAACCGTTCAGGTTGACTTGCTGCGGTTCGACGTGCGGTAGGCTGTCCTGATCGAGTCCGCTGAGCAACAAGTCGTCTACGTTGTCCATCTGAGTGACCAGCTGCGCCAGTAGTTTCTCGTCGGCGTGGCCGGTGAGTTCGTTGGCGGCTATCTGCTTCGCCGTTATGGTGGAACGTGTCATAGGCTTCGTGTCCACGATAACCGGGATACGTTGGATACCGGCGCGGGCGGCGGCTCTTGTACGATGATGGCCGGAAACAATACTTATCGGCCCTTCTCCGTTCGGTTGCGAACAGTACGGCAATGACTCCAACATCCCTCGTAGCTTGATGTTCTGGGTCAGCGCGTCGAACTTACGTGGTTCCATGACCTGCGCGTTCAGGTCTTGTTCCTTGAGATTGACCACGTCAACCCACTTGATTACCAAACCGTCGGCTATGGTCATTTCTTGCGACGTGTCGACATCGGCCATTATTTCCTCCTGTTCTCTTTGGCTAGGAACTGTCCGAGAATGTTCCTTAAGCCGATCTCTTCGTGCCAATCGCTCTTATACTGCAATTGGTACTGTCCGTTTTTACGGTCGCGTCTGTCCAGTTTCATCAGGCCGCGAAGTCCCTTGGCTTCGGGGTATCGCGTGTACTCAACGGTTGCCAGCCCATCGCACGCATCGACGAGTATCTGTGTCTTGGGCGTCGCGCAGAGCTGGAACGTGGAACGACGTAACGCTATCATCGTGACCAGCTTCGTAAGCCGATACCGTTCGTGGGATACCCCGAATGCTTGACGCAATACCGCGTAGCGAATCGTGTACATGGGATTTGGCAAACCATATCCGATGATCCCGGCAACGTAACCGTCGATTAGTACGAGAACACACATCGGGCTCACGTTTCCCGATATCCTATGCCGCATCACTTGCAGATACGAGTCTTGGGCCGCGCTATCGCGTAACGGTACGACCTTGATTTCGGAACGTTCGGTAATCTGATGATCTCTAGGCAATATCGGTATCGGTATCTCCGCCGATTTCGACGACGCCACAGTCACCATGTTCCCGCCGACAAGACGTTTGACCTCGTTCGGACGGTTGGAATTCATGTAAATCACACTGTCCAAACCCAGACGCCTAGCGTAGACCGGGCTATCAGTTGCGGCGTTTCCGGGCGTTTGCTGCTGCTGGCAGATCAGCAACGCCTTACGCCCATCGAACAGCTTACAGAGCTTGGGAATATCAACGGGAGCATTGAACACGTTGTATTCAGGTTCCGCCCATTGGAATCTCCCCTCGGTCTCGAAGAACTTTTCATAAGCTCCCGGATACGTAGGAGGATTGGCGAACACGATGGTATGCGGGTCGTCCATGATGCGTTCCGCGTACTTCATCGGGTCGGTGGCCTCGTATCTCAGCCCACCAAGTCTGACCATATTCGCTGCGATTCGCTCCCGTAGCTGGCCGACGTGTTCCGAATCGTTGATGTCAAGATCAGCCAGAAGTTCACGGTAGTAATCGACATCATCGTGCTTGCTGAGACGCATACGGTATTGCGCCATGATTACGGTAGCCGCGTCATCCGCAGCGTTCCCGGAGAGTGGCACTGGAGAACCGTCAATCGTTGCCCGCATTTCGGTGAGAGGCTTACCGCTGTACGCATATCCGAGCGCTGCGGTGTACGCCCACACGTCGCACGCCTCGATTTGCTCCGGTTTCCAGCCGTTCTCCACGGCGACCATGCAGTTTGCGAAGGCTCCGGCGTACAGTTCGACGTATCGCGTATACCCTGACGCGGGTGCCTGCCTAAACAGATTCCCGTTCCAATCACGTTCGGGCTTATCCCAAGTGTTGAGGAACAATATGGACGGTGAGTTGAAACCTGCCATCAGACCGCCCCCCAAGAGTCGAACTTGGTGCCTCCCAATTCGAGATTGGGCGCTCTATCCGGTGAGCTAGGGGCGGAATAGCAACGGTCATTAGAATAGCACATTTTGATCGGCCTCCAAACCTTTTTGTAATTCCTTGACTTCTTCACCGGTCTTTTCCTGCCACCATTGGGCGAAAATCGTTCGGTGGCACAAGCCTTTTCTTACGTCATCGAAGCATAGAAGCACGATGTCTTTACCTCCGTTGAGTTGCGATATTGTTTCAAGTTCCGTTCTGATATGAGCGACCCCGTGTGAGTCCAGCATGGCACGATACCGTTCGGTGAATTCTTCGTCGGTTCCTTCCATGAACCATCGGCCCGGCGTCACTGTTTTCGCCGATGCTGCGATTGTGTACGGAAGTCGCCATCGTGGCGAACCGTACGTTATGCGTACCGGTATGCCTTGTGACGGGGTGAAGTCGCGGTATCGGTTTGTGTAGATCTTCATGTGCATCCTTTCCATGCAATGTGTGATATAGATATTATATCACGCTGTTGGTTCTTGTTGCAAATTGCCCACATTCTTAACTTCGTCTGGGAAGAATTCCATTTCCAAAGCCTCTACACCACCGGTGGCACCCCAATACGCACGCCGCGCCCTCAGAACGGTCGCCACGTCGGCGGACATGGAATCAGGGAGCCTATGGGCCATCCAATTCGACAGCTGCGCTTCGCTCCGCTGCTCCTGCTTAATTCTCCAATTAGCCGGGGTGGCCAGCCACACGGGAAGAGTCCGCACGTACTGCAATGGCGTACCCTCGCACGATTCCACGAAGCGTTTAGCCGCTCTCATGAGCGTGTTGGCACCGACCTCATCGAACGCCTGATTGAAGTATCTGAGGAATTCGTCCGATACCCTGCACTTCTTCGGCCACAAATCCATAAGCGCCTTGAGGGTATCCACCGAATAGCAGGCGACTGTTATTTTTTCTTTGTTGCGCGAGTATTGTTCTTGGGTTTTGTTCTCTTGGGTATTGTTCGTCAAAACCTCGTTTTGGGGTGGGTCAAAAGCAGGTTTTGGGGGGTCAAAAGCAGGTTTTGGGGTCGGTGCATGGTCATAACCCTGTTTTGTGGTGGGCTTCCACAGCGAGACGTGATACCGGTTGGCTCTGCCATCGGACTTGACCCGTCGGATATATCCAAGTTGTTCAAGCACGTTGAGGCTCTTGGATACCGTGGGCTGTGAGCAACGCGCGATTTTGGCGATGCGCTCCAGACTTGGCCAGCATACGCCGGTGTTGTCGGCGTGACGTATCAGCGCCATGTACACCAGCAGATCGTAGGCACCCAACCTGTCATCATCCACCGCCCAATTCGGCAGCATCGAAAAACCCGAGTTCTGTGTTATACTCGTATCGGACACGTTTCCGCCTTTCTGTTAGCGCCTCTCTTCTGTTCTCTCGGGGGAGGCGCTTACTTTATTCCTATTACTATTTTGTTTGATATTGGCGCGCCCGGTTCCAGTGCGCGCATATATATATTATATAGCTAGCACATGCTACTTGCAATCAAAAATAATCTGATGTATATTTGAATCATGTACGCTAAAGACTACACCGCAACGACGGAGCAGTACGCGGAACGCTGGCACCTCAACATCCAGACCGTCCGCAGATACTGCCGTGAGAAACGACTGCCATACATCAAGGTAGGTAACCGCTACTACTTCAACCCCGACATCACACCACTACCCGTAGGAGCAACGATCAACGATGAATGACCTAAGAATCACACTGCCGCTCGCACGCTTGGCGGCAGACCCCGAACGCAAACAGACCCGCAACGGCACCCCCTACATGCTTATCCGAGTCGCCGCCACAGGCGGACACATGGACAAGACCACAAAACAGTGGGTTGACCACGACACCATGTGGGCGACGATCTTCGAGTATGACCTGAGACTTGCGGAAACCTACGAACGCATGCTGCGCAAGGGCACACCGGTAAGGGTCGAGGGTGTCCTGAAATGGAAGACCGGCACCGACAACCAAGGGCAGCCGCGCACCGATTTCATTATCGAACACGCGACCATCAGTCTCGCCATGCTCAAAGCCAAGAACCAGCAGACTCAGCAAACTCAGCAGTCCGGCAACCAGTGGCCGGGAACCGACACGTTCGGCCCGACCAACTCGCTCAACCAGACCGACAACGAATGGGGCGTGTTCTAAATGGCAGTGAACGTCACCGAGAAAGACAAGACGCTCAACGAGATCATCGACTGGTGCGAACAGTTAGCAGCGGAAGGCCTGAGATTGGCGAGCGCTCTTTTAATGCAGTATGACATGGCCGCATACGGTGTCGTGAGGGGACAAGTCAACGCATACGAAAAGACAGCCGACCACTGTCGTTCCATGCTCGGCTATTCCGGCTCCATTCCGGCCGAGGTGCCGAATCAAAGCGAGGACGCGAAATGACGATTGACGAACTGCATGATTACTGCCGTTACCTCTTCGACGAGAACCATGTGCATGGCGTGCCTGACAAGTGGAGCGAAGGCTACGAGTTCGCGCTCAGTCTTGTCATGTTCAAGTGCCATGAGGGATTAACAGACGAAGACAGCAAGGCTGTAGCCGATTGGCGTGAAAAACATTGGAAGGACACGAAATGAGCAGGACTGATACCACCGCCATGCTGTCACAACTGGTGGAGAGAGGTAGACGATGAGCGGGACCCGCCGATATCGTAAGCTCTCCGCCGAGACGTTGGACACGCTGCTGAGGCTTATCTCTGAGGATAAGTTGACGCCGAAGCAGATCGCGGAGCGCGCCGGAGTGTCGCGCCAAAAGGTCTACGAGTACCGGAAGAAACTCAAGGACCGTGAGCAGGCCGCGCCGTTGACCGACATGTCCACGCTTGCGATCCATCAGCGAGTCATCTTCCGCCCGGACATGACCAACGAGAACCCGGATGACGTGAACGGGCCGAGCTTCATCGACCCGGACAGCGGCTTCGACTGTTCCCGATGCGGCCAGTCCATGAGCCGTGACTGGTTCACCATCGAAGGCAACCGAATCAAACCGGATTTCCGCTATTGTCCCGGCTGCGCGGGCGTGGCTACCCCATACAGGGACGACGCGATAAGCCCCGATGTGAGGTGAGGCCGGAGATGGGCGACTGGCGTGACAAGGCCGCAACACTCGCCATCGCCGCACCAAGGGAGAAATGTACGGACTAACCCAAGTCACCACCGATTGAAAGGAACCATAATGACCCGATATCTCGTAACGGACCAACAACTGCGTCGTGCAATACACTCGGGCATAAGAGCTCTGGACCTTAGCAAGCAAGATGATAATTACACCATCGAATCAACTGCCCAAGTCTCCTATAAAGTTCTAGAATTATTGGCCTCATCGAAGACCGCCGAATCGGAACAAACCGAGAATCTCAAACAGGCTGCTGGCCGTGAAATCGATACGAGCGAGTACCCATTTATCCAACTAGAGGCAGACGAACTCGTCCGGATGATCTGTGACGCCTACCAAACCGGCGTATTCTCAGGAAAGGAGCAATCATGAAATTCACAAAACGCGCATACGTCAAAGTTTGGCAGAACTGCCCAGAAGATGAACGCGAAGACACCACCATAACCCTCCTAGACTACGAGGACGCGAACGAACTCAACAGTATCCCGGTCGCCCTCCTATATCTGCTGGAGTGCCATGCGTTCGTCAACAGTATGGACGAGTTCGACATCCTCGAACACTGTCTTACAGCCGAATCGTTCGACCTCATAGGCTTCGTCAAAACCTACCGGGACATGCTCAGCAAAACCGGCGACTTCTGGACACCGATGAAGTTCATCACCGCCAGCCCGAAACCCGTGGACGGTATCCCACCAGTCTCGTACTGCCCACGTTGCAGAGCGTTAATCTGGCCGGACACCACACAACGCTGCATCAACGGACAACCCGAAAACGACGCCGAATACTATCAGCGAATTCTCGAAATCTACAAGAACAACCCCGACCCGCTGTTCTGCCACAATTGCGGTCAACGCTTCAAATACGTCGGCCAAGACCAGCTAGCATACAAGCACCAAAGCAACCGCGCCGACATCCTACGCACCCTCAAACTCAAGGCGGAAACGCAACCAACGTTCGACTTGGCGGAGATCAACCAATGACCGGCGAACCATTCTCGTTCAGCCTGTTCATTCCCGGCATCCCCGCCAGTAAAGGCTCCTACCGGCCAATCACCGGCAGGAGCCGAACCACAGGCAAACCCGTAACCCGCCTCATACCGATGGACAAGAAGGAACGCCCGTGGCGCGACCACGTCCGCGACACCATCCTCAGCCACAAACACCCAACCATCCCACCCAACTCATACGTGACCGTAGAAACCACGTTCTATCTCCCCCGCCCCAAAACCATCCCACCCACCAAACGAAAACACCCCACAGTCAAACCCGATATAGACAAACTCCAACGCGCCCTATACGACGCCATCACCGAAACCCAAATCTGGCATGATGACTGTCAGATAACCGACGTAACCAGCCACAAACGATACGCCGACAACACCACCACCGGCGTATCCCTAACGATCACATGGGAGCCAAATCAATGAAGAAACCAAGCGAATTCGACTACTTCCGCAACACCGACAAGCCGGAGAAAAACACAACCAGCTACAAAGTAGGCCGCATCCTCGGCATCCTGCTACTTACCCTAGCAGTCCTACTCACCACCACCGGCACTATCGCCCTACTCAAACTCCTGATAACCTACATCCTCGCGTAAGGAACCATCATGCCTCTCAGCCAACACAAAACCGAACTAGCCCTCCAATGGCACCGCAAACACTACAACACCGAATACATCGCCAACCTACTCAACACCACCCCAGAAGAAATACAAACCATCATCAACCAACACCAACAACAAACTAAACCCAAGAAAGCATAAAATACCCCTTATGAGCAACGTAACCAGAGACGCCCACGGCAGAATCACCGGCGGAGTGAACAACCCAACCGGTAAAGGCGGCTTCCAAGAACGCCCACAAGACCGCAGCCGCAAATGGACAAAACGCGGCAGCGTGAAATACAACCTCCAACAATTCCTTGAACTCACGAACGAGGAACTAGATGAATGGGTGCAGCGTCTGGACGAACTGACCCAAGCCGAACAGATCGCCCTACGCCGTGTTCTTGAATCGAAGAAGAACGGTGAGAAAGGATTCCGCGCCTATCAGGACATTGCCAACCGTACCGAGGGAATGCCCCGACAGCAGGTTGACCAGACAGTGCAGATGTACGAGCCGCCTACGATCAATGTCACGGTGAAGTAAACAGACCCGAGCCTATTATTCTCAATAAGGCTCGGGTTCCCTCGGGTGAAGACCAGATTATTGAGAATCGCGCACACATTATGGAACAAAACGGAACATTCAACCTTGTAATCCCCAAAGCGTATGAAGATCTATTGTTCTTCCTCCATGACCGTGATAATCCGCCATACCGTTACTACGACTACAGCGGAGGCCGTTCGAGCGCAAAAAGCACCAGCGTAGCCCTAGCCCTAGCACTCGAAGCCAGCATGTACCCCACCCGCATCCTATGCACCCGCGAATTCCAGAACAGCATTCAGGAAAGCGTCAAACAGCTCCTAGCGGATATCATCAGCCGCTATGAGCTTCCCGGTTTCACCATCACCCGCGAACAGATAACCCACGTCAACGGCAGCGTGTTTTGGTTCAAGGGCTTGCATGAAGACCCGGAAAGCACGTTGAAAGGTATCGAGGGTGTGGACAGGTGTTGGATCGAAGAAGCGCAGTTCATCACCGACCATAGCCTAGACGTGTTGCTGCCGACTATCCGAAAGAACGGCAGCACCATTATATTCACCCGCAATCCACTGACCCCGGAGGATGCGATAACCACACGTTTCGTCACCCATCCGAGCGAACTCACCAAACAGCGCACCACCCACCATCACACCACATGGCGAGACGCTGAACAGGCCGGAATCCTTCCCGAGGAAATCAAACGGCAGGTCGAAGAATCACGAAACAACCCAGACTTCGCCCACATCTGGGAGGGGATGCCCTACGAGAAAACAATCAACCAGATCATAAGCTGGCAGCAACTCACGGCAGCGACCGAGCGCCAACCGCAAACAGACGGCGGCGTAAGCTTCGGCGTTGACGTGGCCCGATACGGAGCCGACCGAACCGCCGTAGCCATCGTAAAGGGACGTCACCTAGTAGACCTCGTTAGCTGGAGCAAGACCAGTCTTGTCGAAACAGCGGAACGCATAATTACTCTTGCTGGGACACATCATCCAAGCATCATCAACGTGGACGATACCGGCGTAGGCGGAGGCGTAACGGACATTCTCCGCAGCCGAAACCAACCAGTGAACGGCGTCAACTTCGGAGCCAAGCCCAAGCATCCCGACCGCTATCCGGCAGTCAGTTCGGAATTATGGTTCGAGTTTGCCGAACAGCTTTCGGAAATCACCATCAACCCGAATCTGGAACACCGAGCCGAACTGTTTCAGGAACTCAGCACCCGTGAATGGGCAATCAACAACAGAAACCTACGCGAAGTGCAACGGAAGAAAGACTACAAAACAGAGAATCAGACTGGTAGCCCCGATTTAGCGGATAGCGTCCTTCTCGCCTACTACAAGCCGCTGCAACTTCCATCGTGGGACGTTGCGGTCTGCTAGCTCTTTAGGTGCTGCACCCGGTAGACTAGACACAGAGTTTACGACGAATCGAGGAAAAAACGTGAGCTTACTCAACAATCTCCGCGACGGGTTTATGAGCGCTTTCGACCGTAACCATGCGCCAAGCTCAACCCCGACGCCTATGGGCGGGAACATTTGGCAGCCGATGGGCGGCAACACCATCCCCATGCACGACACCTACGACAACGTGTTTCCCTACGTGAACGCCATCGCCCAACGGTTCAGCACGGTAATCCCCCACGCCGTGGACGCGGACAACAGGCGCATCGAACCAGCCCCCGCACCGTTGGCCGCACTCTACGCGCCCAACGACACGTATTCGTGCTTGGAATTCCTCAAGATCGTTTGCGCCACCATTCTCACCCAATCCCACTTGGACGTACTCATCTGGACAACTAACGGGCCGGGCGGAGACATTACAGCCGACAACATCATCGGATATACGCTGCTACCGTCGAACAGCCGCCAATACAATTCCACGCGCTCGGACTGGTATCATCGCGTTACGATGGACTTGGGCGACGGCGAACGAGTCTACGAATTTTCCCGGGACGAAACCATCGCTCTCAGCTACAGCCAGCATCCGAACGACCCGACGCGCGGCATCGCCCCCGCCATGACGGTGAAGAAGTGGGCGAACGTGGACGATATGATCGCCGACTATGAGCGTGGTTTCTTCGGCAACAACGCTGTACCCGCTGGAATGCTCGGCATCGTATCGGAAAACACTGAAGACTTCCAACGCAACCGCGAACGCCTCGAAAGCACATTCCGTGGCGCGGGCAACAACAATGGAATCGTGTACAACATGATTCCGGTTGACCCTATGACCCATAAGCCCAGCACTACAAGCAAGCTGGTGTGGATGCCGTTCCAGAACTCCAACGATAGTATGGACTTGCAGACCGTGAACGACGTGGTGAACAACCGACTGTCGAACGCTCTGGCAGTACCGGACATTATTCGTGGCATCGACAACGGCCAGACCTACTCCAACGCTGAACAAGCAGAGCGTGCGTTTATCGAGAACACGCTCAAACCGTTGTGCATGACGGTGTGGGATAAATGGCAGTTTGAGCTTGACCGGATCACCGGCGGACTTGGGTATGGCATCACTTTCGACCTCGATATGCCTTCCCAAACCGACATGGAGAAGGTGCAGGCCGACACCCAGAAGGTACGTATTGACTCGCTCACCCAACTCCTGAACATGGGTGCCAGTCTGGAGTCTGCCGTGGATGCGCTCGGCTTACCCGACTCGTACAAGCGTCTTGACTTGCATCAGCAGGCTCCGACGCTGACTACCCCAATAGCCGCAAAACGGTATAGCCGTAATATCAAACCGCAGGAAACGGCAACAGAGAAACGCATCCTTCCCGCCACCCGAACCTATGTGGACAGGGTTATCAGGCTCGCCCGTCGCTCTCAGAACAGTTTGCGCGACGATCTGGAAGCCATCGGCGACCAGTGGATAAACGACGTGGAAGACGACCTGATGACCAACCTCGCCGCCTACGCGCGCCGTACCGGCTACGAGTTGGAGCAGGTCATTACCGCGTGGACGGAAGTCCACCCCGAAAGCTCCATCGCCGTGGAAGTCGAGAACTATACGGCGGACGACTGGCGACAACTCTACTTCTGGGCTGAACTCCCCGATACGGTGCATGAAGCCTACGTGGACCACTTGCGTAGCATCGCCAAGTCCACCAGCAAGACCATCACAAACAACGTCCTAGAAATCCTGAACCGTGCCGACGTGGAACAGTGGGACGCCGAACGCCTGCGTGACGAGCTCGAACGCATGGGCAACGATCACGCCGAACTGATTGCCCGGTGCGAAACCGTCCAGTCCCAGCGGCTCGGCAGCTTGTACAGCGCCCGCAATCTCAGCGAGACTCTTGGCGTCCGACTAGACAAGGTATGGCGTACCAGTGGCGACGGAAAAGTGTGCGAATTCTGCCAACACATGGAAGGCAAGCGAATCTCATTGGATGACACGTATCTGGCTGAGAACGCCAGCGTCGAAATCGGCGACCGAGCATACGTGAACAACTTCGAGAGTATGCAGACCCCGAACGGACACCCCAACTGCCGGTGCTACGAGGATTACGAAGTAGTGGAGGCCGAATCATGACGTATGACATCCATTGCAAACGCTGCGGACGGTATCTAGGTTCCTGCGCCCGTGACACGATGGTGACGCTCAAATGCCCGAACTGCAAAGGTTTGGACGTGTATCGCATCGTGCTACTATGGGGGCCAGAACATTAAGCCCATTAAGGACGTTCGACCGCACCACTACCCTACTGAATTGAAAGGGCCAAAATGAAGACTCGCAAGAGCTTCGCCAACAGCGGTGCCCCAGAAACCAATGGTCGTACCCTCACCTTCCTCGCCAACAGCGGAAAAGTGATGTGCGACGGACTCACTGTAGATTTGAAGACACTGAAAGCGCCGTTAATCGACGGCACTCTGAAACTCGTGTCCGATCTCACCGAGTCCGACAAACTATCCCTTCCGCTCCTGATCGACCACATGCCCAGCATCGAATGCCAAGCGGGTGCAATCACCCGACTTTGGATGACCGATGATGGGATGATGGCCGAAGCGAAACTCAGCGAGGTCGATCAGGGCGAACGTATCCGCCAGCTTGCCGCCGACGGATGCCTGACCAACAGTTTCAGCATCACCGTTGAGTTCAACCAGCGTCCCGGCAAGGACGGTACCATCCACGATGGCGAACTACTGGAAATCAGCGTCGTATATCGTGGGGCCGACCCAAGGGCCGCTTTCACCGCAATCAACAGCCGCAACAACAAGAATGGAGACCCCATGAACCCGGAACTCCTGAAGAAACTGGCGCGTACCATCGCCCAGTTCAAACTCACCCCGGACGAGGCGGAACAGCTCACCGATTCCATCGGTGACATCATGCAGTCCGCTCTCGATGACATCACCGCTGCCATCACCAACCAGAAGGAAGGCGAGGGCGAGGGCGAGGGCGAGGGCACCCCGGAACCGGAGGAACCCGTGCAGACTTCCAACGGCCGCACGACCATCATCATCAACAAAGCCAACCACGCCGCCCACCAGTCGGGTACCGTGAAGTTCTCCCACGACCGTAAGACGTGGCTTGACTCCGACGACGCCATGATCGCGTTCGAACGTGCCCTGATCGACACTGATAACAAGGGTGTCGAAGCGTTCCACCGTGAGTGGGCTGACACCGTGAACCGTAACATGTCGGACACCGCATCGTTCGGCGTTGACACCACCAACGTGGACAAGTTCATCCCGACTGCGGCAATCACCACAATCGAGGACGCGCTGAACACGCGCGGCTCCGGCCTGTGGAATCTGCTGCGTAAGACAGGCATGGATCGTCTCACCATCGGTGGCAACATCGCCGGTCTGACTGACCAGACCCGCGCCCACGGCTACCCTGTGGCCTCCTACGGCACGAAGAAGAAGGAACAGGTGCTTTCGTTCGTGAAGCGTGAGCTTCAGGCCGATTACACCTACAAGTACATCACCCTTAACAAGGGCGATATCCGCCGCACCCAGCGTCCGGGCGCTCTGCTCCGCTACGTGTTGCAGGAACTCCCGAACTACATCGTCCAGACCATCGAACGTCAGATCACTCTTGGTAGTTATACGGACATGGCGCATTTCCGTTCCGTCGTGACCGACGCAGCAGACAAGTCGTCCGAGTGGAAGGGCAACCGTTTCGCGCTCTCCTACACCATGACAGATGACACTCCGCTGATGGACTTCGTGCGTGCCTCCCACATGGTTCGCGCTCAGGGCAACAAGGTGCTGCTGTGCAACGCTGACACCGTGGCCGATCTGCTGATGTCCGCGAACGCTAACGGGAATACGTACATTGCTCTCGGCGGTGACGATACTCTGGCCCGCGCCCTCGGCGTTAACCAGATCATTACCCCGGAATGGTGGACGGACACGGACGATACCACCACTATGGGCGTCATCATGTCCGCGTCTCACTACGCGGTGGTTGGCGATACCTCCATCGAGGCGTTCACTAACTTTGCGCTGTCCACTAACACCAACGAGTATCTTCAGGAGATTTACGCTGGTGGCGGTCTGGACGCGGAGAAGTCCGCCGTGGTCATCAAGCCGAAGGGTGAATGAGGTGATCTACCATGACGATGAAACAGGTTCGATTCGTTAAGGCGGACTCTCGTAACCCGGTTCAGGACATCGCCGAACTAGCGGTGTTCGACGCTTCGGGTAATCCCGTTGACCCTCCGACCTCCGGCGACGCCGAGATCGGCAATAACAGCGTGACCACGGCGAAGCTGGCCGACAAGGCCGTGACTGCGGTCAAAATCGCTGACAACGTTCTGCCGACCAACGCGACCATCGCAAAGGCCGGTCTAGTCAAACAGGCTACGCACGTTGACGGCGCGTCAGGCTCGGTGCAGGATATCGTGAACGCGCTCGTTACTGCGGGAATCATGGCGTCCGCCTGACACGCTACCCTAAACAGTAGCGGGACTGCACCGCAAAGGCCCTATCTCCTACAATGGGAGGTAGGGCCTAACTCATTTTCGGAAGGAGCGATCATGGACATCGACGCAAGCGTAATCGATCAAGTGGGAGAGACGATCTACGCGCGATGGAAGGACGCCGCGCTCGCAGACCTCGCCAACATCATATGCCAAAAAGACCTATTCCCGATTACGGATGATTACGTGGGAATTGTTGTAGGAGATGGCCGCCACATAGCGTTACTGGCATGGTATTCGGATGTGACCAACGTGCAGACCACTGACGGTGTGAAGCTCGATTTTCGCGTGAACTACGATATGAGCGACGGGTGGACGCCCGAAACCAAATACGCCAACTGCCTGACAATCGCGCAACGTCTTAATGTCGGCACGGCAATAATCGTGACCGGAACGCACGGGTTCGCCAAGCTCCCCGCCCCATTATCTTCAGTATTGGCGGCTGTTATCGAGGCAGACCAGAACGTTCTTGAACAGACCGACCGCATCACATCCAAGAGCATAGAGGATGTGAGCGTAAGTTACGCAACAATCAACGAGACAGCCATGGAACGTGCGTTGACCCCGTATCGTTCGCTTATTAACCAGTGGAGCCTATGCCGAAACGGCGGAGACAGCGGCGGTATTCTCTCCATGCCGCGCAAGCACTGTAATCTGCCGTGGTGGCTCAACCCGCAGGATTACGTGGGGGGTGACTACGCTTATGGCAACGCTCTGTGACCCGTTCCGCTTGTTCCCGAACCAAGTCCAGACGGCTACGCTTTGGCGGTATACGGCTCCCGGTCTGCCTAACGAACAACTGGCCGACTTGCAGGTGATCGTGAAGCATTCAACACAGTCCGACCAGCCGACCGAATACGGTTCGCGTATCAGCAGCCGACGCTTCCATATTCAAACGGACACGGTTCCCAAGAGTCTGCGCGATAACATGGAATTATGGCCCGACCTCATGCTGGAACTCTCCGATGGCAGAGTGTACCAAGTCACGCAAGCCAGTCGCGGCGATGACATGGACATGGGTGAGACCCGGTTCATCACCGTGTACGGGAACCCGTATGGCAGGGACAGCATATGAGTTACCGATTACAATTATCCGCCGATTGGACACGTAAGCTCTCCACCCAACAGTTGAACAAGGGTGGCGTGCGAATGATGACGGACATCCTCAAGATGGCACGTCAGAACGCTCCCGTCTTGACCGGCGCTTTGCGTAACAGTGGCCGTTTCCAGCAGCTTTCCACGGTGAAGTGGCGTATTACGTTCGGCAACAGTCGCGTGCCTTACGCGCGTATCCGCGAACACACGAACCGGTTGCACCCGAACACGGTACGCTACCTCCAGCGGGCTAGGAACACTGCCGCTAGCCGTGCCAAATCATACTTCAACCTAGGATAGGAGCAACATTATGATTGATCTGGCCATGTGCATGACCCTCCAAAACGAGGGTTTCGGCACTTACGGAAAGACACTGTTCTTCGGCACCAGCCCAGTACTGGACACGGGTAGCGTCACGAACGCCGAGGGCATCTGGGTCAACGCGAACACGGTTGACATCAACGGCGATCTATACACCGACCAGCTCACTATCAGTAGCCGCTATTTCGACGTGATCGAACAAGGCCGTCTGATGCTCCGACTCCTGCACTTCGTCAACAATCGTCTGCATGAGTATTGCCGACTGACCTGCAACCCCATAGCTGATATTGACTTTGTATCAATCCGCGTGCATCCGGCGACCGCCATCGATATGGACGCCATCGACGGCGAAGGCCGCTGGGTGAAAAGCATCCGGTTCAATGTGGATTACAAACTCTCCCCCGAAACGGTAGAATAGGAACCGTCCATTAGTCGCCGCGTGTGCAGTCCCGCCCGACGAAAGGACAAACAATGGCTTCCTACCCCCTTATTGGCAAGAAGACAGTCTACATCGACGATATGGTGATCTCCCCCGACTACGTTCAGGATGAAGCTGGCAGCATTACCCTGACTCCCGGCACTACCGAGGTGTCCTCGCAGTCCGGCACTATCAACGTACCGAATGGCTCATATGAGGAAATGAGTTTCGAGCTGAACATTATCTGTCCGAGCGTCCGCTACCTCGGTATGCTGTTTCCGGAACTGTACCATAATGCGAAGTTCAAGCGCGTTATCTCCGGTTCGCTGTCCGAGACGGGTCAGGTGCGTTTCGGCGGCACCGAATGTGTTTCCAACACTCCGCGTGACATCATTATCCATAACGTGTGCGATGGCCATTCGTCCGCTCAGGACTTCCGTATCCCGCAGGCGCTAACCAGCGCGGGCGGCGAATTCACGGTGAGCCTGTCCGACCCGTTCGTGGTCACACTGTCCGGCTCGATGACCCCCGGCGCGAACGGTGCCGTCGTCATGGGCGAACTTGATCTGGATACCCCGTCGTACTACGACGAAGATTCCGGCACCATCAAGACGGAGAACGTTCAGCTCACCGCGCTTACCGCGTCCCCGGCGAACATCTCGGGCAGGGTCGGCGATCATGTGACTGTGAATGTGATGGCGTCTCCGAATGGTGCGACTGGTACCATCACCGCCACCGTAGCTGAAACCGCTAAGGCTTCCGCTACTGACAACGGGGACGGAACTTGGGACATTCAGTTGAAGCAGACCGGTGCGGGTACCGTCACGTTCAAGAGCGGCAGCGTTCAGACCGTGGTTAGCTTCAATGTCGCCGGTGCGTGAGCATAAGTAACGCCCGCCACCGTAGCTGGCACGGTCGGGTGGCGGGCGCGTGATAGAGAAGTTATTCCGAAGGGGGAACAATCCCATAATATCACACGAATGGAGCAACAATGACTACCCCTGTTTTGAGCATCGACACCCGAGAAGCGTTCCGCACCCTCACCGTGAAAATCGACGGCACCGTGTACACCATGCGCCCGCTCGGCTCGAAGGACATGCTTACGATCTTGGATAATGCGGAGACAATCGATAAGCTGAGCGCTGGCGTGGCGAACCGTGAGACTTTAGAAACCGCTGAAAAGATTATCTTCCCGTTGGTCGAATCGCTTATGAGTCCAGCTGATAAATTCTCCGTGTGGGCTGAACAGACCCGTAAGCGTAGCGACCTCGCCTATCAGCGTGCCATGACCGCGTTGTGCGGGCTTATGGCGAAGAACATCACGGTTGACATCAAGGGCGAATAATGAAGTCGTGGGATAGCCTGCTCACTCCCGCCGAGCGGGAGGCGATGAAGAGTTACAAACAGAAGGAGGCGGCTCGCAAGCCGCTTCCGAGCGTTCATATTCTCGCTGAGCTTGGGGACTTGTATGGGTGGCAGGCTATCCGCGACGTGCTGGAAAACAACGTTGATTCATCTCTGATGATGAACCTGCTCAGGGAAGGACGCCGTATCCGACGGCGGCGACTAGCGGAACAATATCTCATGACGTTCGATTGCATCGCCGCCGCGTTCAGCAAGAACGGCGACCGCAAGATTAACACGATTATCGAAAAACTCGGGAAGGACGTGTGATGGCAGACTCGACACTGACCCTAGACGCCGAGATCAACACCGGCGATTGGAACGCTGGCGTAAAGGATATTCAATCGGGTAGCCGTCAGATAGAAGAGTCGGCGCGGCAGGCTGATGAATCGTTGGGTGACGTTGACAAGTCTGCTAGCAAGTCTTCCAGCGGGTTCGGTAAGTTCGGTGCCGCCGCCGGTGCCGTTGGTGGTCTTGTTTCCTCGGGTATCGGCATGGCTGTGGACGCCATCGGTGATCTTACCGGAGACATTATCGAAGCCTCCGACTCTGCGGACAAGTTCAAAAGCACGCTGAACTTCGCCGGACTAGATACGGGTACTATTGACGCGCTCACAGCCAGCACTCAGACTTACGCCGACCAGACGGTTTACAGCATCAGCGATATTCGCAACGTGACCGCCCAGCTTGCCGCGAACGGAGTACAGGGCTTCGACAAACTAGCCGAGGCGGCTGGCAATTTGAACGCTGTCGCCGGTGGTAACGCGGAAACTTTCAGCTCTGTAGGCATGGTGCTTACGCAGACCGCTGGAGCGGGCAAGCTCACCACCGAGAACTGGAACCAGTTGGCCGACGCCATCCCCGGTGCATCCGGAAAACTTCAAGAGGCCATGCTCAAGAACGGCGCGTACACCGGAAACTTCCGCGACGCGATGGAGAAAGGCGAGATCAGCGCCGATGAATTCAACCAAGCCATAATGGACTTGGGTATGACCGACGCCGCGAAAGAAGCCGCTACCAGCACCAGCACTATCGAAGGTGCGATGGGTAATCTGGAAGCGTCCGTTGTCGGCGTGGGTACGACGATTCTTGACCAGTTCAAAGGCCCGTTGACCTCCGGTATCAGCATGTTGGCGCAGAGAATCAGCGGACTTAGCGGCGTGTTTACGGGACTAGTGCAGACTATCGGCCCGATTCTCTCACAAATCGGCACAACGTTCCAGACAGCGTTTCAACCAGTTGTGGGAATGGTGCAATCTCAGTTGCTTCCGGCACTCAAGCCGCTTATGAGTGCCTTACAGAATATCGGCAATGCCATCATGCCTGCAATCCAGCCCATCGCATCAGGGTTAGCTACCGTGGCGAGCTACATCGTACAAACTATGAGCGTTATCGCGACTGCTGTAACGCCGGTGATTAATAACATCGCCTCGTCGATTCAGACGGTGCTTCCGGCACTCCAGCCGCTAATGAGTACTTTGCAGAATCTCGGTAATGCCATCATGCCTATTATCACGGCCGCAATCCAGACCATTGCACCAGTGTTGTCTACCATAGTGAGCAACATCGGGCAAACTATGAGCGTTATCGCGACTGCTGTAACGCCGGTGATTAATAACATCGCTGCGTTGATTCAGGCCGTGCTTCCGGTAATCCAGTCAGCGTTTCAATCGTGGGGTTCCGCGATTCAGGGTGTCATTAACGCGGTTTTCCCATTCATCCAAACGATTGTCACATCCGTTATGAACGTTGTCAACGCGATAATCACCACCGTATTGGCCGCGATTAACGGCGACTGGTCTGGAGTATGGGAAGGTATCCAAAATATCGTTTCCAGTGTTTGGAACGGTATTCAGAATATCGTTTCCGGTGCCATTAATGCAGTGTCGGGCGTCATCTCAAGCGTGCTGAACGGTATTAGCGGTATTTTCAGCAGTGTGTGGAACGGCATCAAGGGAGCAGTAAGCAGCGCATGGAGTGGCATCACCAGTTCCGTCAGCAGTGGCGTAAGCTCGATGATGAATTTCATCACCAGTATCCCGAGCCGTATTATGGGCGTGTTTAGCGGAGCCGGGTCATGGCTTCTCAGCGCAGGCCGAAATATTATTCAGGGTCTGATTAACGGCATCACGAACGCCATCGGCGGGGCCATCTCTGCGGTCAAGAACGCTGTTAGCGGTATTATCGACGGTGCTAAGAGCCTGCTGGGCATCGCGTCCCCGTCTAAGGTGTTCGATCGTGAGATCGGTCGGATGATTCCTGCTGGTCTTGGCCGTGGCGTATCGGAGAACGAGCGTGCGGCCACTCGCCCGGTGGAAGAAATGGTGAATTCTCTTCTGCCGTCGTCCATCGTGACGCCCATGCCGGTAATGTCTAGCCCGGTGAACATGAACGCGAATAGTGGCCCGCGTGTGAACGCGCCTATCACGGTGAACGCGCTTGACCCGAACGCGGCCGCTCAAGAGACTGTGAGGGTGATTAATTTCCATTACGTGTGACAAGCCGCGCGGGTAGACTGAGGGTATGGCTATTTTCACCCTTGACCCGCGCGACGTTCGTCTGACCCTGAACGGGTTCCCCTTGTACGGAATCGACTCATACGGGTGTGAGTGGCACGTAACGTTTCAGAACGTTTCGGGATTGTTCGACGGTGTTGGTTCGACCTTGCAGACCAAAGATAAAGCGTGGTCGGATGGCTGGTTTAGCAATATTCCAGTGGCTCAGGGTCGCTCGATCAGTGTCGAGGGTCATATTATCGGCAAATGTACGGAAAACTGCATCAACGCTTGGGATGCGTTCAAACGGTCGTTCAACATCACCAGTCAGTCGCTTGTCGTGGAGTTGGGGAATATCAGCCGTCAGGTGCAGGTCATGCAATCGTCTTCCGCTCCATTGGTGGAGTGGGCTGGTGTGAACATTCTCAAATTCAGTATCGGACTGACCGCTTTGGACTCGTACCTTTACGATACTCAGTCAGTAAGCGGAAACACCGGGTTGCCGCACACTCAGGGCGGTATGACGTTCCCCTATCATTTCGAGGACCTCAATACTGGCGGTGAATCAACGTGGTTGTGGGCTGAAACAACCGTGTCGGGTAGCGTGCGGCTCACGAACACGGGTAGTGCTCCAAGTCCGGTAACGATTCGTATCGATGGGCCTGTGGTCAATCCGCAGGTTGAGCATAGTCCGAGTGGACATATCATGGCGTTCGATATCACGTTGGGTATGGGTCATTACATTCTTATCAACGGTGCCACGCATGAGATTCTTATAGATGGCACCGACCCGGCACGTGGCAGTGTGACCAGACGAGAATGGAGCTACGCGGAGATCGGGGAGAATATTTGGATGTTCAGCGCCGAGGAACCATCTGATAACGCATGGATGACGGTCACGTTCAACCCGGCTTACATCTAAGGAGGTGCCGGATGCCTTTTATCTCTAACCGATTGCCGCAGTCGAACGGCTTGCACTCTGACACGGCGCGTGTGCTGTGGCAGCGTTCCGGCTTGCAGTTCGTGGCCGTCACACTGAACGACGGTACGGTGATAGCCGAACTCCCCGACCTCCAACTAACCCACCTGACGTACCGGTTCGAGGAAACAACCAGCGAAACGGCCACGCTCCCGTGGCGCAACGCTCCCCGCAATTGGGACGAAGCCACCACACCGTATCAGGTCGCCATACTCCTGTTGCGCGAATCTACCGCCCTGTGGGGCGGTATCGTGGTCAAACGCGAGCGTGCAATGCGCGGAGACGGATTAACACTGACGTTGGCAACCGTCGAACACTATCTCGATAACGTGTACGTACAGGATCACACGTACACGAATCGTGACCAGTGCGAGATCGTGGAAGACCTCGTAACCACCACGCTTAAAAACCACCGTTTCAATCTCGTTGTCGAAGCGTCCCCGAGTAGCGTCAAACGTGACCGCACGTATGAAGCCGAAAGCGACAAAACACTGCTAAGCGTGCTACAAGAGCTTGCCAACGTTTTGAACGGGCCTGAATGGTGTACCTCGTGGCGTGCCATCAATGACGGTCATTATGAGCCTGTGATGACGGTAGCCGACCATATCGGTTCCACCACTCCGAGTACGACGTTCGATGAAAGCGTTATGACAACGTTCAATCTGCTGGAGGATTACACGAACGGGTACGGTGCTAACGCGGTTATGGCTGTGAGTACGGCGGACGCTGGCGACCGTCCGCAGTCCGATTGGATGATCGCAAATCAGCCTAACAGGCCCATGCTGGAATATGTGTTTCAGCCGTCCACCAGCATCAAGAACAAGGCGACGTTGAACGAACACGCCAAGTCGTCGCTGTTGCAGATGCAGAACGGTACCCAGACCATCACTATGGGCTTGAGTCTGCTTTCCGCTCCGATGGTGTACGAAGAGTGGAAGCCGGGCGACCTCATATCGTGGACAGTGGAAGAAGACACCGAGCATTTCCCCAACCATAATCACGGTACCGCCCGTATCATCGGATACGAGATTGATTTCAGTCAGGCATGGACTATCACGCCTACATTGCAACAGGAGGACGATAATGCCGAGCAAATTCAAGTTCAGTCTAGATAGCGCGGACGCGACCGCCCGCCAGTTCTCGGACATCAAACGCCAGTTACAGGAATTGCCGCCGAGTATCGTCAACAGCGTTAAGCCTATGGTCGATCAGATCACGGACATGTACGAGGAAGTGCAGACGCTGACGAACAATCTTGACCAGCGCGTGCAGGAAAGTATCACCCGCAACAGTTACACACGTGCCGAGATTGACGTTAAAACGCAGACGTGGAACTGGGGGGTATTGGCTCCCAATCGTGGTGGTACGGGTACCACCAACGCTTATAACAATGTGTTTGCGTCAGGCACTTGGCGCGCGGTGTGGGTGTTGTCTGACGGCACTATGGGCACGGCTCAGTCGATTCGTGCAGTGAAAACCGATATCGTGGACGCCGACGACTACATTCCCGTTGACGCTCTCCGCAAAGTAAAGTGGCGCGTATATCGGATGAAGGATGACAAGAACCTGAATCTTGATGATGCGCAACCGTTGGTCGGTATGATCGCCGACGATTTGGACGAAAACGGGCTGGGTTTCTTTTGTGAATATGATAAAGACGGCACGCTGGTAGGCATCAACTATCCCATGCTTGGTGTGGCGGCGCTCCGCCTCGCTCAACAGGTGGCGGATGAATTGGACGCGCTCAAAGCTAAGGTGGAAGCTCTATCCACCAACGAAGATAAAATAGTCGTAGACGATTCGGAGGAATGATTATGGCTATCATCATGCACCCGCTTACCGCGAAGAACGGTTCCCCGGAGTACACGGCGGACGATTACAGGCACGCCATCAATCCTCTGTTGCTGCCGTCCGATGGTAGCGCGTTCAACGGGTTGTCGGGCATTCGTTACGGTTCTCCGAGTCCTCTGGTCACGGTGAGCGGTCTGACTGCTACGGTCAAGGCTCATTGCGGTACCATCAGCCCGTGGGATGGCCTCGGAGCGTACACTTACGCCATCACCACCAATACGACCGTGCAATTGGCGGACTCCACCAACGATTACAAGATCGCGGTGACGGTGGAAGACCCTTCGCAGTCTCATGGTACGACTCCACGCGGCAAGATTGAAGTGTTCACGGCTGGTACGCCTGACTCTAATATCAACGGTCTTGTAATCGCTGAGGTTAACGCCGGTGTCGCGTCGGATGCGGCCCCGATGATTCGCAATAATGCGATTCTGATGGCGCGTGATCTTGAACAGCTCAACACTATTGACGCTGTGGACGGGCAGGAGGCTGTGACGATGGTCAATAATGCCCATTATGTCAGAAACGACGGAACATGGGAGGGATACGACTTTATCAAGTCCAGCGCAATAGCGAGATGCGCGTCATACATAAACAACAGTAATTGGTACGAGTTCAGTGTGAACAGCATCACCAATATGAGCGGCACCACACTCACCGACTATTCACTGGGCAAGGAAGGCAGCAAGGGATATCTTCAGGTAAACAGGAACGGCATGTACGCTTTAAACGGGTTCGTTAATGTTGCAGAACTCGGAGTTTCGGGCAACATATATAACGTAGGGTTCCGCACTGCATTTTCGGATAATGCTTGGGTGTTTTCACTTCCGTCGCCAGTCTATGTCGATAACAACGCAATCCTGTCTAATGCGTATTCGTCATTGCCTGTTCCCACCACGTTCGCGTATATTAAGACGGGCACGAGAATCACGTTAGGCTTCGACAACGGGTTCGCGAGAAGAATAGGTTCAATGACCAACTTCCAGATCAGAAGAATCGGCTAATACTCCCAGCATACGGTGATACGCCCACTCTGCAACGTGTTTTCGGAACCATACAATATGAAAATCTGCCCGGACGCATTGATACTGAACGATGCCGCACGATTCGGATAATTAGGGTGAAAGAAAGTCAACGGTACAGTACTACCGGAGCCAAGCAATACCATGCCGTAGGCATGAATGATGTTGTCAACATTCCCAACAGTACCGACAACTGTATTACGTGCGACACTACCGAACGTAATCGTCCTACGTTCCGGCTCCCATGTTCCGTCGTTTCTGACATAATGGGCATTATTGTATCGGTATAGGATAAGACTATGATTAATATTCTCACGGCGATCATCGGCGTAGGCGGCGTAGCACTCGGAGGACTCATAACATGGTTGGCTAACCGCCGGTCAAACCTAGCCAGCGCGTATCAAGCCCTAGTTTCCGCGCAGGGGGATATGAAACGGCAGATCGACGCGCAAGACCAGAAGATAAACGGGCTGATAAAGCATCGTGATGCGTTGCAATACACCATCGACTTGGAGACGGGGTACATTCGCGCGTTGGGACACTGGCTATCACAGTTCTGCGAGATCATCGAGCCTGAATTTTTGGAGAATCATCCTAAACCGTCGTTGCCTAATGATCTACGCGAACGTATTGCGTCGCTTGAGGAATTGACCGGAGATAATGACTAGCCGAGCCTGTTCACGAACATGACCCCTTTTTCACGCATGGTGCCGGAAACGTTATTGTTTGTGAAAACCCATATCTTCGTGTCCGGCTGAGTTACTCTCAGCACCGTGGCCAAATTCAATCGGGTGAAACCATTTGAACCCGTTAATTGTTCGCTTACATTCGGGCCTAACATCGTTATGCCACTTTCGACACCGACATTGAGATTCAGCCATCCTGCATCAATCGCCAATGCCAGCGAAACGTAGACGGAGTAATCACCTACGGGGAGATTAGTTACGTTCGACCCGTTCCTATTGCTCACAATAGATACGCCGTCGAAGTCGTTATGAGTAAGTGACATACTCATTAGCGTCATGCCTTTATTTACTTGCAATTGCCCGTCTGATCTGGTGAAAGTTACCATAGCATATGGGTGGATCACAACGTTCTTCTGTTTCCATGTTCTGCTGCTTTGTACATAATGGGCATTATCGGTGATAATAATATCAATTCGTTTTTGATGATAAGATGATCCTATGAGACGTTTCAAACGGTGCATGATCATTATCATGTCGCTCTTCGTCGTCTCGTTCATAGTCCACGTCCTGATAACGGCCTACGCCGTTTTATGCATGGCGTGGCTGTCCTTCTACACAATCAGCTTATAAAGGAGTTTCAATGGCTTTGAACGGTATCGACATCAGCAATTGGCAGGCTGGTATAGACTTGTCTGCCGTACCGTGTGATTTCGTTATCAGTAAGGCGACAGAGGGATGCTGGTACGTGTCAGCGGATTGTGCTCGGCAAGTGGAACAGGCGTTGAGTCTGGGAAAGTGTGTGGGCGTATACCATTACGCCAACGGTGGTAACGCCGTTTCCGAAGCTGACTTTTTTGTGAACAATTGCGCGAATTGGGTCGGTAAGGTCGTATGGTGCTTGGACTGGGAGCCACAGGGTAATGGACTGGTCGGGTCTGGCGCGTCTGCTCAGCAGTGGATTAGGTCGTTCTGCGATCGTGTGTACGAGCGTACAGGCTCCCAGCCTATCGTCTACGTGGGAGCGTCTATGCTTAACGATGCTCAGAATATTGGAGATCGTGGATTGTGGGTGGCTCAGTACGCGAATATGGACGCTACTGGGTATCAGGATACGCCGTGGAACGAGGGCGCGTATGCGTGCGCGATCCGCCAGTATTCGGGCAATGGTCGTCTGCCCGGATATTCAGGCAGTCTTGACCTTGACAAGTTCTACGGTGATGTTGACGCTTGGAACGCGTACAAGGCGGGTCATTCGAGTGTGACCAACGTGCCGACTCCTTCCGCTCCTGCTCCGTCTACTCCCGCGTCTGGCACCTATACGGTGCGCTCTGGGGACACGCTGAGTGGTATTGCGTCGATGTATGGGACTAGCTGGCAGGTTCTGGCGCAGATTAATAATCTGTCTGACCCGAATCTGATTTATCCGGGTCAGGTGCTGAATATCAATGGTACTGCCAATACTGTTCAGTCCGGTAGCGGCACGTATACGGTGCAGTCGGGGGACACACTGAGCGGTATCGCCGCCAAGTTCGGGACTTCGTGGCAGACCATCCAGCAGCTTAACGGCATTGCCGACCCTAATCTGATTTATCCGGGTCAGGTGCTGAAACTGCCGGGCGGCGCACCGTCACCGTCCGTTACGACGTACACTATCCAGCCCGGTGACACATTGAGTGGTATCGCCGCCCAGTATGGTACCAGTGTTTCCAATCTGGTGGCGTTGAACGGTATCGCCAACCCTGATGTGATCTACGCGGGCCAGACAATCCGCATCAAGTAGCCTATTTTGGAGGTTTGTTATGAGCATTAATACTGGTGAGCCGACCACTGAAACAGTGGTCACCAATGAGATGCCGGACGGTAATGATAATTACGTGCCGACGTTCAACGCCGCGACTCGTAAGTGGGCGTATCTGGTTTCCGGTCTGGTTGGTATCGCCGGTGCGGTGCTGAGTTTCGTGAGCGCCGTGCCGGACGTGCCGTCGTGGGTGGCTGTGCTGGGTGGCGCTTGCGCTCTGGTCGGCTCCGGCGTGGCTGGAATGTTCGGCGTCCACTACGTGGGCATCTCCAAGTGAGGTAATGATGACAACCGCATTGCTTGAAGTCAATCAAGCAATCATGCAAGGAGCATAACCAATGTTCGAAACATTCCAAACCGTCATCAACGCCGGAGGCTATGACCTCGCTGCCCTCACCGAGCGCATCAAGACCATGTACGTGATGGGCGAACTCACCGAGGAGGAGATGAAGCAACTCCTCGAATCCGCTCAGGCCAACGCCAAGCCCGACGATTCCTACGCTCCGTTGGCCGAGCGTGTGAAGGCCTTCGAGGAATGGGAAACGACCGTAGAGGAACGTCTCACCAAACTTGAAACCGGTTCATCGGCCAAACCCGGCGACGAATGGCCGGAATACAAGCAGCCAACCGGCGCGCACGACGCCTACCTCGTAGGCGACAAAATCACCTACAACGGGAAACACTACACGTGCGTAATGGACGGGTGCGTGTGGCCTCCGGACACCTACCCGCAGGGGTGGCAGGAAGAGGCATGACCCGCATCTACACTGGCACCTCCAAGTGATAGACTGGGGTTGCTCCTTTCGAGCGATGGTGTGATGACCGATTAAATTAGCCCGGCACTGGTCTTGATGACTAATGTCGGGCTAGTTTTTTTAGTTGTTTAGCAGATACTCACGGTTCCTGTATTCACTTAATGCTGGAACGGTTTCTGGATGATCGTTGTAGGCGCTGACCAGCCATCCTTTTACGTATGATTCCTTTGGGTGGGCGTGGATGCGTGCGTGGCATCCCATAGTCCCCGACCCACATACGGTAATCAGGTTGCTGGGTAGGTTTAGTCCTTCCCAAGCGTGTGAGCGCATACGCCGGTGATGCAGATTAAAAGCGGAGGCGCTTAATGTTCTCCCACAGATGAAGCATCTGCCGTGGTCTCGGTGGAACACTTTCATACGGGTTTCGATATCAGGGTCTGTTTTGCTCACTCGGATACTCCTTCGCAGTGAAAGAAGTACAAGGTTATCGGGGAGACGAGTTTGAAGAAATATTGCCTATCGGTGTCTGTCTTGCATTCATGAATGGCCGTGATCTTAACGCCTTCAACGCTGCCCAGAACGTCGTAGAGTTTGAGGAACGCTTTGGCGTCTTTAATCCCGATTTGACCGAACGTGAGTTCCTGTCCGAGCCCTTGGGTGTCGATGATTACCTGTGCTTGCGGTGTCTTCTGCAAGAGTCTGATGATCGAGGTCAGATAGTTGATGGTTTCCATTGTTGCTCCTTTGGTGTGATGATGATTGGATTAATGGTGCAGGTTTTTAGACTATGTTCTAGTCTTTGGTCAGGATGTCGTATCCGAGTTGTTCGGCTAGTCGCAACCGGTATTGCTTTTGCGGTTTGCGGCGTCCGGTTTCCCACATGGCTATTACGTTTGGGCTGGCGACGCCGATTCGTTCGGCGAGTTCAGCCTGTGAATACCCGTGTCGTAGACGCCAGTATTTGATGCACTGGCCGATGGTTACGCGGTCGCTGATGGTCGCGTAGTCAACTGGGATGTTGCCGATGTTCTGTCGTGTGAAGAACTGGCCGGTCTGGCTGTCCTGTTCCACGGTGACTTCTTGACCGTTGATTACTGTACTGATTTTGTTTTGCTTGCGCATGTTTCACCTCCATACGATATATAGGTCATATCATATTGTTTCTGTTTCGCAAAACAGCTCACTAATGGCTTCGCGCCCGTCGTCAGTCAGCGCGAAACGCCAGCAATGACGGTGCCGACTGTTCACACCCTCCCGATCGACACGGCACACATGACCCGAACGCTCAAGCTCGATCATGCGCGACCTCAAGCCCTGCGGAGTATCGTCATACTTCGCTAACGCCGCCATCTGCTCGATTTCCTCGTGGGTAAGCGGACGCTTCGCCACCCACAGAATCAGCAGCACATGCACCTGTTGTTTGCCGAACATCATGCCACCGCCGTTTCAGCGGAGTGGCGGAGGAACGCGGCCACGCCAGCGGCCACAATCCACCCGGCCACCCACTTGACCCCGAACCGTACCCGGTTGATCTTGGCTGCCATCGCCCACACTGGGAGCGACACCCACGGGCTGAGGCACCAGCCGCAATAGGCGAGTTCTCCGAGACTGTACACGTAACCCTTGGCCCACGTGGGGAGCAAGTTGGACAGGTTCTCGGTCTTTACGGTCAGCTTGCGGCGGAGCTCGGAGAACATATAGCCGGGGCCGGGCGAGAGCTGCACGACAGTGGTTACGTATCCCGCTGTGATCCCAGCCGAAAGCACGGCAGTCCACCAGTTCGGTTCAGTCTTCATCGGTCTTCCTTTCCTCGTGGCGACGCCAGCAGTGATATCGCTTGTCATAGTCCGCGTACAGCTCTTCGTAGAGTCGTTTCGCCTCGTTGGTGGCTTCGTCGTGGTCGACCCCGTGCTGCTGCAAGGCGTATTGAGCGGCACCGACCCAGATGGAGCGGCGCACGTGCTGATACCAACGGTCGAACAGTTTGCCGCACACCTTGTCATGCTTGTTGTCTCCGAGAAAGTCGGCAACGCTCTCCACCACGAACTTACGCAGAGTGTTTGCGGTGATATGGTTACGGTCGAACAGTTCCAGCACGTCGCTGGTTAAACCGTTATTCTTCATTGGGTTCCTCCTCTTCTTCTGGTTCGTCATCGTCCACTAGATAATCGTCAAGGCTGATGTCTTGCGGTTCGAAGTAAATCAATCCGTCCAGCAAGATCATCGGGTAGCGCACGATTACGCCTTGATCTTTGGCGATTGTGCGTATCGCCCGGGCGGTGGGGCTGCCCGACGATACGATACGGAGCCTACGCCCCATCTGTTGGGCGTATACGCGGCACGTCATCAGATAAACGGCGCTCTGCCGCTTGCATGTGGGGCATCCGTCGAACAAGGCGAACATGTCAGGGCTTTCCAAAATCGTTGCGGTCTTCATCAGAACATCACTCCCAGAGTGGCGGACAGCACATCGGAAATATGGAGCGTGGCCAATTGACAGCGCTTATGGTTCTCGATCTCTTCGGTGATGTCTTTCCTGTACACGTGAATGACTTGATGGTGCGCCGCTCCGACAACGCGCGGGTCGAACATTGAGAAGAAAAGTACTTCCAGCGAATCGCACACCACGAAGTATTGCAGCACCTGCGCCTTATACTGGTCGGGTATGAAGTCGAAGCCGGTCGCCTTGGAATCCAGAGTGTACTCGGGCAATACCTGTTCAATGACGTCCACCAGTTCGGGTTTCAGGTTGGCGATGTGAGATCGTATGGCGTCCGTGTGCATCATCCACGGTACGACGGTCTGCAAGTGGTAGGCGGAGCCGAGCGACTTGCATTCGATGGCCCACTTCGGCCTCTCACTGTTCTCGTAGGCGTCTGGGCTGCACGCGATACGGTCGTCGTCGTCACTCTCCCAGATGCCGCAGTCGGTCACGCAATCGCCTTGGTCGAAGCCGAGCGTTTTGAGCGTGATCTGAATGTTCTCGGGTTCGAGACGGTGGCCGCGTTCCATCGGCGGTTCACCGTCCGCTGGTTCAGCCCACAGTTCTGCAAGGAATTTCCAGAAGTCCACGCCGACCTTAAGCCGTTTGTTCTTTGCTTCGGCGTCCACGATCTTCTCGTCGTAGTTCTGGGCCTTCGTGTAATACTCGTTGGCTTTGTCTGGCGTCTTCGCCTTCTTCGCTTGTTCCAACGCCTTGTCTCGGTACTCTTTGAGTTTCTCTACGTCGGTCTGAGCGTAGTGTTCCAAGGCGAGTCCGCCGCTTTTGGTGCCGGTGATACGGCCCACTCGTTCATCAAGCCATGCTTCCGTGTCGGACGACTGGCTGACATTAATGATCTTCATTGTGGTTGTCCTTTCGGTTGGGTGTGGGCGGGTGATGAGTCCCGCCCACAAGTCTTCACTGATGGAATATGCTGGGAAATAAACAATCGAAGCCAGCAGACGCGACTAGCGCAATCCGCCGCAAATGTCTTTCACTCCGGCAAGATAGTCCAATTCGCCCTCGAAATCATGTGCATCCTCCGAGAGCTCATCAAGACAGCTCTCATCCGCATAATGCGAGAAGTCAACGCAAAGAGGGAAATTGGGATCGATACCCACATAGCATTCCGTACCATCCGCGAAAACCACCTTGATAGTGTCCTCGGGACGTATGCCGGATACCATTTCCGTATCCTTGACATTCAACCCGTGATTGTAGACCTCGCTGGAAAGCTGATGAAGGTCAATTTCACAGATTGGGTATGCGCTACGGTCGAGTTCCGTCACGTCAACAAACTGATTCGGCTGCGGGCCTCCTGCAAAGTCGCCCTCACCGGCCACCATGTCGTTTGCATACTCAATGCAGTAATCGACGTCATCCACGATGTAGGCGAGCTCCGGTTCGCTGACGGTCTTCAAACCGCCGACCTCGAAGAAGTCGGCAGACCAGTCGGGGCCGTACTGCGAGTTTTCCTCATCCCATTCGCGGATGCTGATTTCCACTGCTTTGTTGTTGTCGATAAGCCTAGTCATTTTGGTTTGTCCTTCCTTTGGATATAAGTTCAAGCCGTTTGCTTGATATATATAATATATCACATGTGGTGGGATTAGGCAATC
>OAWU01000385.1_pt1 | contig 30202 bp, 5 predicted proteins | sample 1477041 | NCBI WGS metagenome assembly OAWU01 (sample SAMEA2580266, study PRJEB22360) | human gut metagenome | biome: human gut; feature: human-associated habitat; material: faeces | place: Denmark | collected 2008/2010
TCAAACTTAGTTCCATTTGGAAGGTCACCGACATTGCCGATTGAATCTTGAGCTTTTGGTGTTTCACCGATGTTGACCGTTTGGTCTTTAAGTGCTGGCGTGTTCTTATCTGCGTCAGTGCGAGGATCAATAACCTTGATAGTGACTGGCACTTCATCCATTGAACCATCTGGGTAAGTCACAACGACTGTTGCATCTTTTTCACCATCAGTTGCTGTATCTACTGGTGTCTTGAACTCGTATGTTGTTCCACTTGGTAGATCTGCAACGTTACCAATTGAATCTTGCGCATTTGGGGTTGAGCCTGGTGTTACTGTTTGTGCTTTCGCTACTGGTGTGTTATTATCCGCATCTGTGCTTGGAGTTTTAACAGTAACCTTAACTGGAACTTCATCTACTGAACCATCTGGGTAAGTCACAACAACTGTTGCGTCTTTTTCACCATCAGTTGCTGTATCTACTGGTGTCTTGAACTCGTATGTTGTTCCACTTGGTAGATCTGCAACGTTACCAATTGAATCTTGCGCATTTGGGGTTGAGCCTGGTGTTACTGTTTGTGCCTTAGCTGTTGGATCATTCTTATCAGCATCTGTACGTAATCGAGTTGCTTCAACTGGATCACTTGCAACTGATGTGTTACCTGCCGCATCTGTCGCTTTCGCTGTCACATTCCCTGCTGGAATATCAACAGTTGGCGTAATGGTTGCTTTACCATCTGCGCCTGCTGTCGCTTCACCAATCTTGTTGCCATCTTTATCGTAAAGGGCAACAGTTGAACCTGGTTCTGCACTCACTTCAACCGGAGTCTTAGTGCCTGCTTTGCCTGTAAGGTCTGTAGCGACTACTGGTTTCGCTGGCGCTGTTGTATCTGTCGCTACTTTTGGATCACTCGCATCTGATGTGTTTCCTGATGGGTCTGTCGCTTTTGCTGTTACATTACCTGCTGGAATATCAACAGTTGGCGTGATGGTTACTTTACCATTGCTAGCAGCCGTTCCTTCACCAATCTTGTTGCCATCTTTATCGTAAAGAGCAACAGTTGAACCTGGTTCTGCAGTTACTTCTACTGATGGCTTAGTGCCTGCTTTGCCTGTGAGGTCTGTATTCACTACTGGTTTCGCTGGGGCTGTAGTGTCTTTTGCAGGTGTAACTAAGTATGCAGCAGCAATTTTATCTACTGATTTATCAGGATAAGTAATAGTAACATTACCCTTTTCATCCGCAACGTATGTTGTTCCTTGTGGAAGTGCAGTATTCGCATCTCCAACCGCTTTTTCAACAGCTGCCTTCTCAGTTGCACTTATATTATTAGGATCAGCAACTTCTACTTTTGCTCCTCCAGGAGTTGGCTCATACTTCTTAGCTGTCTCAAGAACGGTAATTGTAAGATTTCTCGTTACTACTTTACCATTTTTATTTCTAACAGCATAGGTAGCAGTGGAACTACCTGCAGACTGCGTCATATCAACATTACCACGATAGTATGCCTTACGCTGTCTATAAGTATTTGAGCCAGCTGTATCCAGAAAACCACCATTAGAATCATTCGTATATGCTAGTCCTTTTGCCAAATAAGGATTATTAGGAATCCAAAATTTTTCAACTGACGGTGATCCTGCTGCTTGAATTGTTACATTGACAGGATCACCCGGGTAAACTGTAAGATGTGACTCGGTAACCAAAAGTTGAGTGTAGTTATCACCACTAACTCCTCCACCTACATAGGTCAACTGTGTTTTTGTAACTGTAATCGGTGCACTCTTAGCTGACTCACTTCCACCTGCTGGTGTTGAGGTAGCTGTAATTTCTCCTTCTGGAAGGCTGTTTGTAGGGTGAACAGTGGCTACACCTTGGTCGTTTGCTACTGCTTCACCGATCACAACGCCATCATTATTATAAAGTTTTACAGTTGAGCCTGCTGTTGCATTTACAGTCACATCAGCTGGTGTACTTGCTTTACCATTAAGATTTGAAGTAATTTCTGGAACCTGACTTGCTGGTGCAACTGGTTTTGGTGTTTCACCTTGAACTTCAAAAGTAATGGTCACTTCTTGTGGAGCTTGATTATAATGAGCTGGGTAAGTAACCACTACGGTTTTTGTATAAGTACCTGCTTGTGTAGCAGTTGGAGCTTGGCCGTCTTTCCATGCAAATGTTGTTGCACCACGATAGTTATTTGGGAATTCTGGTGTTCCAGCTTTATTGGTTACATAATTAGCCGGAGTAGCATCAAAACTTCCACCAACTTTTGCAGTATACTTTTCTTTGACTGCTACTGCTTGGAATTTTGAACTTTCATTATCAATGAAGTTATCCGCATAACCAGTCATAATATTCGTTCTTCCGCCAATAACTCCTGTTCCTTGCATACCTGCAACATAGTCAAGTGGCTTAGATTTATCTACGATCGGTGTGTCAAATGTAATCGTCCACATAACATTACGAATTGCATTATTATCCGCTGTCATCGTATACAAAGCTTGTGAACGTTCTGCTGTTTGAGCCGCTACCGCTGCTTCATTTCCTTGAATTGCTGGATTTTTTATATCTTTGTAAAGTTGGGTCAAACGTTGAGTCATTTCAGAGCCTGTATAGGTATCCATTCTACCATTTTGACCCATCAAGTATGATCCATCATTATCCTTCCAGTAATTACGCGTATTGACTACTTTTCCATTTTTGTCAGTTTGAACAACTTGCCAGTTCGTTGGTGCGCCAACAGAATCTTTAGGGATAGTAAAGTAAACATAACCGCTAGCAGAATTTGCTTTTCGGCCTGGATTATCAAGAACAGTCCAATGAAGAACGTTATTTAATTTATCCACTTCGTAGCTAATCTGTACGTAATCTTGAGCATTTTCTTTGTTAGAATAATCAAGATTTTGTGCACCATCTGACGCACGTGTTGCAGTTGATGCTGAACGTGTTGCTCCTTGTGCGATACTTCGACGACTACGTACACGAGGCGCATTTGCAGTTTCTGACGCACTAATATTATTTGTGATAGCGCTCTCTGAGCTTGCTGTAGTTGATGGTGTTGTAGAAGCTGTGACTGAACGAGATGCCTCAGATGCAGTTGCTGGTTTTGCGGTTGATGCATTTGTTGAGCCTGTAACTTCTGAAGCAACTACTGGACTTGTTGATGTCGCTACTGAATTTGCCGGCGCTGAACTTGCAACACTTGTTGAAGCTGGCGCTTCCGAACTTACTGCTGCACTTGGTGCAACTGATGTTGTAGGTGCAATCGGCGTCGCTGCGACTGTTTCAGTGGCAGCTGGTGTTACCGTAGTAGTTGAGACACTTTCTGGTGCTGTAGTTGGCGAAGTTGTAGCCGCGACTCCTTCACCTTGACTTGCACTTACAGCTGTAGCTGCAACTGTTGCTCCATCAGATGTCGTTTCATCCGCTTGAGCTGTGTGACCAATCATGATCAAAGTACCAAGCAAGACCGAGCAGACTCCAATATTCAATTTACGAATCGAGAAACGACTCTTCTTACTAAAGATATCTTTACCCATCTTTCCTCCTAGACAAGCAATCATTAGATTTTGATTACTCTTGTCTCTTCTAAAAATAATTTAAATTGAATTTCCCTAACGTCAAATATATCATATAATTAGAATTGAATCAATATTTTACCATTATAAAATTAGTTTACCCTATTTTTTTTAAATAACTTAAACATTATTCTTTTCAAAGTATTATTTTCTAACACCTTCTTTTTATACAGAACCTATACAACTTTACATATATAATTCAAAACATAAATTAATCATTGTATTTAAAGCATTTATAACATCTTACAATATCAACATATATTACTTTTTAAAAGTCTTACAATTTTCGAATCATAGAATGATTCTTACCTTTTACATCTTCAATATTTATAGATACACTCATAATAAAACTAAGATTCAAGTATAAATATACAAGTTTTTAGATTTATTAATGTAATTAAATTGAAAAGATATCAGTATTTTTAATATTTTATTTCTTCCATAAAATTTTGTTTTTGACTGAATAATTAAAAAGTGCTCTATAATATCTGTAATAGATAAAACTACTATAGAGATTATAGAGCCACTATTTTTAAGACTAGGATTGCGATTATGAATCATTTCATCAAGAAATCACTACCCTATCGAACCTTGAAAAATCACTGGAGACTCTTCCAAGAGGACTGCCGTAAGTTATCTCTCACCCCTTTTTACTCAAAGGCCTTCCGCCAAACTTTAGAACCACATAAAGTCATTGAAAAGACACTGAATTTCTCAGAGGAACTCTGCGACTACTATAATCTTTACCAACTCTTACTATTTCACTTTCAGGAGAAGAGAGTAGATGAGTTCTTTGAACTCATAGCGGAAAATATGAACAAGGTCAATCACTACTTTTAAACTGTCTTTAGGACCTTCCTTAGACACAAACCATACATCAGAAATGCGCTAGAAACGGACTATTCAAAGCGCGAAACTTGAAGCGACTAATACGTTGATCAAAAACATCAAACGGTTGGAATTTGGTTTAAAAACTTTATCAACTTTAAGAAGAGTGTCTTCATCACTCTGAACACACAAAAAGAGAAAACCTATCAGGTTCTCTCTAGATGTTAGCTTTTCATCATCCACTACAGTTGACATAAAGCCCAAAAAAGGTATTCATCACTTTGAACATCACAAAAGAGACCCACCCCTTTCGGGATGAGTCTCTTTTTCGAAAACTGAAATAGTCATACTAACTATATTGAGGTTTTTGGTCTTTTGACTATTTTAGTCTTCTTTTTTGCGTTTTCCTGCTAAACCAAGTCCAGCTGCCGCAAGGATTCCTCCGAGAGCCATAGCTGCCATAGACGCATCGTCACCTGTTTCAGGGAGAGCTGGTCCTTTAGGAGCTTCTGGTGTAGTTGGTGGTGTCACTGGTGGAACCACTGGTGTTGGAGGAGTTGGTGGTGTTGGTGGCGTTGGTGGCGTTGGTGGTGTTGGAGGAGTCGGTGGTGTTGGTGGCGTTGGAGGTGTTGGAGGAGTCGGTGGTGTAACAATGTTGTTGAACTCAGTATCTTCTGGCAATTGAGAAGTTGCTGTCAAGACTTTACCGTCTTTAGATACAGAAACAACGACTGTAGCAACCATCTTATCGTAAGTAACGCTTGCATCGTTACCTTGTACTTCTTCTACTGTGTAGACGTGAGTACCTTCTTCACCACGTTTGTACTCAAGAGCTGAGAACTTGATCTTACCGTTAGCATCATTGCTTACAGTTTCGATCACATTACCCTTGCTGTCTTTAAGTACGAAGCTAAACTCACCAGCTTTAAGTTCACGACCTTCAAGTTTCTTAGTGAATTCAAATTCAACCTTAGTTGGGATATTGACTACACGTTTTTCTGTTGGTTTTTCTGGTTTTTCAACAGATTTCTTAGTTGGGTCGTATTGGTGAACGATTTGTGACGCAGTATTTTCGATGTCTACACCATCTTTAGCAGTGCCTTTGATAGTTGCAGGAATATCGAACTTGTAGTAGCGTCCGAATGCCAATTTAGCAGTATCGATCACTTGAGTATTTTCTGCATCACCGAGTGACTTAGTAAGGTCAGACTTAGATGTTGCAGTGATTACACCATTTTCAACCTTGATGTCAAACTTAGCTGTCACATCTTCTCCTGTTACAGAGTCGTATGCTTTAATATCTGCGACATTGATGTTCAAGTTTTCGCTGTCATATTTATCTGTAACACCAACAGATTGGATATTTTGAGCGTCAGTGAAGTTGTTTGTATCAAGCCATACTTGGTAAACAAACTTATCACCTTTCTTGAGTGTCTTAGTATTAAGGTTTTCAGCTTCGTTATTAGCTGTGCTGTCAGCGTAAGGATCTTTGTTAGTATCGCCTACTTTATCTTTCAACTCAGCATCATCATCAACAAGTTTCATACCAGTGATATCGAATTTTTCTTTAGAAACAACGTATTTCTCTGGTTGGAACTTAGGTTTTTCTGGTGGACGAACAGTATTGTTGAATTCTTTATCTGCTGGGTCAGTAACCTTAGTGATAAGAGCTTTCGCTTTACCATCATGTGATACTTCAACAGTGACAAGAGCTTTCATACCGTCGTATTGAACAGTACCATCAGTACCTTTAACTTCTTCTACTGTGTACTTGTAAGTGCCTTCTTGGCCTTTCTTGTACTCAATAGGTGAGAATTTAACGTTACCTTTAGCGTCATTGCTTACAGTTTCAAGAGTCTTACCTTCTGAATCTTTAAGCACGAAGCTGAATTCGTTAGCTTTAAGCTCACGACCTTCCAAACGTTTAGTGAAGTTGAATTCTACTGAAATTGGAACACTGTTAACACGTTTTTCAGTTGGTACGTTTGGTTTTTCAACTTTCTTAGTTGTTGGGTTGTAGTAGTTAACAACTTGGGCTGCTGTATTTTCGATATCCACACCGCCAGCGACGTCTGCTTTCACTGTTGCAGGAATATCAAATTTATAGTAGCGTCCAAAGGCGAACTTAGTAGTGTCGATAACTTGAGTGTTTTCAGCATCGCCAAGTGACTTAGTGAAGCCATCTTTAAGGTTAGCTGTAACAACACCATTTTCAACCTTAATGTCGAACTTAGAAGTTACATCCGCACCTGATACTGAATCGTAAGCCTTGATTGCTGATGCATCGACATCCAACTTAGTTTCATCGTAGTCATCAGTGATACCAACAGTTTGGATATGATCCTTGTTGTTAGCGTCAAATTGAGTTGTATCAAGCCATACTTGGTAGTAAAGTTTTTGACCAGGTTTAACTGACTTAGTATTCAAGTTTTCAGCTTCGTTGTTTGATGCATCATCAGCGTAAGGGTTGGTATTTGTATCTGCAACCTTATTAGCCAATTCTTTATCATCATCAACAAGTTTAGTACCTGTTACGTCGAATTTCGCTTCAGAAACAACATATTTTTCTGGTTGGAACTTAGGTTTTTCTGGTGGACGAACAGCATTGTTGAATTCTTTATCAGCAATTTCACCAACAGTTGCTACAAGAGCTTTAGCAGTACCATCATGAGAAACAGTGATTGTTACATTCGCTTTCATTGTATCGTATGTAACAGTTGCATCAGTTCCTTTGACTTCTTCTACTGTGTACTTGTGAACGCCTTCTTGGCCTTTCTTGAATTCAAGTTTAGAGAATTTAACGTTACCAGCTGCATCATTCTTAACAGTTTCAACAACTTTACCTGCTGCATCCTTCAACTCGAATGTGAATTCGTTAGCTTTAAGCTCACGACCTTCCAAACGTTTAGTGAAGTTGAATCCGACTTCAACTGGAACACTGTTAACACGTTTTTCAGTTGGTTTGTTAGGTTTTTCAACAGATTTATGAGTTGGATCGTAATAGTGAACAACTTGATCTGCTGTATTTTCAATATCCACACCGCCAGGAACGTTTGCGTTCACTGTTGCAGGAATATCAAATTTATAGTAGCGTCCAAAGGCGAACTTAGTAGTGTCGATAACTTGAGTATTTTCAGCATCGCCAAGTGACTTAGTGAAGCCATCTTTAAGGTTAGCAACAATCTTACCACCTTCGATTGAAATGTCGAACTTAGATGTTACATCGTCACCTGTTACTGAGTCGTATGCCTTAATGTCTGAAGCATTCACAGTCAACTTAGTTTCATCGTAGTCATCTGATACACCAACTGTTTGGATGTTATCCTTGTTGTTGGCGTCAAATTGAGTAGTATCAAGCCATACTTGGTAGTAAATCTTTTCACCACGTTTAACTGACTTAGTATTCAAGTTTTCCAATTCGTTGTTTGATGCGTCATCAGCGTAAGGGTTAGCATTTGTATCTGCAACCTTGTTAGCCAATTCTTTATCATCATCAACGAGCTTAGTACCTGTGATATCGAATTTTGCTTCAGAAACAACATATTTTTCTGGTTGGAACTTAGGTGTTTCTGGTGGGCGAACTTTGTTGTTGAACTCTTTGTCGTTAGCGCCAGAAGCGTTACCGCCAGTTGCAGAGTAGTTAGCAACAGTCTTAAGAACTTTACCTTCTTTAGTAACTTCAACAGTTACTTTAGCTACCATTCCATCGTAAGATACAGTAGTATCTTTACCTGGTACTTCTTCCACAGTGTAAGTGAATGTCTTACCAAGATCTGCTTTGCTGAACAAGAGTTTTTCAAACTTGATGTGACCATCTTTATCGTTGGTTACTGTTTGAAGAACCTTGTTGTTTTGGTCTTTCAATACGAAGCTGAACTCACCTGCAGTCAACTCACGTCCTTCAAGTCGTTTAGTATAGTCGAACTCGAGTGGAACTGGAACGTTGTTTTCACGTGTTTGAGTTGGTTTGTTAGGAGTTGTAACTTTCTTATTGTAAGGGTTGTATTGGTGGATAGTTTGGTTGGCTGTATTTTCAATATCAACACCGTCGTTTTCTTTAATATCCTTAACAGTTGCTGGGATATCAAATTTATAGTAACGACCAAACTCGAATTTAGTTGTATCGATAACTGGAGTTGCATCTTTATCGCTGATAGGCTTAGTCAAGCTTGCTTTAGATGAACCATAGAGAACACCGTTTTCAACCTTGATGTCGAACTTATCAGTAACATCTGCACCAGTCTTACCATCGTAAACTTTGATTTCAGCAGGATTGATATCAAGCTTATCTTCTTCGTAGTTATCAGTGATACCTACAGTTTGAAGATTGCTTTCTGCTGTGAAGTCACGAGTGTCAAGCCATACTTGATAGTAGATCTTTTGACCACGTTTGAGGGTCTTACCATTCAAGTTTTGGATTTCAACTTTATCAGCTGAATCATCGTCATCGGCAAGTTTGTTACCAATGATGTCGAATCTTGGTTCTGAAACAACATATTTTTCAGGTTTGAAGTTAGGGTTAACCTCGTTATCAAAGACACGATCGTCTGCACCGTAAGCATCTCCACCTACTGTAGCGTAAGAAACGACAGTTGTTAATTGAGCACCTGGTGAAGGTTGAACAACTGTAACAGTAACATTGACTTTCATTGGGTCGTAAGTAACTGTCTTATCAGTTCCTTGAACTTCTTCTACTGTGTAGTTGAATGTCTTACCAATATCTGCCTTAGCATAATTGATAGTATGGAACTTAACCTTACCTTCTGCATCGTTCTTAACAGTTTCAATTTCTTTACCTTCTGAATCTTTAAGTACGAAGCTGAATTCTTTATCTTTCAACTGACGTCCGTTAAGTGTCTTACCAAATACCAACTCAATAGCTGTTGGAACATTGTTGACACGTTTTTCAGTTGGTACCTTAGGTGTTTCAACTTTCTTAGTTGTTGGGTTGTAGTAGTGAACGAGCTGAGCTGCTGTATTTACAATTTCAGCACCATCAAATGCACCACTGCTTACTTTAGCTGGGATGACAAACTTGTAGTAACGTCCAAATTCAAACTTAGTAGTGTCAATGATTTGAGTGTTTTCAGCGTCACCAAGTGACTTAGTGAAGCCATCTTTAAGGTTAGCTGTAATCACACCGTTATTAACTGTGATATCGAATTTATCTGTTACATCTGCACCAGTCTTACCATCATAAGCCTTGATTTCTGATGCAACTACATCCAATTTAGCTTCATCGTAATCATCAGTGATACCAACAGTTTGGATGTTATCCTTGTTGTTTGCATCAAATTGATTTGTATCAAGCCATACTTGGTAGTTGATAATATCGCCACGTTTAACAGCTTTAGTATTGATGTTTTCTACTTCGTTGTTTGATGGATCATCAGCATAAGGGTTTGCATTTGTTTCTGCATACTTATCTTTCAACTCTTTATCATCATCAACAAGCTTAGTACCAGTGATATCAAACTTACCATTATCTTTGCTAAGAACGTATTTCTCTGGTTTAAACTTAGGTTCTTCTGGAGGACGAACAGTATTGTTGAATTCTTTATCAGCGATTTCGCCAACTTTAGCTACGAGAAGTTTAGCAGTTCCGTCATGTGAAACGGTTACTGTTACATTTGCTTTCATTGTATCGTATGTAACAGTTGAATCTGTTCCCTTAACTTCTTCTACAGTGTAGTTGTGAACGCCTTCTTGACCCTTCTTGAATTCAAGTTTAGAGAACTTAACGTTACCAGCTGCGTCATTGCTTACTGTTTCAAGAACTTTACCTGAAGCATCTTTAAGCACAAAGTTGAATTCGTTAGCTTTAAGTTCACGACCTTCCAAACGTTTAGTGAAGTTGAATTCGATGTCAACTGGAACACTGTTTACACGTTTTTCAGTTGGTTTGTTTGGTTTTTCAACCTTCTTAGTTGTTGGGTTGTAGTAGTTAACAACTTGGGCTGCTGTATTTTCGATATCCACACCGCCAGGAACGTTAGCGTTCACTGTTGCAGGAATATCAAATTTATAGTAGCGTCCAAATTCGAACTTAGTAGTATCAATGATTTGAGTGTTTTCAGCGTCGCCAAGTGACTTAGTGAAGCCATCTTTAAGGTTAGCTGTGATTACACCGTTAGCGAGTGAGATATCGAACTTAGATGTAACATCGGCACCTGATACTGAATCGTATACCTTGATTTCTGAAGCATTCACAGTCAACTTAGTTTCATCATAGTCATCTGTGATACCAACTGTTTGGATGTTATCCTTATTGTTTGCGTCAAATTGAGTAGTATCCAACCATACTTGATAGTAAATTTTTTGACCACGTTTCACTGACTTAGTATTCAAGTTTTCCAATTCGTTGTTTGATGCATCATCAGCGTAAGGGTTAGCGTTTGTATCCGCAACCTTGTTTGCCAATTCTTTATCATCGTCAACGAGTTTTGTACCTGTTACGTCAAATTTCGCTTCAGAAACAACATATTTTTCAGGGTTGAACTTAGGTTCTTCTGGTGGAGTTACACGGTTATTGAACTCTTTATCAGCGATTGCACCTACAGTTGCTACAAGGGCTTTAGCTGTACCGTCGTGTGATACTGTGATTGCTACAGTTGCTTTCATTGTATCGTAAGCGACAGTTGCGTCTGTTCCCTTAACTTCTTCTACAGTGTAGTTGTGAACGCCTTCTTCACCCTTCTTGAAGCTGAGTGGTGAGAATGCAACGTTACCAGCTGCATCATTCTTAACAGTTTCAACAACTTTACCTGCTGCATCCTTCAACTCGAATGTAAATTCGTTAGCTTTAAGCTCACGACCTTCCAAACGTTTAGTGAAGTTGAATGACACTTCAACTGGAACGTTGTTTACACGTTTTTCAGTTGGTTTGCTTGGTTTTTCAACTTTCTTAGTTGTTGGGTTGTAGTAGTTTACAACTTGAGCTGCTGTATTTTCGATATCCACACCGCCAGGAACATCAGCTTTAACGGTTGTTGGGATGTCGAACTTGTAGTAACGTCCGAAGGCGAATTTAGTTGTGTCGATGATTTGAGTGTTTTCTGCGTCGCCAAGTGACTTCGTAAAGCCATCTTTAAGGGTTGCAGTAATCACACCATTGTTCACAGCGATATCGAATTTAGAAGTTACATCATCACCTGTTACTGAATCGTAAGCTTTAATCTTAGTAGCGTCAAGATTCAACTTAGCTTCATCGTAGTCATCAGTGATACCAACAGATTGGATGTTATCCTTGTTGTTAGCGTCAAATTTAGTTGTATCCAACCATACTTGGTAAACCAACTTGTCGCCACGGTTAACAGTCTTAGTGTTCAAGTTTTGTTTTTCGTTGTTAGATGCATCGTCCGCATATGGGTTGGCATTTGTATCTGCATACTTGTCTGCCAACTCTTTGTCATCATCAACGAGCTTGTCACCTGTGATATCGAATTTCTCTTCAGAAACAACATATTTTTCAGGGTTGAACTTAGGTTCTTCTGGTGGAGTTACACGGTTATTGAACTCTTTATCAGCGATTGCACCTACAGTTGCTACAAGGGCTTTAGCTGTACCGTCGTGTGATACTGTGATTGCTACAGTTGCTTTCATTGTATCGTAAGCGACAGTTGCGTCTGTTCCCTTAACTTCTTCTACAGTGTAGTTGTGAACGCCTTCTTCACCCTTCTTGAAGCTGAGTGGTGAGAATGCAACGTTACCAGCTGCATCATTCTTAACAGTTTCAACAACTTTACCTGCTGCATCCTTCAACTCGAATGTAAATTCGTTAGCTTTAAGCTCACGACCTTCCAAACGTTTAGTGAAGTTGAATGACACTTCAACTGGAACGTTGTTTACACGTTTTTCAGTTGGTTTGCTTGGTTTTTCAACTTTCTTAGTTGTTGGGTTGTAGTAGTTTACAACTTGAGCTGCTGTATTTTCAATATCTGCACCACCAGGAACATCAGCTTTAACTGTTGTTGGGATGTCGAACTTGTAGTAACGTCCAAATGCGAACTTAGTTGTATCAATAATTTGAGTGTTTTCAGCGTCGCCAAGTGACTTCGTGAAGCCGGCTTTAAGGTTAGCTGTAATCACACCATTGTTAACAGTGATATCGAATTTAGAAGTTACATCATCGCCTGTTACAGAGTCATACGCTTTAATCTTAGTAGCGTCAAGTTCCAACTTAGTTTCGTCGAAGTCATCAGAGATACCAACTGTTTGGATGTTATCCTTGTTATTAGCATCGAATTTAGTTGTATCCAACCATACTTGGTAAACCAACTTGTCGCCACGGTTAACAGTCTTAGTATTGATGTTTTCAGCTTCGTTGTTGGCAGTACCATCTGCATATGGGTTGGCATTTGTATCTGCATACTTGTCAGCCAATTCAGAATCGTCATCAAGAAGCTTGTTATCAGTGATTGAGAATTTCTCTGCATTCAATACATACTTCTCTGGTTGGAACTTAGGTTCTGTTGGAGGTGTTACGGTATTGTTAAATTCTTTATCAGCAGCATCTGTGACAGTTGCTACGATTGCTTTAGCTGTACCGTCGTGAGAAACCACAACTTTCACAGTCGCAACCATTGGGTCGTAAGAAACGGTGCTATCAGTACCACGAACTTCTTCTACAGTGTAGTTATAAGTCTTACCAAGATCATCTTTACCAAACTTAAGTTGAGTGAAGTTAACCTTACCAGTCGCATCATTCTTGACTGTTTCGACAACATTGCCATCTTTCTTAAGAACGAATGTGAATTCTTGATCTTTCAATTGACGACCTTCAAGAGATTTCGTGAATTTAAGATCAAGTGGAACTGGAACACTGTTGACACGTTTTTCAGTTGGTTTGTTTGGTTTTTCAACCTTCTTAGTTGTTGGGTTGTAGTAGTTCACAACTTGAGTTGCTTTGTTTTCAATATCGGCACCAGCTGCGACATCGTCTTTAACTGTTGCTGGGATATCAAATTTATAGTAGCGTCCAAATTCAAACTTAGTAGTATCAATGATTTGAGTGTTTTCAGCGTCGCCAAGTGACTTAGTGAAGCCTGCTTTAAGGTTAGCTGTAAGAGCACCATTGTTATCAGAAATATCGAACTTATTAGTTACGTCTGCGCCAGTAACTGAATCGTAAACCTTGATGTCTGAAGCGTTAACAGTCAATTTATCCTTGTCGTAGTTATCTGTAATACCTACTGTTTGGATGTTATCTTTGTTGTTTGCGTCAAACTTAGTTGTATCCAACCATACTTGGTAGTAAAGTTTAGAACCACGTTCAACTGACTTAGTATTCAAGTTTTCAGCTTCGTTGTTGTTTGTATTGTCGACATATGGATTTGTGTTTGTTTCACCATATTTATCTGTCAATTCAGAATCGTCATCAACGAGCTTCGTACCTGTGATATCGAATTTCGCTTTAGATACAACGTATTTCTCTGGTTGGAACTTAGGTTCTGTTGGTGGAGTTACACGGTTGTTGAATTCTTTATCGGCAGGATCTGTCACGTTTGTGATCAATGCTTTCGCAGTACCATCGTGGCTGACTTTAACAGTTACTACTGCAGCCATTGGGTCGTAAGTGACAGTTGAGTCTGTACCTTTAACCTCTGTTACAGTGTAAGTGTAAGTACCTTCTTGACCCTTCTTATATTTAAGGGCTGTGACAGTTTCACCAGCTTTGTTTGTGTAATCAACTGGAGAGAACTTGAAGTTACCGTCTGCGTCGTTGGTTGTCCTTGCGATAACAACATTGTCGCTGTCTTTCAACTCGAATGTGAATTCGCCAGCTTTAAGCGCACGGCCTTCCAATTTCTTAGTGAAGTTGAATTCTACTGAGATTGGAACACTATTAACACGTTTTTCAGTTGGTTTGTTTGGTTTTTCAACTGTCTTACTTACTGGGTTGTAGTAGTTAACGACTTGGGCTGCTTTGTTTTCAATATCGGCACCAGCTGCGACATCGTCTTTAACTGTTGCTGGGATATCAAATTTATAGTAGCGTCCAAATTCAAACTTAGTAGTATCAATGATTTGAGTGTTTTCAGCGTCGCCAAGTGACTTAGTGAAGCCTGCTTTAAGGTTAGCTGTTACAATACCGTTATTGATAGCGATATCGAACTTGTTAGTAACGTCTGCACCAGTGACTGAATCGTAAACCTTGATTTCAGATGCAGTAACATTCAACTTAGTTTCGTCAAAGTCATCTGAGATACCAACTGTTTGGATGTTATCTTTGTTGTTTGCGTCAAACTTAGTTGTATCCAACCATACTTGGTAGTAAAGTTTAGAACCACGTTCAACTGACTTAGTATTCAAGTTTTCAGCTTCGTTGTTGTTTGTATTGTCGACATATGGATTTGTGTTTGTTTCACCATATTTATCTGTCAACTCAGAATCGTCATCAACGAGCTTCGTACCTGTGATATCGAATTTCGCTTTAGAAACAACGTATTTCTCTGGTTGGAACTTAGGTTCTGTTGGAGGAGTTACGGTATTGTTAAATTCTTTATCAACAGCATCTGTAACAGTTGCTACGATTGCTTTCGCTGTACCGTCGTGTGAAACCACAACTTTCACAGTTGCAACCATTGGGTCGTAAGTAACTGTGCTATCAGTACCACGAACTTCTTCTACAGTGTAGTTGTATGTCTTACCAAGATCATCACGACCAAACTCAAGTGTCTTGAAGTTTACTTTACCACTCGCATCATTATGAGCACGTTCAACTTCTGTACCATCTTTCTTCAAGATGAATTCGAATTCGTTAGCTTGAAGTGTACGTCCAGCAAGAGTCTTAGTGAAGTTAAGGTCAAGTGGAACTGGAACACTGTTAACACGTTTTTGTGTTGGTTTGTGTGGTGTTTCAACTGTCTTGCTTACTGGGTTGTAAACGTGAACTGTTTGGTTGGCTGTATTTTCAATATCAGCACCAGCTTTAACAGATTCTTTAACAGTTGCTGGAATATCAAATTTATAGTAACGACCAAATTCGAACTTAGTAGTATCGATAACTGGGTTGTTTACTTTATCTTTGATGAAATCTGCTTTAGAAGTTGCAGTGATTGTACCATTTTCAACTGTGATGTCGAACTTGTTAGTCACATCTGCACCAGTAACTGAATCGTAAGCCTTGATGTCTGAAGCGTTCACTGTCAATTTATCAGCATCGTATTTATCTGATACACCAACGTATTGAACGTTGTTTGCGTCAGTAAATTGATTTGTATCAAGCCATACTTGGTATACCAATTTAGAACCGCGTTTAACAGTCTTAGTATTCAAGTTTTCTGGTTCGTTGTTAGCAACACCATCAACATATGGATTTGCATTTGTAGCTTCATACTCGTCACCAGGAACATCATCGTCATCATCAGTCAATTTATGACCAGTGATATCATATTTTTCTTTACTTACAACGAATTTTTCTGGTTGGAATTTAGGTGTTTTTGGTGGTGTTACTTTGTTGTTGAATTCTTTATCGGCAGTACCGTCAGTAGCATTACCGTTGGCATCTTTACCACCTGTTGAAGATACATTGGTAACAGTTGTCAATGAATGACCATTCTTAGCCACTGTCACTGTAACAGTTGCTTTCATGGTATCGTAAGTCATACCAAACTCTTTGTTGGCTGGGATAACTTCTTCTACTGTATAAGTATGAGTACCTACTTTAGTGTTGTCGAATGACAAGTTAGAGAATGAAACATTACCAGCAGCATCATTCTTAACTGTTTCAACAACTGCACCTGTAGCAGCATCTTTCAATACGAAGCTGAATTCACCTGCTTTAAGTTCACGACCTGCCAATTTCTTAGTAAAGTCGAACTTAGTCACAACTGGAGCAACAACATAGTTGTTGAATTCAGTATCAGCTGGCATTGTAACGGCAGCGTTCAAAAGACCTGTTTGAGCGTCTTTTGTGACATTTACAGTCACAACTGCGTTCATTGGATCGTAATCAATGTTTGTATCTGTTCCAGCAACTTCACGTACAGTGTAAGTGTGTGTACCTACAGTTGCATATGAGATTGGATCAAATTGGATTGAACCATCAGCCGCATTCTTCTTAGTTTGGATGACATTGCCGTTTTCAAGCAATTCGAAGGTGAAGGCATTGGCTTCAAGAGTCTTACCTTCCAAACGTTTTGTGAAGCGGAATTGTGCTTGTGTTGCAGCAGGTGTGAAAGTATTGTTGAACTCAGTATCTGCTGGAAGCGTATTAACTGCTTTAAGAACATGACCATCTTTAGTAACAGTGATTGTTACTTCAGCTTTCATTGTGTCATATTGAATGCCAGCTTCAGAACCTTGAACTTCTTCAACAGTGTACTTGTGAGTACCAACTTGTGCATTTGTGAATGTCAAATCGTCAAAGGCGATCACACCACTAGCATTGTTAGTCTTAGTTTGAAGAACAGTTCCGTTAGCATCTTTCAATACGAAGCTAAATTCACCATCTTTAAGGGCACGACCTGCAAGAGCTTTAGTGAAGTCAAAACGAGTCTTAACTGGTGCAACAGCAAAGTTGTTGAACTCAGTATCAGCTGGCATAGTAACTGCTGCGTTCAAAAGACCTGTTTGAGCATCTTTTGTAACATTTACAGTCACAACTGCGTTCATTGAATCGTAATCAATGTTTGTATCTGTTCCAGCTTTTTCACGTACAGTGTAAGTGTGTGTACCTACAGTTGCATATGAGATTGGGTCAAACTGAATTGAACCATCAGCTGCATTTTGTTTAGTTTGGATCACATTACCGTTTTCAAGCAATTCGAATGTGAAGGCATTAGCTTCAAGAGTCTTACCTTCCAAACGTTTTGTGAAGCGGAATTGTGCTTGTGTTGCAGCAGGTGTGAAAGTATTGTTGAACTCAGTATCTGCTGGAAGCGTATTAACTGCTTTAAGAACATGACCATCTTTAGTAACAGTGATTGTTACTTCAGCTTTCATTGGGTCATATTGCATACCAGCTTCAGAACCACGAACTTCTTCAACAGTGTACTTGTGAGTACCAACTTGAGCGTTTGTGAATGTCAAATCGTCAAAGGCGATAACACCACTAGCATTGTTAGTCTTAGTTTGAAGAACAGTTCCGTTGGCATCTTTCAATTGGAAACTGAATTCACCAGCTTTAAGAGCACGACCTGCAAGGGCTTTAGTGAAGTCGAACTTAGTCTTAACAGGAGCTACAACATAGTTGTTAAAGATTTTGTCATCCGCACTTGATTTGAATCCACCCTCAGCACTATATTTAACAGTTGCTTGCAAATCACCTACAGCATTTTTCTCAGTTACAGTAACAGTCATTGTAACTGACATTGCATCGTAGTCAATATTTTTATCACTACCTGGAAGCTCAGTGATAGTGTAAGTGTATGTCCCAGGTTTACTAAACGTTAATTTACTAAATGTTGCTTTACCGTCTTTGTTAGTGACAGTCTCTTCGTATGAAGGAAGTGATGGGTTTGAAGTTACTTCTTTAATCTTGAAGCTGAATTCACCATTTACAAGGGTACGTCCTTCAAGTTGTTTTTCAACTTCTGGAGTAACTGTTACAGATTCACCTTTAACATAATAGTAAACAGTTTGTTTACTTGGCTTCAAAGTATTTTCCAAACGGAAAAGGTTACCTGAACTTACTGGAACACCGTTAATTTCAAAGGCATTAACTTTTGACCCTTTAGAGAAAAACTCCCCTGCCGATCGAACACCATCATTTGGCTGGATTGTAAATGGAACATCACCTTTATTCCACCCTGCATCATCAATTTTTGGATGTGTACCTAAATCTTCTGGGTGATCTTTAAAGTTATTGCTTCCAGGTTTAATAACAGTTTCATAAACCTTGACATAACCATCGGTATTAAGGTCTTTCGTAATCTTATTAAGGCTATCAGACTTAATCGCCCACATTTCAATACGGACGGTACCATCTTCTTTAACAACTTCTTTGATACGTTTAACCCCACCTTGAGCATTGGCTACGTCAAACCAACGTTGACCAACAGTATAAGGTTTTTTAAGAACATCTAGAAGTGAGTTAGGGTCAGCTGTTTGATAAAGTTTATAACCATCGAAAGCACGAAGCGCAGAAGCATGGATATTTTGACCCTCCATCGCCGTAATGGTAAAGCTACCTAGGCTTCCTTCGTGACCTGTTTCCTTATAAGATTGTGTATTGACTTCAGGAGTACCAGAATTATTAACAAGCTTGAAATCACCAGCTGTTGATGAGTTCATGATATACTCACCACTACTATTTTTAGCAAATTCACCAACTAAGCGATCAGCATTGTATGTTGGTGATTGTTTATCAACAATCTTATAATAAGTTGTTTTGGTAGTTTGACGAGGAATGTAATATTGTGGGTCAGTAATAGTAGTTCCTTCGTTTGCTGGCTCATAGGCATCATAGATTTGAAGAGCTGAACGTGATATATTAAAGTCGTTAACTGAACCTTGGTATTTCCAAGTCGCACGAAGTGCAGAACGATTTGTTTTATCAGCATCTTGAATATTTTCAAAACGGAACTCAATATACGCACGTGAATTTCCAGAAATAGGCGCTAAGACTGATTGACCCAAGGTAACTGTTCCAGCACTGCTAATATTTTTAGTTTCGACAACTGAATTATTTCTACCATCTACTAATTCAAGTGTAACATTAGTTGAGTTGTCATATGGTTTAGACAAACGGTAATAGTATTTAGTGTTGTACGCCTCGTTGAATTTATGCAAGTCAGTGATAGCAAAAGTATACTGTGATGCATTTGGATTAAATTGGAAATTAACACCGGGAGTTACAGCGTTCCCAGGATCCTTAGGTGTTGGAATGGTTAATGGACGGTTAGTCACATATGCACCATTTGCATCACTCATAGTAGGCGTAGCCACTGCAGACCCTTCAGTGTAACTAGTATTATCTGGAGTGTTCAAAGCACGACGGTTACGGATACGGCCACCACTTGTTGCCAAAGCACCAGCATTCGTCATATCAGTTGCTGCACGGTCAAGTGTTGCACTTCGATCTGCTGCTGATCCTACAGAATAAAAACGTGAATAACCACGTGCTGTAACATTTGGCTTAACACTTGTTGCTGCCGCCGCAGTTTCAGCTGCTGGTGTTTCTTCAGCTACTGGAGCTGCTGTTGCTGCAGAATGGTTAGCTGCTGCTGCTGGAGTTGCTGTAGCAGCTGTTGTTGAAGCTGTTGTTTCAACTTTACCGCTAACTGCTGCAGTTGAAGCTGCAGTTGAAGCTGGAGTTGCTGGTTTAGCTGCTTCTGACGTAGCTTTGTTTTCTGCAGGTTTAGCTGCTTCTGATTTAGCACTTGAAGAAGCTTCTTCTTTTGCTGCTTCAGAAGTTGCTGCTTCAGCCTTTGGAGTTTCAGAAGCAGAAGCTACTGAGATTGGTAGCGTTGAAGTTGGGGCTTCAGCCGCAGCTGCAGCAGTTGGATCTGATTGAGCAACAGAAGTTGCTGTTTCTTTGACCAGATCTGCAGTGCCTTCAGCTCCTACAGCTGCAGAAGAATCTGAAGACGACGTTGATGCTGCGTCAACCTCTTCAGCCTGTGCGGTGTGAGCAGCAAACAATGCTGTCCCAAGCAAGACTGAAGCGACACCAAACGAATATTTACGCAATGAAAAGCGTTGGCGTCTGTTGAAAATGTCTTTCATTATAAAGTCTCCCTCTTTAAAAAAGTTAGTTATATGTCACATGCATTCGAGAATTTGTATCCTCGTATCCATGATTCAATTGCATTTTAACATTCTGACAATTTATAGTCAAGTGATTTAGACAACTTTTTTAAAAAAAATCAAATTGTCAGACATTTTACTTTGTTTTTACTCATTAATTCTCACCTAACAACTGTAAAATGCAGTAAATAACTGAGTTTTTCTTTAAATTTTACATCTTTTACCACTTCTTATTTTTCTAATCAACTCATGCAGATTAATCATAATTTTAATCTTAGTGATTGTTGATGTGCCATATAATTATCATTATTTTTATTTATGTTCTCATTTACGCCTTACTTAAAGTAGAGAAATCACATAAAGGCGGACTATATGTCCCTCTGAATCGAAAAGCTAGCCTAAACTGACGATTGTCTCCTTCTTTTTGTTTAAGGGGCGCTTTTCCTTCAGAATCCCCTATTTGAAAATGGTTGCCAAGAGTTAAAAATCTTAAAAAGTTTATTAATACCTACCTGGTTTTATCCATTCTTTCCTCACAATTCAAAAAAGTCATCCCATTTTCCTAGTAACACTCTCAAGATTTTGTGACTTACTAACGGTTTCTCAGAGACTTAAGATTAGTCTAGTTAGCCTCTTTTCTTAAAATTTTAAAATCCCAAGCTTATAAACTTGGGATTCTTGTCATTTTTTTAAAGAGGAACTGCTTGTCTATTTTTTCCTTATATGGTTGTCGTTCCAGCTCTGTAATTCTTGATAGGATTTGACTTTACCTTCCTCATTAGTCGGTTTAAAGGCGCTAACCGGTAACTCGTAAGCATCTTGCCCTACTGGCGCCATCCAGTGCAACAGGGTATTAACCCAAGTCTCGTTAGTGACTTTATTTGGAAGGCTGTAGATTCTCGCATGTTTGGTCTTAACTGCCTCGTAGGCATCTTTTTGCTCTTTGGCAAAGTTGGTATTGTCCATATTAAGACTTCTGTCCTTGGCTGAAAGGTAATATAAAGCAGGCAGATTACCAGTTGGTGTGTTACTATGATCATCAAAATCTTTACCATTAGTAGCACTCTGAAACATCTCAAAACCAAAAGGCGCTAACGTCTTAGAGATATCAACATTAGCATGCTTAAATTCCGTCTCCAATGTATCGGAGTTGGTTGGAATGTACATTTCCTCTATCTTTTGAGAATAAAGATTGAGGAACTTTTTATTGGCAATCGGATCAGCTGACGATGCCCCAAATGGCAATTGTAGGTAGCCCTGTCCATTGAGCATGAAAAGTCTTAGACTTGCCTGATTTAAATAATCTTCATCCCCAGCTTTTTTAGCCAATTTCAAAAGGTCAATTCGTTTAGGTTTTTGAGTTGGTTTTTCCGTGTCATACAGATAGATATTATAGTAGTCATACTTGTAAAGACTATCACCCTTGGCATTTTTCTTACCAGATAGATCCCCTTTATACTCTTGAGTGACGAGGTATTGACCAGCTACCCCCACTATGTTAAACATGTTTCTATCATGACCAGGGTTTGGTGTCACGAGTAGAAATCCCTTGTTATCCCCGAAAGTTTTCAGTGTGATTTTGAACAAGGGATCCTCTGCATTGCTGCCTGAATAAAGGGTACTACTTGACTTGCCCGATGCGTTCGAGCCTTTAGCGCTTTTACTGCTACCATTGAGAGCAAAAAAGATAGCTATCCCAGCAATAACAAAGAGAAGCGCCACTAAGAGACCAATAAAAACAGCCTTGGTTGTCTTATCACTCTTAGGTGTGGACTTTTGCATTAACTTATTTTCCATAAATAATCTCCCATTTCTCTGTATCACTTTTAGTATAGCATAGACAGGGAGGATTGATAAGGTAGATTGGCAGTCTAATAAGGTTGGATATTTTATTTCCATTTGACAAAATCCGTCAGACAGCGTACAATCAAGGCAAGTAACATTCGGAGGTAAATGGAGACATGAACAACTAAGTCTATTCACAATAAACCTGCTTTATTTGATAGATTGTTCTCATGTCTTTTTTGCGCTCTTTTTCTGTAGAAAATTTATTGGTGGTATCTGCGTTTTTTTTGCATCCACACCATAACTATCTCCTAGAGGGCTTTTTAGCTAGATTCAAGACAGTTCTATCTTATAAGGTAGGACTGTTTTTTGACCTTTGATATTGTTTGAAGTAAAAACTGTACTACCCATGAAACAATATCTATAAGCACTCAGACCTAGGAGGTCCTATGATACAGATTCAACACCTAACCATAACACATACTAAAGATTTTCGTGAACTCGTTCATGACTTAAATCTAACAATAACTCTAGGCGAAAAAGTCGCCATCATTGGGGAAGAAGGCAATGGAAAATCTAGTCTTCTTGCCCTCCTGGTCAATCCAAAAACACATTTCGACCATCTTTCTTACGAGGGAACTATTAATAAACCAGATAGCCCACAGGTCTATATTCCCCAACAGATTTCGGATGACTTACAATCCCTAACCCTTAACGACTACTTCTTTGCGGATACTTATGACCTAGACTATGCTACCCTCTATCGTCTGGCTGATGAACTTCATTTTGATAGTGATCGTTTTGCTAGCAGTCAGCTTATCTCCTCTCTGTCAGGTGGCGAGAAACTCAAAATTCAACTCATCCGAGAATTAGCCCGTCCTCACGACATCATTTTTCTTGATGAGCCCTCAAACGATATGGACTTGACTACTATGACTTGGCTAAAAAATTTTATCAAACATTCTGATCAAACCATAATCTATATCTCACATGACGAGGACCTACTAAGCAAGACAGCAGATACCATTATCCACCTAGAACTCTTTAAACGTCGTCGACAAGCCAGAACCAGTGTGGAACATCTCGACTACGATAACTATAGTCAACAACGCTACGATGCTTTCCAGCAACAAATGCAGCAAGCCAAGACCGAGAAAAAAGCCTATGACAAAGCCATGGCCAAGCATCGCCGTATCAAACAAAATGTCCAAACTACCCTACGGAATACGCATGATAGCACGCAAGGACGATTGCTTGCTAAAAAGATGAAAGCTATCCTCTCGCAAGAAAAACGCTACGACCGCCTTGCCCAAGATATGACACAAATGCCTGATAAAGAAGACAGTATTGAACTATTCTTCTCTCATATCACTCCTCTACCTCAGGGAAAATATCTCTTAAATCTGGATGAGAAGCAGATAAACATCGCTCCTCACCTAACCATTGACCATCTCAAACTTTCTTTGAAAGGGCAAGAAAAAATTGGTATTGTTGGAGATAACGGCTGTGGTAAATCCACTCTCTTACACTTTCTCTACCAAGAACTTAGCAAGAAGACAGACCTGACTATTGGCTACATGCCTCAACGTTATGAAGCTATCTTGCCAGTGGAACTGTCTCCAATAGCATTTTTGAGTAAGACTGGCGACAAGTCTGAACGAGAGGTTATAAATTCCCATCTCGCTAACCTCAACTTTAGTCATGATGAAATGAACCATGCCATTTCTGATTTATCTGGAGGACAGAAAGGAAAACTACTCCTGCTACACCTGGTCTTAGAAAGCCCTCAGCTCCTTATCCTAGATGAACCAACCAGAAATTTTTCACCCACCTCACAACCCCATGTCCGACAGCTCTTTGAGAACTATCCAGGTGCCATTCTGACAGTCTCACATGATGTCAACTACCTCAGACAAGTTTGCCAAAAGATATATCGCCTGGACTCACACGATTTAAAAGAAGTTGAGATTTAGGATATCAAATCTATCGTTTTTACAAGAAAAGTCTCAAAGGAATCATTTTCTTCATATACAAAAAACTCAGGCAAAACCTGAGTTCTTTTAGTCTTAATCAATTTCAAGACCACCAGTATAAAGTCGGTAGTAAGTACCACCTTGTTCCATAAGGCTGTCGTGGTCGCCACGTTCAATGATATGTCCATGGTCCATAACCATTATCACATCTGAGTTAACGATGGTTGAAAGACGGTGGGCGATAACAAAGACGGTACGTCCTTCCATGAGTCGGTCCATCCCCTCTTGGACCATTTTTTCGGTACGAGAGTCAATAGAGGAAGTCGCCTCGTCAAGGATGAGAACCGGTGCATTAGCAAGGGCAGCACGCGCAATGGCAATCAGCTGACGTTGTCCGTTAGACAAGCCTGCGCCGTCGTCTGTAAGAACAGTGTCGTAACCATTGTCCAGATGTTGCACAAAGGAATCCACGTTAGCAATACGAGCCGCTTCAAGAATTTCTTCACGAGTCGCATCCGCACGGCCGTAGGCAATATTTTCAGCGATAGTCCCTGTGAAGAGATGGGTATCCTGAAGCACGATACCAAGTGATCGACGAAGAGAATCTTTTTCAATCAATTTGACATCAATTCCATCATAGGTAATCACGCCAGATTGGATGTCGTAGAAACGGTTAATCAAGTTGGTAATAGTCGTCTTACCAGCACCTGTCGCACCGACAAAGGCAACCTTTTGCCCCTTATCCGCATAGAGGTTAACGTCATGAAGGATTTGCTTCTTACCATCGTAAGAGAAATCAACGTCTTGAAAGACCACATTTCCGACCAACTCGACCAACTCGTAGTCGCCATTTGGACGTGGGTGCTTCCAAGCCCAGTGATTGGTTTTCTTGTCTGTCACAACCATTTGACCGTCTACCAATTCGTAATTAACCAAAGTGACCTTACCTTGATCCACTTCTTCTACTTCATCCAGAAGGTCAAAGATACGGTCGGCACCAGCAAGCGCCATAAGGACAAAGTTCAGTTGTTGAGACACCTGAGTAATAGGGCCGTTGAAGGAACGGTTCAATTGTAGGAAGGCCATGAGACCACCGATAGTCAAGCCACCCACACCATTAAGGGCAAAGACCCCACCGACCAAGGCAGTCAAGACGAAGGATACATTTCCTAAGTTCCCAAGGATTGGCATGAGGACATTGGCATAGCGATTGGCCAAGTATGAGGATTGGAAGAGTTCTTCATTAATCTTGTCAAAGTCATCCATGCTTTCTTCTTCGTGGACAAAAGCCTTGACCACTTTTTGACCTGACATCATTTCTTCGATAAAGCCATTCTCAATCCCAAGATTCTTTTGTTGCTCACCGAAGTAACGGCCTGATTTGGCAGATATATTTTTAATAACCATAAACATGATGCCTACCATGATTAGGACCACGATAAAGAGGAGAGGACTAACCGTAAGCATGGTTACTGTCACTCCGATAATGGTGATAGCCGTTTGCAAGAGCTGAGGAATGGATTGCTCAATGGCCTGACGAAGGGCATCAATGTCATTGGTATAGATAGACATGATGTCCCCGTGTTTATGAGTGTCAAAGTAACGAACAGGAAGCTTTTGCATACGAGCAAAGAGCTGATTACGAAGGGAACGCAGGGAATCTTGTGAAATCGTCGCCATGAGGAGGGAAGCCACATAGTTGGCAACCACACCGATAAGACAAAAGACCCCAACTGACGTCAAGAAACGTAACAATGGCCCAAAGTCATGACTACCAGATTTGAGCATAGGTTGAACGTAAACGTCCACCAAGGACTGAATCGAAGCCGTCAAATTAACCGTTGCCAAAGAAGCAACAACAATGAGGACAAAGGCAATACTAAGTGAAAGTTTGTAGTCTTGCCACAAAAAGCGTAGCAGTCGTGCTAGAGAGCCCCAATTAGCTTTTTTCTTATTCTGCATCTGCTACTCCTTTCCCTTGTGTTTGCATCTTGTAGACGTCACGATAGATAGCATTATTAGCCACCAAGTCGTCATGAGTACCAATAGCATCAATACGACCATCATTCATGACAATGATACGGTCGGCATCTTGGATAGATGAAATCCGTTGACCGATGATGATTTTGGTCGTGTCCTTAAGACTTGAAGCGAAGCCTTGACGAATCAAACTATCTGTCTTGGTATCGACTGCCGATGTCGAATCATCCAAAATCAAGATTTTCGGATTCATGAGGAGGGCACGTGCAATACAAAGACGTTGACGTTGCCCCCCTGAGACATTGGCGCCACCACGTTCAATCTTGGTGTCATAGCCTTCCTTAAACTCTTGGATAAATTCATCAGCTTGGGCAATCTTACAAGCTTGGATGATTTCTTCATCTGTTGCCTGTTTATTTCCCCAGCGCATATTTTCCTTAATGGTCCCTGAGAAAAGAACGTTGGTTTGAAGGACCATGGCAACTTGTTTACGCAAGCTATCCAAATCATAGTCCTTAACATTGTGCCCGGCAACCTTGACTTGACCAGCTTCCACATCATAGAGACGAGGAATCAGCTGAACCAGACTAGATTTTCCTGAACCCGTTCCACCAAGAATACCAATAACCTCACCAGACTTAATATCCAGCGTAATATCTTTGAGGACATGGGTCTTGTCACCATTTTCATCCGTGTATGAGAAATCCACCTGATCAAAGCTGATAGAACCATCTTTAACTTCTGTTAGACCATTTTCAGGTGAAAGGATAGTCGCTTCAGTACTGAGGACGTCATTAATACGTTCCACAGAAGCCATAGAAATGGACAACATGACAAAGATCATCATGAACATCATGAGTGAGATGAGGATAGTCATGGTGTAGCTGAACATAGAGGTTAATTCACCTGTAGATAGGTTACCGACAACGATAAGGTGGGCACCAAACCAAGAAATCATGAGGAAGGACGCATACATTGACAACATCATGGCTGGGTTAGACATGACAACCACACGAATAGCACGCATAAACATTTGATAAATGCGACGTGAGGCCCTCTTGAATTTATCAGTCTCTTCCTGCTCCTTAACATAGGATTTCACCACACGCATGTTGGTGATATTTTCCTTGATACTGTTGTTAAGATTGTCATAAGCCTCAAATACTTGAGTAAAGAGAGGATATACAATCTTGGTAATAAGCGCTAGAATCACACCAAGAAAGAGTGTTACGCCAACGAAAATCCAAGCCATCTGACCGTTGATAAGGAAACTAGCAGTAATGGCAAAAATCAGGTTGAGTGGGGCACGCACACAGATGCGGATAATCATTTGATAAGAGTTCTGAACGTTGGTAACATCAGTCATCATACGGGTTACCAGACCACCAGCTGAGAACTTATCAATATTTTCAAAGGAGAAACTTTGAACCTTCTTAAAAATGGCCTGACGTAGATTCTTGGCAAATCCCGCAGAGGCAAAGGCTGCATAGCGAGCCGACTGCATACCGCAGAATAGTGATAGAAAGGCGCAGACCAACATGAGGCCACCGTAGAGCCAAATGTTAGACATGTTGGACTGCTGGACACCTTTGTCCAAAAGATTAGCCATGACAAAGGGAATGGAAATCTCAAACATGACTTCTAGCGTCATGAAGAGGGACGCTAGGATTGAGGGTTTCTTGTATTCCTTTATCTGGGCGATCAGGGTTTGAAACATAGTTACCTCCGTTTTTTATTCTTTTTCTTTTGATATTTTTCTTTTTTTGATGCTTTCTTAAGTGATGGCGGACGCAGCGACCGACACAGTCGTTCCATGACTAGTTATCGAGCCAAGGTCTCGATAACTCCGCTTCCTATAACTGCTTCTGCAGTTATAGGAATATCATCACGGCGAAAGCATCACTGGTGGGCAGAGCGAGCTGTCGAATCGTGAGCAACTTCGAACAAGTGCAAATAGGTTCAGGATGACCCCTGCCACGGCGAAAAATATCGCCTGCTCTGTGCAGAGCAAAGTTTCATAAGAACAGTCAAAATGTTCATATTTTATCTATAAAAGAACAGTTATACCCTTTTGAGAGCATATAAAAGCCCCTGAGGGATGGGCCCTAGGGAGACTTCGTTTTAATATAGATGTTACTTATAGTATAGGTTAATGTGACTTAAATTGCAAGTAAAATGCTATATGACTAGGATTTGTTCTGATTTCCTCATTATTCTGCCTATAATCTGTTCATTTTTCACAAACTTATCTACAACATTCGGAAATTCCCCTTAACCGTAGCGGAAAGTTGTTTTATTCTCCTATTTATAATAGACTATCACTAACATTAGATGAAAAGGTGATTCTATGACTATAAACCAACTGCTTCAAAAGCTGGAGTCTACCAGCCCCATTCTCCAAGCGAACTTTGGAATCGAGCGTGAGAGTCTGCGTGTCGATAGGCAAGGACAGCTGGCGCATACGCCTCACCCATCCTGTCTGGGAGCTCGTGGTTTCCACCCCTATATTCAGACTGACTTTTGTGAGTTTCAAATGGAGCTCATTACGCCAGTTGCCAAATCCACCACTGAGGCTCGTCGTCTTCTAGGAGCTATTACCGATGTGACCGGACGTTCGATTTCTCAAGACGAGGTTCTCTGGCCCCTCTCTATGCCACCTCGCATCAAAGCTCAAGAGATTCAAGTTGCCCAACTGGAAAATGAATTCGAACGCCATTATCGTAACTACTTGGCTGAAAAATACGGAACTAAACTACAAGCTATCTCAGGTATCCACTATAATATGGAACTGGGTAAAGATTTGGTTGAGGCCTTGTTCCAAGAAAGTAATCAGACCGATATGATTGCCTTCAAAAACGCCCTCTATCTTAAGTTGGCTCAAAACTACTTGCGCTACCGTTGGGTGATTACCTATCTTTTTGGGGCTGCACCTATTGCTGAGCAAGGCTTCTTCGACCAAGAAGTTCCAGAACCTGTGCGTTCCTTCCGTAACAGTGACCACGGCTATGTCAATAAGGAAGAAATCCAAGTATCCTTTGATAATCTTGAGGACTACGTCTCCGATATCGAAACCTATATTGCCAATGGTGATTTGATTGCCGAGAAGGAATTTTATTCAGCTGTTCGTTTCCGTGGCCAAAAGGCTAATCGTTCCTTCCTGGACAAGGGAATTACCTATCTGGAATTCCGTAACTTCGACCTCAATCCCTTTGAGCGTATCGGTATTAGCCAGACTACTATGGACACTGTACACTTGCTCATTTTAGCCTTTCTTTGGCTTGATAGCCCTGAAAATGTTGATCAAGTTCTAGCTCAAGGTCACGCACTAAATGAGAAAATTGCTCTTTCTCATCCGCTAGAACCACTACCTGATCAAGCTATAGCCGAAACTAAGGATATTATTAAAGCCCTAGACCAATTGGTTCAACACTTTGGACTTGGTGACTATCATCAAGATTTGGTTAAGCAAGTCAAGGCAACCTTTGCGGATCCAAAACAGACGCTCTCTGCGCAACTCTTACCTTATATCAAAGACAAGTCCCTAGCTGACTTTGCTTTGAACAAGGCGCTGGCCTATCAGGACTATGATTGGACCGCTCATTATGCCCTCAAGGGCTACGAAGAGATGGAGCTCTCTACACAGATGTTGCTTTTTGATGCTATCCAAAAGGGAATCAATTTCGACATTTTGGATGAACAGGACCAATTCCTCAAACTCTGGCACAAAGACCATGTTGAATACGTCAAGAACGGTAATATGACTTCAAAAGACAACTACGTGGTGCCTCTTGCCATGGCCAATAAAACTGTGACTAAGAAGATTCTGGCAGATGCTGGCTTTCCAGTTCCTGCTGGTGACGAATTTACCAGCCTTGAGCAAGGACTTGCCTATTACCCTCTAATCAAGAACAAACAAATCGTGGTCAAACCAAAATCAACCAACTTTGGTTTGGGAATCTCCATTTTCCAAGAACCTGCCAGTCTTGAAAACTATCAAAAAGCCCTTGAAATTGCCTTCGCAGAAGATACCGCAGTCCTGGTTGAAGAATTTATCCCGGGTACTGAATACCGTTTCTTCATCTTGGACGGGCATTGTGAAGCTGTCCTCCTTCGTGTTGCTGCAAATGTCGTTGGGGATGGCAAACACACTATCCGTGAATTGGTTGCTCAGAAAAATGCCAATCCATTGCGTGGCCACGACCACCGCTCACCGCTTGAAATCATTGCCTTAGGAGACATCGAACAACTAATGTTGGCCCAACAAGGCTACACACCTGACGATGTCCTTCCTGATGGGAAAAAGGTTAACCTACGCCGTAACTCTAACATCTCTACAGGTGGCGACTCTATTGATGTCACTGAGACTATGGATTCCTCTTACCAAGAATT
>OAWU01000425.1_pt1 | contig 28264 bp, 32 predicted proteins | sample 1477041 | NCBI WGS metagenome assembly OAWU01 (sample SAMEA2580266, study PRJEB22360) | human gut metagenome | biome: human gut; feature: human-associated habitat; material: faeces | place: Denmark | collected 2008/2010
CATTAAGCTGACCGGCGTAGGAATCCCCCGCCTTCAGGCGGGGGAGGATGTCAACGGCATGCAGCTGTTCGACGTGTTCCAACTGACCGATGCGTGCGACTGCGACGAAGAGTCGGTGGGCGACTACCTTTACGGCCGCAAGCCTATTCCGCAGAGCTTCAAAGACGCTCTCAGCAAGCTCATGGCGACCAAGTACTACACATTGTCCGGCTTCAACCGGAACGCCCGTTAGAGACCCCAAAGAATCGCCTACAGAGGCATGTATCCCGTCACCCGTACACTGGATGGCGGGATATTCTCGTATCTGGGAGGCAACCTATGAAAACCGACTGGCAACGCTCCGCAGCATGCCGTGACCTCGACCCTGATCTGTTCGTACCCGACTCGATGAACCTCGCCGAACTCGAAGTGGCGTTATCCACGTGCGAAACATGCCCGGTGAAACCGGAATGCGCACGGTTCGGCGAATGGGACGGCGTGGGGAGACCGGACAAGAAGCATCGCGCCCATGCGACCGGCGTGTGGGGCGGCGTCTACTACTATCCGATGGGCTTGGGCACGATGGACTTGAGACAATGCCGGAAACTGTTGAAAAAACAGGGATAAGTCGTTACAAGGTGTTACACTGGAGTCAGCAAGGGAGGTGAACCCAATGAAACTCGAAACCATCATGGCAGCATTCCCCATGGGCGACCGCAACGTGTGCAGCGTATGTGGCAAGCCACTACCGGACACCGCACAACACCGTGACACGTGCTCCAACGCCTGCCGCGTATGGAAACACCGGCACCCCGGACAGAAAAGGAAACCAAGGAAATGAAACATGATCACCCGATAGCCCGCTTCGTCGGAACCATCGTCGGACATCTCATACTCGCGGCGGTAACCATCACAGCCATCACGATTCCGGTGTTGCTCATCCTCGCTGTCTTAACATTCTGGAAGACGCTGATCGGCGTCGTAATCTAAGGAAAGGAACCCCACACCATGACACACACCAACCACGCGATCCATCTGAACGCTTATGCGGGAAACTGGTCAATCGACCAGAATGGCACGCTCACCATCAAAGGCCGGGATGACCTGAATCCCGGCGTCACGTTCCACCAGCCATACAACACGCTCGACTGGGAGCACAAGCAGGATGCCCGCGACCTGAACCGCGCCATCTGCATTATGGTCGAACCGGACGGTTACGTGGGATGCTACCGACTCGACCGTGAAGGCGATACCCTGTACGCATGTTGCTACGACACCGACTCGCCATCCGGAGTCCGCACCGTGAAGATTTTGCATGACGGCGTGAAAAGCGGTCAGGGACAGAACGTCTTCACGGTCATCATCCCGAACCGGATCGACCGTGAAAGTATTCACCTGACCGGCGACGACTCATATGCGCCGTTCCCCGGCTCGCCTCTCCCCGCACTCTGCGAAATCGAATGGGAAGGACTGGATGACAGCGTGGACGTTTCCGATTGGAAGCCATGCCCGGAAGGCGTTTACGACTCAGGCAAGGTCACCTACACGATAGCCCTTGACGCACTGCGGGCCGCACTGAACATCACGGCCGCGCACGCCCTCAGCATCGTGGACACCGCGTGTGAGAACGAGCCAACCGGTCTCGGTGAATACTACACGGTCACAGGCCGCCGGTTCATACAGATACGGCCGCATGAGTGGATCCCGGTACCATGCCCGGCCGGAAGTACGACATGGGATTGGGATGACGTGAAACTGGAGCTTGACGGGTTCCCGCTGATAGCATCCACGAATCCACTGGCAGACTTGCCGTCCGACAAAATCAAAGCGTTGGAAGCCGGACTGGAGGCGTTGCGGACGCTGAGACTGTCCGGTGTTGACTGGCAGCGTATCGCCGCCGAAGAGTAAACGTTCATGCCGTCCATTCTCCAAGTATCATAGAGAATGGACGGCTTATCTGATTGGAGGAGAGTATGCCAGTCAAAAGCAAGCATCAGCAGAAATACAATGCCAATCCTACCGGCAAGGGCGGGTTTGGTGACAGGCCGTGGACCATCAACCGCACCGGTCGTTGGAATCCGGCCGACTCATACCCGGAGCAACTGCGCCGATATTTTCGCATGACCGCCGCGCAGTTGGACGAAGAGTCCAGGAAAGACGGGTTGACCACGGCGCAGATGATGGCTCTGACCGCCATCAATGATGCGATGTTGCTGGAAGGCAAGGCGCGTATCGACGCCATCGAGAAACTGTCCGACCGTATCGACGGGAGACCGTTGCAGGCGGTGGAACAGGCTGTATCGGTTGCCGCCCCGCCTCAGATCACGGTCGAGTTCCCGGATGACAGTAGGGAGATTGAGAAATGATTGACTTCAAAACATTGAAAACCCAAGTGGAGGATGACATGGCCCCAGATCGCATGGGCGAACAGCTCGTATGCATGACGTTGGATGATCTGGTTCGGCTGTTGCTCGACTAGAATCGATGGTAGGAAAGCCCGCCTTCCAGCCTTGGCTTCAGGCCGCTGGACGGCGGGCTTCAACATTCTCTGGAGGTCAATATGGAGAAGCGCCTGAAAGTGCCGAAACCGTTTCGTCCTTTATTCTGGTATCTGCAAGGCGAGGAAACATCACCGTACCGGTATTATGCGTTGAGCGGGGGTCGTTCGTCCGGCAAGTCCACGACGGCCGCGATAAGCATTCTGCTACGTTGCTCGATGACATGCACCCGTGTCCTATGCACCCGTGAGTTCCAGAACAGTATCACGGAATCAGTGCAACGGCTTCTCGTGGACCTTATCGACGGGTACGGGCTGGCCGGGTTCACCGTGACCCGTGACGAGATCAGGCATGATAACGGTAGCGTCATCATGTTTAAGGGTCTGCACAACAACGAGCAGACCATCAAGAGCACGGAAGGCGTGGACATTTGTTGGGTGGAGGAAGCGCAGACCATCACGAAACCCTCATTAGAGACGCTTATACCGACCATCCGCAAGGAAGGATCGTATCTTATCTTCACATGGAACCCGCTGACCGAGGATGACCCGGTGATGCGCCGGTTCGTGTCCAGTCCCACGCCGGGTGACAAGGCGATGACCTACTACTGTCATACGACGTACAAGGACATGGAGGCGGTCGGCTTGCTGAACGACACGATTCGCCTTCAGGTCGAGGCGGCGGAAGGCTCCCCAGAGTTCGCGCACACATGGCTTGGCCGTCCGTACAACACGACGAACAACCAGATCATAAGCCGTACCGAGCTTGACGCCGCGTTGACGGACACGCCGCCTTCCAACTCCTCGCATGTGCTTGGCGTGGATATCGCCCGGTATGGCAACGACCGTACCGCTATGGCCGATTGTTGGGGGAATGTCGTGTGGCGTGTGGACTCGTGGCGTCATGCGTCGATACCGGAGACGGCGCGGCGTGTGAAGGCGTATGCGGTGGAGGTGAACGCGACCGCCGTGCATGTGGACGATACCGGCGTGGGTGGCGGAGTGACCGACCTGTTGCGCGAGTGGGGCGTGCCTGTGGTGGGTGTGAACTTCGCGCAGAAGGCCGTTGAACCGCGCAAGTATCCGAATGCGAACAGTGAGATGTGGTTCAATTTCGCCGGTTCAATTTCCAGACATGAATTGAACTTGAATGCGGCGATGCCTCAGCTTGAGGATCTGTGTGCCGAACTGACGGGGCGTGGCTGGAAGCTGGATGCGCAGGGCAGGCGTGCGGTCGAGTCTAAGTCGGACTTCAAGGCCGTGGCCGGCGCGTCCCCTGACCTTGCGGATGCGGTGCTCCTATCCGCGTACAGACCTCCGAGGATGCCTTCATGGAACGTGGTTGTGTAACACGAAATGAACATTTTTTATGTTCGTTTCGGTGTGAGGTGACTTTGGGTGACATTGGGTGAGGTGGTTTTTTAGGTCACCTAAGTTACCCATTTTGACCCCGAATTTCAGGTAACGTTCAGGAAACATTAGGGGACTTGAAGCAAAAGTCACCCAAAGTCACCCACCAAGTCACCCGGTCTAAAGACATACGAGAGTAGGGCTAAGTCAATGTGGGTAACTTGGGTGACCACCTACTCTGTCCAAAAATTCTTAAGAAAAAAAGAGAAAAAAAAGAGTATATAAAAGATAAACCCCCAAGTAACCCACCCAAGTCACCCAGCCCTTTTGTGACACTTAACATCTAACATCACCTCTCAGCTTGTGTCGGGCGGTTGCTAGAATCGAGATGTGAACCATCAGCCACGAAGACCTTGGAGGTCGGCAATGTCCATTCGAGAAAGTTTCCTACGTTGGCTCGGCGCCGGCGTATCCACAAGCAGGCTGTCAAGGGCGGATGCTCCCAGCCGTGAGATGACACCGTTGGGGTACGGGTGGAAGGGCATTGGCTTCAACGCCATCCCGTTCCATGACACGTTCGACAACCTGTTTCCGTACACGACGGCGATAGCCAACCGTTTCAGCTCGGTCGTGCCATACGCCATCGGCGCGGACGGCGAGCGCATGGATCCGCAACCTGCGGCATTGCAGGCGCTCTACACGCCTAACAGCATGTTCAGCTACCGTGAGTTCGCGCACTTCATCGCACAAAGCATCCTCACGCAACCGTATCTGGACATTCTCGTATGGACCCGCTCTGGCAACACCATCGTGCCGGGCGGCGACATCAAGCCGGACAACATCGCCGGCTACACGTTTCTCCCACAAGGTTCTCGTGCATATTCCTCGAACCGTTCCACGTACACGGTGCAGGCGGACGTGGCATTGCCGGACGGTGATGTGGAGACGCGCACGTTCACCCAGAACGAGATCATCAGCCTCGCATACAGCCGCCATCCGGTAGACCCGACTCGAACCGTGTCACCAGGCATGACCGTATCCAAGTGGGCTAGCGTGGACGATTTCATCGCCGACTACGAGCGCGGGTATTTCTGCAACGGGGCGGTGCCAGCCGGAATGCTGAGCATCGTGTCCAACGACCCGCAGGACTTCCAGCGCAATAAGCAGCGTATCGAAGACAGCTTCAGGGGAGCGGATAACGCGAACGGCGTTCTGTACAACATGGTTCCGGTGGACCCGTCCACGAACAAGCCTTCGGACGTGTCGAAGATTTCGTGGACGCCGTTTCAGCAGGCGAACGACAGTCTTGATCTGGCCAGCCTCGACGATATCGTGAACCGTCGCATGGCGAACGCTCTGGCCGTGCCTGATATCGTGCGCGGCATCGATTCGGGTCAGACGTATGCGAACGCGGAACAGGCGGAACGCACGTTTGTGGACAACACGCTTTACCCGCTTCTTCTGTCGGTGTGGGACAAGTTCAAGTTCGAGCTGGACCGTCTTACCGGTGGACTCGGATACGACATCACATTCGACCTGGACGTGCCGACCCGCACGGACGAAGAGAAGGCGAAGGCGGACACCGAGAACGTGAAGGCCACGACGTTCCTCGCTTTGGTTAACAATGGCGGCGATCCGGTTGCCGTGGCGAAGGCGCTTGGTTTGGATGATTCGTGGGGCCGTCTTGGCGTGACTATGAAGGATACGACGCCGGCGTTGAACATCAATCCCGGTTCGGCGGCGAACGCGCTCCCAAAAGACGATGACCCGTCCGATGATGACGAAAACGACCTTGCTGAGATTGGGAGTCTTCTCAGTACGTCCAAAAAAGGGTCTGTACGCCTCTCTGACGGGTTTTCATACAGTATCCGACCTAGTGAGAGGGTTGCATACTATATGGCCCTTGGAGGGGCAAAGAAAGCCTTGAGGAAAATCATCTCCCGGGTGCGTTCCGATTCGTTTGCGTCCGGCGGGTACGAGGATCCGTATGGCGTCATCTCCACGGAACTGTCCGACGCTATGCTTGAGGCGCTTGTCCCGCAGGTGAAGACGTATGCGGAGAAGACCGGAAAGCCGCTCATGGAGGCTGTCAAAGAGTATGCGGCCACCCATCCGGACGTGCAGGCCATACTCGACTCATACGGCGTTGACGTGTCGAAACTGTACGTGTGGGACGAACTGCCTGCCGACTACCATGCCGCCTATAAGGATCGTGTCACCCATGTGGCCGACGATTTCACGGCGAACGGCCGCAACGCCATTCAGGAGCTGTTGGCCGAAGCAAACGCGAACGAGTGGACCGAGAACGACATCGAGAAGGCGTTGAACCGTTTCGTTGACGGTGACCGCGCGAAGCTCCTCGCCTTTAACGAACTGGTGAACGCGCAGCGCATAGGCTCCCTGTTTTCGGCTGAGGCGTTGTCCACGAACCTGAGCGTGAAGATGGTGAAGGTGTGGAACACGACCGCCTCGGACCCGTGCCCCTTCTGTGCGGCGCAGAACGGCAAGGCGATTCCATTGGAGGAATCGTTCATGCCGGTGGGCGGCGTGCAGGTCATCGACGGCAAGATTTACGCGAACGATTTCGTGGACATGCAGACGCCTTCGGGGCATCCGAGGTGCCGTTGCGTCGCCACGTTCAAGGTGGTGGATGAATGATGATGATTCCCATTCCATGCAAGCAATGCGGACGTTTCCTCGGAAAGCTGGAGACCGGTTCGCACGCGCAGTTCAAATGCCCGAACTGTAAGTCGCTGTGTGATTATGAAATCGTCGGTTTGGCTTGCTATCATGGGCGTGATAACGCGCATAAGGCCATTCAAGACCGCGCACGACAGTAAAGGGGATACTATGGGCAGCTTGAACCTTGACGCCGGAAGCAGTGCGAAACTATCCGGTGAAAGGGAGCTGGTGTTCCTAGCTAATTCCGGTAAGCGGATGGACAACGGGTTGACCGTTGACCTGAGCACCCTCGAAGCGCCGCTCATCGACGGTTCGAAGAAGCTCGTATCGCAGCTCACGGATGACGATAAGCTGGCATTGCCGTTGCTCATCGACCATTCGTGGAACATCGGAAAGCAGGCCGGTGTCGTCACTAAGCTCACCGTAGACGAAGACGGTCTTGAGGCCGTAGCCAAGCTGGCTACCGTGGAGACCGGCGAACTTGTCTACCAGTTGGCGAAGGATGGGGCTCTCACCAACTCGTTCAGCATCAGTATTGATTACTTCCACGAACCAGACAAGAATGGCGTCATCACGAATGCGCAGCTTGTCGAAATCAGCGTAGTATACAAGGGGGCCGACCAAAGGGCCGTGCTCCGAAGCGTCAACTCACATGAGGGAGACAATGCCATGACCAATATCAACGACAAGATTTCCTCCAAGTTCGACCTCACCTCCGATCAGGCGGAAGAACTGGAAGGCATCATTTCCGATGCGGTGGAACAGGCCATCGCCAAGTACATCGAGAAATCCGGGGATGATCCCAGCGGCACGGATGTTCCGCCAACTTCCGATGACCCGGCTCCGGTCACGTCTTCCAACAGTAAGAAAGGAAACGGTATGAGCTTCAACCGTATCGTCCCGCCTGGCTCCCAGCCGGCCGGCAATGTCGCCACCTTCGGTCACGACCGTAAGACGTGGCTTGATTCCGAAGACGCCCTCGTGGCTTTCGAACGCGACCTTCGCGACACCGACAACCTCGGAGTGAAGGCGTTCAACGATCGTTGGGCGAAGACCGTCGCCTCCAAGATGGGCGAGACCGCCTCGTTCGGCATCAACCAAAGTGATGTGACCAAGCTGATTCCGACCGAAGCCATCTCCGTCATCGAGGATGCTCTGAACACCCGCGGGTCCGGCCTGTGGACTCTGTTCAACAAGACCGGTCTGGACACGCTGACCATCGGCGCGAACAGCACAGACCTGAGCACCGATGAGGGCCGCGCCCACGGTTACGCTCCGTCCGTGTACGGCACCAACAAGAAGGAAGAGACCATCACGCTTATTAAGCGTGCCCTGAACGCGGAATACACGTACAAGTACATTCGCCTGAACAAGGGTGATGTGCGTAAGACCCAGCGTCCAGGCGCTCTGGTGAAGTACGTGCTGTCCGAGCTTCCGAACCGTATCATCCAGACCATCGAGAAGCAGGCCGTGCTTGGTTCGTTCGATGCGGACATGAGCCACTTCCGTTCCATTCTCACCGATTCGAAGGATTCGGCTTCCGAGTGGGCGGGCAACAAGTTCGCCAAGACTCAGGAGCATGCGGCTGACGGCGTACTGCTGTACGACTTCGTTCGTGCCGCCGCCAAGGTGAAGGCTTCCGGCGCGAAGGTGCTTGTCACCGAGTCCGAGACCGTGGCTGAACTGCTGCTGTCCCTCGACGCCAACGGCCGTAGCCTTCTGCCACTGGGTAATGCGGGTCTGGCCGGCGTGCTGGGCGTCTCCCAGATCATCACGCCGGAATGGTGGTATGACACGGATGACGCGAAAGCTCTGGGCGTCATCTTCACGCCATCCAACTACGATGTGGTCGGCGACACGTCCATCGAGGCGTTCACCAACTTCGCACTTCAGACCAACACCAACGAGTACTTGCAGGAGCTGTACGCCGGTGGCGGTCTCGCCAAGGAAAACAGCGCCGCCGTCATCGTGAAGAAGGACTGACGGTGATGGTTCAAAGGCCGGATGGTTCAAAACACTGTCCGGCCTTTGAACTTTGAACCATTGGAATTGAACTTTTGAAAGGTGTTCAACATGAGTGAACCGAACAAAGCGACGATGCTTGCGCATCTGGTTGACGTGAAGCCCTCCGGCTCCGAGGGGAATATCGTCAAGGACATTGTTTTCCTCGATAAAAACGGCGACCCGGTTGCCTTCGCCACGGCGGACAGTGCCCTCCAAGTGGACAAGACGAAGAAGAACATGGTCATCAGTCTGGACAACAAGGGCGCCACCGCGTATCTTCCGGTCGGCAACACTGGCAAGGCTGTTCTCGCCGCCGCGAACGGCATCACGCCCGGCAATCTCGCCTCCTACGCTGCGGCCACCAGCAACGGCAAGACCATCGCCGTGAAAGCCGATGGAACAGGTTTCGATTTCACGGACACCTATACTGACGCGAAGGCCGTCGCCGCTGTGAAAGCCAAGTCTCAAATCGCGGCGCTCACCGCACTTGCGACCGACGCGGACCTTGCGACCACCGTGGCGAAGGTGAACGAGGTCATCGCCGCGTTGAAGGCGTGATTTACAGGACCGTCTTGTGCCCGCTTCCTTGTATCATGGGAGGCGGGCACAATCGTTTTTTTTCAAGGAGGTACCCGATGGTTTTCACCAAGGATGACATGGATGCGTTCCAGCCGAAGTTCACCGGCCTGTTCGCCGTGTTCCTTCCGTCCGCGTTGAAGTCGCTCGCCAAGTACACGTGTGATGCGTTCGAACCTGAATCGGAAGGCGTGAACGTGGTCGGCTATGTGGCGCATGACGGTCTTACCGTCCAACTCCCCTACTGGTTCACGAACGTGAAAAAGGCCCGTATCGGCTCGAAGGACGTGGCCTATACGTTTACACCCGACCATGAGGTTTATGCCGAGGATGGGGCCGTTATGGGCCGTTTTGGACGTACTATCACCCTAGAGGGCAATCCGGTTGCGGCCGGTACGATGGTGTACGTGGATGGCACGCATGGTTTCAAGGACTACCCGTATGCCGTGAAGGCGTTCATCGCCCGTCTTATCGTGGAACTGTCGAAGGCGGACAACGGAGACAATCGTGTGAAAAGCAAGGCCATCGAGGATGTGAACGTCACTTACACGGACGGTTCCGCCGCGTTGACGCCTTTCGGCCGCGCGTTACAGGGCTTCCAGTCGTTGCTTGACGATTGGCGGCTGTGTGATGGGTGGACTGTGCTCGGCATGATTGATACGCCGCACCAGTGTGTGAAGCGTCCGTACTGGCTGGGGGAGGCTGAGTACCTGTGAGTGAATGCAATCCGTTTGAACTTTTTCCGGCGATGGCCAGCACGTGCGACTTGTCGAAACCGGCCGCACCGGGTTTGAAAAGCGAGGTCGTGGCCGTGCTGAACGTCATGGTGAAGACCCAGACCGCTTCCGACGATTTCACCGACTACAACAGTCGGAATCTTCAACGCCGTTTCCATATCGAAACCGGTACGCTTCCGGCTGAGTACGTGTCAGACCCGGACATGCTGTTGGGTATGAATCTTGTGTTGAATGGACACAGATATCGTATCAATCAGGTGAGCCGTGGTGATGATTTCGACCTGGGCGATCTTCCGTTCGTGTCCGTGATGGCTGTTCCGGCTGGAAGGAAGAGTGCGTGATGGGATACCGTTTCACCTATAATCCGAGCTGGAAAAGCAAGGGCACCCAGATCATGCGGAAAGGTCTGGCACGCATGTTGTCGGACATTCACCAACAGGCGGTGTTGAACGCGCCGAAGAAGACCCGCGTCCTAGTCAACTCGGGCAGGTTCAAGATGGAATCCGGTTTGAAGGGCAAGGTGACGTTCGGCGGTGGTGACGTGCCGTATGCTAAACGTCGTGAGTATGAGAACAAGCTTCACCCGTCCACCCGCTTCTATCTGAAGCGTGCCGGGCAGAGCGTGCAATCCAAGGCGGATTCGTATTTCACGGACAAGATGTAGGAGGATCGCATGTTGGATTTGGCTTTCGCTCTCGCATTGGAGAACGCTGGGCTTGGCAAGTATGGTGACACGATCTGGTTCGGCACGTCGCCCGTGTTGTCGGATGGTTCCGTTTCGGCGGATACCGGCGTATGGGTGAACATGACGGCGGGTGCGGCCAACAATGCCGTGAAGACGGCGACCATCACTATAAGCACCCGCGCCGATGACGTAGTGTATCAGGGGCTTCTTGACGCTCATATCCACGACTGGTGCGACAACGTGCTTCCGTCCATGTGCGAGCTGTCGTGTCGTCCGATTATCGAACTGTCGTACAGGCTAATCAGTGTGTCCGCGTCCCAGACGGAAACGTTGGAGGCGGTTGATTCGGAAGGACGGTGGGTGAAGACCATCACGCTTCAGGTGTCATACCAGTTGTCTGGCAAGCTGCCTTCATTGGAGGATTACGAGGCCATCGAGTAAAGTAATTGGCAGACGGCACTTCCTTTGTGTCGTTCGCTTGCAAGTGCAAACAACCTACGTAGGAGGTCATTATGACTCAATACAGACTGGTCGGCAAGAAAGAGGTGTATATCGGTTCCGAACGCATTCCGTCCGAGTGCATTGCGGATGAAATCGGCACCATCACCGTCACACCGTCCACGACCGAAATCAGTTCGCAGGCGGGTACGTTCAACGTGCCGAACGGCGCATATGACGAACTGTCCGCCACCATCACTGTCATTATCCCGTCCGTACGCTTCCTTGGCCGTATCTTCCCGAACCTGTGGAAGGCCGGCAAGTTCAAGTATGCTGACCATGAGAACGATGACGATTACACGCCGGGTCAGGTTTCTTTCGGCGCGAACGAGTGCCGTATCACCGATCCGGTCACCGTGGTAATCCATAATGCGTGCGACACGGATTCCTCTCAGGATATTCGTATTCCGAACGCGCTTATCGCCAACGGCGGTGAGTTCGACGTGAACCTTACGGATCCGTTCGAGGTGGAGCTTCAGATCAGCATGATTCCCGGTGATGTGCCCGCCGTTATCTTCGGTGAAGGCTCTCTGGACGAACCGACGCTCTACAATCCGAAAACTGGTCGGTATGAGCCGATTCCGGTTCACCCCACCGATTTCACGCTCACCCCCGCCACCGTGTCCGTCGCGACCGGCGCGAACGCTGACGTGATAATCGGCGTGGTTCCGGAGAACGCGACCGAACGCACGCCTTCCGTCACGGTTGACCATTCCAACATTGCGGCCGTGTCCGTCACCAATGAAGGCAAGGTGCGTGTCGCCGGCGTTAATGTCGGTACCGCGACCGCCACCGTCACGGTCGGCTCCATCAAGAAGACGCTGCCCATCACCGTGACCGCTGCAGCCAAGTAGTCGCGTCCCAGACCACCGGTATAATATGAACCGTCCAATCGTCTTGGTTGGGCGGTTCACTCATATTTGGAGGCATCATGGCTGAAGAACCCGAAACCACTGATTTCGAAGACTACGAGACTACGGACGATGACGTTGTTCTCGAAGACATGCCGGTGTTCGACACGTCGAAGGCGTTGCGCCGCAAGCGGGTCGAAATCGACGGCACCGTGTACACGATTCGTCCGGTCGGCACGAAGGATTACTACAATATCCTCAAACAGCGCAACCGTATCCAGTCCATCAACGACAGGCTTGGGTCCGATCCGAAGAGCCTCATGCAGGCACAGAAGATAATGGATGACGTGCTTGTCCCGCTCATCAGTCCAAACGATGATTTCAAGGCGTGGGCGCGTGACACGAGGTCGAAGAGCGAATACGTGTACCGTCAGGTCATGGACCGATTGACCAAGCTCGCCATGCTGGGCGTCGAGGTGAAGAATGGCTGACTGGGGTGAAATGATTACCCCTGAAGAGCGGGAGCGTCTACAGCGTTTCCGCTCTTCTCATACGCGGGATAATCGGCGTGGCTACGATGACGTGGACTTGGAGTTGGCTGAGTTCGGCATCATGTATGGTTGGGGTGCGGTCGAAGCGTACATGATGAACCGGATGACCCCGGACTTTTACCGGCGTATGCTTCATGCGGGCCGAAAAGTCATGGAAGTGCAACGGGTAAAATCGTGTATGGACATGCGACAGTCGGTGAATGCGGCCGTCGCGGGCAAGAAAGCGGATAAGCGTTTCGAGAGCGATATGAACAAGCGTTTGAGACGTGGATGATGTAGGAGGCGGTTATGGCGGATATCGGTAGCATCGAGCTTGACGCCAAGATCGATACGTCGCAGTACGAGGCCGGCGCGGCCACCGTCGAGAAGACGAACGAGCGTATCAAGTCGAGTACGAAAAGCGTCGGCGACTCGCAGGACAACGCCTCGAAGAAGAGCGAGGGGTTCAGCAAGTCATTCAGCGCCGGTTGGGGTGCCGTCGCCGGCATCGCCTCCAGTGTGACCGGCAAGGTCATTGATTCGGTCGGCGGTCTTGTCGGCGAGATGGTGGACGCTTCCGATTCTGCGAACAAGTTCTCCTCCACGTTGGAGTTTGCCGGCGTGGATGACAGCAAGATCAAGGCGTTGACGGACAGCACCCAAAAGTATGCGGACCAAACCGTGTTCAACCTTGGTGATATCCGTAACGCTACCGCACAGTTGGCGGCGAACGGCGTGCCGAACTATGACAAGCTAGCAGAGGCGGCTGGTAATCTTACGGCCGTCGCCGGTGGTGGCGCGAACGAGTTCAAGAGCGTGTCCATGGCGTTGACACAGACGGCGGGTGCCGGAAAACTGACGACCGAGAACTGGAATCAGCTTTCCGATGCGATTCCGGGTGCTTCCGGCAAGCTTCAGGAGGCGATGCTGAAAAATGGCGCGTATACGGGTGATTTCCTTGAAGCCATGGCTAACGGTGAAATCACGGCGAACGAGTTCAATCAGGCGCTTCTCGATCTAGGTTTGTCAGATACGGCGGTCGATGCGGCTAAGAGCACGCAGACGTTCGAGGGTGCGTTGGGCAATCTTCAGGCTTCTGCTGTGAAGGCGGGGTCTGCTTTACTTGATGCTTTCAAACCGGCTGTGACTGGTGCTATGAGCGCTGTCGCGGACAGTATCACGAACGTTGTTTCGTTCTTCCAATCTAACGGTGGGCAGATTCAGGCGACGGCGTCCGAAATCGGTTCGTCGTTCATGGCGTCGTTCATGGCGGCGTTCAACCCGGCTTCGATTCAGTCGGCGTTCGATAACGCTCTCACACCATTGAAGGATGCTTGGACGCGCATAGAGCCTATGCTGGCCCCTATCTCGGCCAATGTGGGCACTTACATGGGTAACGTGACTCAAGGCTTCAGCAACGCTTTTGGAGGGCTTATCGATGGTGTTTCCAAAGTCATTGGAACCGTGGCCCCTTATATCGCTCAATTCATGGAGATGTGGACAAGTATTCAGGCGGCTGTGTCACCCATCATCACACAGTTGGGCACCATCATCGGTGGATTGTTCGACAAGATAGGCGGCATGATAGCCAACATCGTGAACACGGTCGGACCGCCGCTCATGCAGTTCATCAATCAGATCGTGGGTATCGTTCAGGCCAACATGCCAACGATTCAAGCCATCATCGACCAAATCGGTGCGGCAATCAACCAATTGGTACCAGTCATCCAGCAGATCATCACGACCGTGGTGGATACGCTCATGCCCGCCATCCAACCGTTGTTCGACGCGATCAGCAATTTCCTGAGCACCGTAATCCCGCCGTTGCTTGACGGCATCCAGAAGGTGATTCCCATTTTCGTGAATCTCGCGCAGACCATCATCAGCAACGTGCAGCCGGTCATCGAAGGCATTACGAACGCCATCAAGGGCGTTACCGAAGTGCTGACAGGTATCGTCACGTTCATCACGGGCGTGTTCACCGGCAATTGGGGTAAGGCGTGGGATGGCATCAAGCAGATTTTCGGTGGCGTCTGGGATGCCATCAAGGGACTTGTGAGCGCGGCCATCAACGCCGTGTCCGGTGTCATCTCAAACGTGGTGAATGGCATCAAAAGCTTCTGGAATGGTGCGTGGAATGGTATCAAATCGTTCTTCGGCAATATTTGGAACGGTATGAAGAACGCCGCGAAGAATGGCGTGGACGGTGTTATTGGGTTCGTGAAGGGACTTCCAGACAGAGTGAAGAGTTTCTTCTCGAACGCGGGTTCGTGGCTGTTGAATGCTGGTAAGTCGATTCTCGATGGTCTTCTGTCCGGTTTGAAGAACGCTTGGAAGAACGTTACATCGTTCGTCGGTGGCATCGGCGACTGGATCAAGGAACACAAGGGTCCTATCAGCTACGATAGGAAGCTGCTGGTTCCGGCCGGTAACGCCATCATGGGTGGTTTGAACGAAGGCTTGCAGGATAGTTTTGGCGACGTGAAGGACACGGTGTCGGATATCATCGGCCTGTTCGACCCGATCAATGACGTGGATGCGCAGGCGAACGTGAGTGCGGTCAACAGCATGGCATCTAGCGTCACGCCCGCACCTACGGTCAGCACGGCCACACGCTCCTACGATACTGGTACGAACGGTATTGGAAGTTCGGGTACGGTGGACATGGAGGCGTTGAGCCTTGTCATGGCGAACGCTTTGAGCGGCAAAAAGTGGGTGCTGACCACGACAGGCCGCGACCTCGCAATCGCAATGATCGATGACATTGACGAAGAGCTGGCTTTGAAGGCCGATAGGGAGGTTTGATTATGAAACGTGTATGCCCGCCCATCGCACGAACGCTCATGCCTGTGGAGCGTGATTTCGTGTTGACCGTTGACGGCGACCCGATAGACGAACACGGTTTATGGCTGGAACGCTCCAGTCTTGAAATCGGGGAGGCGTCGCCCTCGCTGTCACATACGACCGCGCCCGGTTTCAACGGGTCGTATGACACGACGCTGAGGGATACGCTGGGACGCGCGTATCTCGGTTCCCGCACCATATCGTTCACGTTGTTCACGGTGGGCGCGTTGGATGAAATCAGGGAGTCGAAACGTTATCTCGGAGGCTTGCACGGGCGTAGTCTGAAAGTCTCATGGAGGGTGCAGAAAGGGTGGTTTCGTGGTACTCTCGCGGTCGGCGCATGGAAGGACGTGTGGGAGGGTAGCGGATTGACAATCGCTTCGGTGAAATGCTCGGTCTACTGTGATGACCCGTTCATGTATGCGGACAACAAGGAATCGGTGGGTTTCCGTCTCACTGGTGGCGGTGGCGCGTCCGACTTGTATGCGAACTATAAAGTAGAGGCTCCGTTGTTCTACGGTAACAGGGAGTTCTACCCGTCCAAAGTGGATATCACCGTGGACACGGCGCAACGGGTCCGCATCTACTACATGGACAATGACAACCTTCCAGAGGAACAGGCGGTGGTGGAACTGAGCACGACTTCCGCAGCATACTATACGGGCGTCACGCTCTCGTTCGACATGCTTAACCATACGATCAAAGGTTCCGGTGGTTTCCTCGCCCCGACGTTAAACAGCGTGTTCTTCCCGTTTCGTCCAGGCGATACATCACGACTGCTAATATCGGTTGCGGGACCGAAACCGAGGGCGACGTGCATCATGGAGTACACGCCGCGTTGGATGTTCTAGGGAGGCACGTCTTGACCCGTTTCGCAGTCTATGACCGTTTCGGCAATTACAAGCATGATCTGGTTAACGTCGTACAGTGCAAGCGCACCCGCAAGACGGATGGGACGAACACGCTCTCCATCACGTGCCTGAACACGGTCGATAAGGATGATCGTATCGTGTTCAAAGACCCGGAAGGCAAGTACCGTGAGTATATCGTCACACAGCCTTCCGTCGAACGCGCGGGCACCATTCCGGTTTCCTCGTTCAACGCCGTCGATTCCATCAAGGAACTTGACCTGAAGTATGTGGATGACAAGCGTATCAATAACGGCACGTTCACCGAGGCGGTCACGAAGGCCATCGAGGGCACGCGCTGGGAGTTGGGTACCATCGCATCCGGCACCGTGCAGACGAACTATTATCACGTGTCAGCGTTGAACGCCTTGCAGACGTTTCTGAAAGCGGCCGGCGTGGAGTTCGAGACCGAGGTGAAGCCGTCCGTTGACATGACCCATATCGAGCATCGTCTTATCAATGTTGGTCGGCTTGGCAGTGATTCCGGCAAACGGTTCGAATACGGTTCCGACCTTCAGTCCATCAAACGGACGGTGAGCGCGGACAACGTGTACACGCGGCTTTACGGATACGGCAAAGGACTTGCCACGACCGATGACGAAGGCAATGCGACCGGTGGTTACGGCCGTAAAATCGACTTCGCATCCGTCAACAACGGGAAGAAGTACGTGGAGGATGCCACGGCACTCCAACAGTGGGGCGTGGTCGGGCCGGATGGCACGAAGGTTCACGCCGAAGGGACGGTGGAGTTCCCCGATTGCGAGGATCCGTCCGAACTGTTGGCGTTGACGAAAGCCGCTCTCAAAGAGTCGGTCGTGCCGAAGGTCTCCTACACGGCGGACGTGGCCGCGCTCCAGTTGGCTAACTTCGACATCCAACAGCTTCATTTGGGTGACGGCGTGCAGATCGTGGATACCACGTTCAACCCGACTCTTCGACTCAGCGGCCGTGTGCTCGCCATCGAGGATGACCCGACCGGCGATATTACAAGCATGAAGATAACGCTTGGCAACATCGTCCAGTCGTACACGCAACGCAACAACGAACTGAACAGCACGGTCAGTCAATTGTGGTCTTCCAGTGGTGCGGTGAACGATGTGGTGAACGCGAAACCGGGCTACATGCAGCAGGTCGTTGACGGGTTGAATCAGGTGTTAAACGCGACCGGTGGTTGGACGTACATGACGCCAGGCGAAGGCATCATCGTATACAACAAGCCCATTGATCAGAACCCCGACAAGGCGATTCAGCTCGGCGGCGGGTATTTCCGTATCGCCAACAGCAAGAAGGCGGATGGGTCGTGGGATTGGAAGACTTTCGGCACGGGTGACGGGTTCCTCGCGGACCTTATCGTGGCCGGCAAGCTCCAGTCCGCCGATGGGAAAAGCTACTGGGATTTGTCGAACAACATGCTTCACATGCTTGGGCAGTTCCAGACCGTTTCGCCGGACGGCCATTCGGAAGCGGCCTTCTACCCGGATTTCGATTGGACTTCCAGCACTGGTGATTCTGCCGATGGGTCCGGCATCAGGTTCTTCGACCGCAACCGGGATAGTGTCGCCGACCACGGCGGCTACGTGTCCTATATCGGCTGGGACAAGAATAACAACAAGCCCTTGCATGCCATGCGGGTTGGAACCGACTTCTTTCAGAACAAGAGAGCCGGACTGGGGCTTGGTTCCGGTTCGCTTTCCTCCCAGAGCGGCACCCCGAACGTGGCTACCCTGTGGGTAGCCGACAAGACGAAGAACCCGAACAGTTTCGGCATCGAGCTTAACTCCGACACGCAAAACGTGTACATCGGTGGCAAGCTTGGTTATTGGACGAACCTTGGTACATTCCAGTTCTTCTATTGGGAGTCCGCTCATATAGCCGCCGCCCAGTGGTTGGAGTTTGATGTCACGGCACAACCGGCGAAGAGCGGACGTTACAAACCTTTGGCTACGCTCGATCATATCGCCTCGGATGGCAGCCTGTTCTTTGATACTACGGTTTCCAATGCGAGTGCCGGTGGCTGGAAGGTGTGGGTGAACAGTGCGCCTAGGACTGTGCAGATAAGCCCGACTATTGTGCAATGGAAGGCAGGCACTGTTGGCGGCGTTCCAAATGTCGTGTCTGACCTGAACATCAAGTACGGGGATTTCGCCGGGATGTTCTCTGATGGCAACGTGAATTTCTACCTCAATACGCTTGGCGTGCTTCTCTGATGAAAGGAACGGCTATGAAGTATGAACAGAACCATGGTCAGGTGCTTGTCGCGCTTGACTACGATCCGAACGAGAGGAACGCTTCGGGCGCGACCTGTGGAGGCAGGTTCGTTCTCACGTCCCCAGCCATCATCGCCTCCTATATGATGCTTCTCGGATACACGGATGTGGAGGAGTGTGTGAAGGCGATGCCGACCATCGTGGAGAACGCGCCGAACATATACGACGAAGCTACCGGTGATAACGTGTTCACGCCTCTCTATAAGGCTCTGGAAGACACTCTTTCAGCGGATACGGATAAGTCTAGGGTTTCGTTGCTTGCGGCCGTGGAATACCCCAAAGAATCGCTTGTGGAGGCACAGAACAAGGCACGTGAACAGCTTGGACTTCCGAAGCTGCCCGCAGGCGGCTCCACGGCCCTCATGTCGGTGCGTTCGACGGCGGAACGGTCAAGCGTACCTGATTGGCTGACTGCTAGTATTGGTGAAGAAAAAACGAAGTTTCTCGAAGGACTCAGGAGGTAGCTGGAATGCCTACTTTTGACGATTACCGCAACATCGACATTGATATCGACGGTGCGAATGACTGGATTCCCGAAATCCGGCTGAGCGGCGGCGACGTGGATGGCCGTACCATCACGGTTCGCCTGTTGAAGGATGGCAAGGTCATTGATGATCCGACCGAACCCGGTTCTGTCACATTCACCGCACGTCTACTGTTCAACCCGAAGGTCGGTACCGCTTATCCGGGCGGCTACAAGACTATGAGCAAATTCGTGTCAGCAAGCACGACCGGTGAAAACACGTGGGGTTTCCGCGTCACCGTCCCGCGTGCCGCCTTCACGAACCTCACCGGCTCGCATACCGCCATGGCTATCGAAGTGCAGAAGACCACCGGCACCGGCAATGCCGCGAAGGATGAAATCGTGTGCTCGCGGACTTTCAACGCCATCGTTGACGAAAGCGTGCTGAAAGCGGGTGACGGCACCGACCCGGATCCGCTGGAGGAATGGCATAATCTCATCAATCATGGCGACGATAAGATTCAGGATGTGGTGGATCGCGGTAACGCCGCCATCGCCACGTTCAACACGAAGTCAGCTAAGGCGGTGGCTGATTTCAATACCACTTCGAAAGCGAAACTCGATAAGTTCGACACCGATTCGCAAGCCGCCATCGACGGCGTGAACACGGTGAAGAACGACATGCAGTCCCTCGTTGACGGCGCGAACATCGCGGCCGGAACCGTGACCGAGCTGAAGCCGAACGAGGCTCCCACGTTCGAGTTGACGGGCGACAAATGGGACAAGACCATGAATCTCGGTTTGCCGCGCGGCGCTTCCATCGCCTCCATTACGGCAACCACGCTTCAGGCTGGACAGCAGGCCACCGTCACTTCCAACAAGAACGCTGACGGTGATTACAATATTGAGGTGGGCTTGCCTACCGGTCCGCAGGGCGTTGACGGTTTCCCTGTGTTCGTCTTCAACTCCGCCATCAGTTCAACGGTCAGCGACTATTCGATTGCGAAAAATTCAGGGAACATCTCGCCAAGGCCGGACGCTGATACGAACTATACGAGCAAGGCGTTCATCATGGACGCGGATGGTAGCGTGTTTCTTGTATTCCGTGACGACAATGAAGGACTGCATGTCAACGGTTCGCAAAGAATACTGAGTCTCAAAGGTCCGGCCGGCGAGGGCGTGCTTATCGACAGCACCAAGGGGCTTGTTTCATCGGATGCGGGCGTTGGCATCAACCTGAGCGCCGACAACCCTGGCCTTGAGTTCGATGCGGCGGGCGGCTTGAAGGCGACCGCGCAGACGGTCGGTGACGGTTCTCATACCAGCAAGGGCATCTTGCAGGTTGGTGATGGACTCAACGTTGACAACGGTGTAGTCTCGCTTGAAACGGCACAGGGACTCACAGTGGATCAAGCCGGAGGTAAAAACTCCGTCAGGGTGAAGCTGCCCTCCGGTAATGGCGGTTTGATGTTCACTAGTAACAACGAACTGGAAGTGCGGATGGTCGAGCCTCCGTCCGCGTATAGTTCCGTTCCGCTTGCAAAAACCGTCGACGGCGCTGGCATCATGTTCGACAACACCAAAGGTTTGACGGCACACGACAATCAGCTTGCCTTGGCGCCGGCGACAGTGGCCAATCTCGGTGGTGTAAAGTATGACAACATAACCATCAAAATTGATGACTATTCCAGACTGTTCGCGGCAATCGGCTGCGTGTCCGGGGCCGTCATCAATGGCTCTTTCTATGACAACATCGCACCGATGCCTCTCAACTTCGGTTCGAGATATAATTACGATTCTCAAAATGGGGTCTGGTTCGGTTTCTATGTGATCGCAAAAGCAATCAGCTTTACTAGTATTGACTTGGAGTTTCGCATGGTGAGCGGAAGTACTCTCACTTCACACTTTCTTGACGAACTTGTCCTTTACTTCACCGGCAAGAGCATTGGTAAAGAAGACGGCTCTTTCGTTGGTATCTCAAGCGCCACCAAATTCGACAATAGTAAAATTACACTAACCCTCAATGAGAGCTTTACCATCGACCCCGGCCCTCACTGGTTCAAGGTGGTGTCGGCGTGACGCCTGAATGGTTCCAATGGTCGGCGCTCCTACTCGGCGGGGGCGGTCTGGCGGGAATCGTCTCAGCCGTGGTCACATGGAGGCACAGCACGTCCGATCAATGGCGCGACATCGTGTCCGCGCAGACGGAACACCTTATCAAACCGTTGGAGGAGCGTATCAGCACGCTCGAACAACAGGTGGGTGAACTGGAAGGCTACCGGGATCACTACATGCTTGCGGTCGAATATCTGCGCAAACTGTTTCACTGGTTGGCGCAGATCACGGACCGTATCGGCATGTCGATTCTCGAAGAGAACCCGAAACCTCATTTACCGGACGAACTTCGTGGCGAGTTCGGCGACCTGTGTGACAAACATGACAGTAAGCCACGGTCTTAGGGTACCGGCCGGAAGTTTGCTAGGGTCATAGTTGGATTATCCATTTAACGATTGGAGGTTCTACTATGACCCGTTTTCGTAAACGTCTCATGGCGATTCTAGCGGCGGTGCTGGCAATGTTCACGATCACGCCCATGGCGTTCGCGGACATGCAGGGCATCGACGTGTCCAACTGGCAGTGCGGCATCGATATCGCCGGCACGCAGGCGGACTTTGTGGTGGTCGGCACCACATGGGGTACCGGACAGGTCTACAACAACTGCCTGGTCTCCGGCGTCAACACCGACGCGAACCGTATGATCGCCCAAGCGCAGGCGTCCGGCAAACGGTTCGGCCTCTACCATTACGCCATGGGCGGTTCGCCCGAAGGCGAGGCCCAATTCTTCTACCGCAATACCAGCAACTATTGGCGTCACGGCATCGTGGCGCTCGACTGGGAGATGGATGACAACCCCGCATGGGGTAATTGGGATTGGGTACGCCGTTTCATGGCGGAATGTGAGCGGCTTTCGGGCGGTGTGCGCCCATTGCTGTACACCGGCCCGGTGGCCGGTCCCATCCCGCAGGACATCCGCGACCGGTACGGTTTGTGGATAGCCCAGTACGCGAATATGAGCCCGACCGGTTATCAGGCCAATCCGTGGATGATCGGCGCATACGGCGAGGCCATGCGTCAGTACTCCGGTACGGGCGTGGTGAACACGTGGAGTCCTATTGACCTCAATCTGTTCCGCGGCGATGCATGGCAGTGGGATCTGTACGCCAACCCGACCGGCGGCTCCACGCCACCGGCCACACCGTCCGCGCCCGTGCAGCCGAACACTCCCCCGGCCAACACCAATACGGGTGGCATCAGCCACGTAATGCAGTGGGGCGAGACCATCTGGGGACTCGCTGTAGCCTACAACGCTTGGCCCCTGTCCGCATGGCATACGCCAAGCGGTGATATCAACCGCTACTACGCAGGCGATATCGTAACCTACGGCGGCGGCTCTACTGCTACCCCAGCACCGTCCGTCGATTACAACGCGCTTGCCACCGCCGTCATTCGCGGCGACTATGGCAACGACCCGTATCGTAGGCAGCGTCTTGGCGGCGACTACGACAAGGTGATGGCGATTGTGAATGCGCGTCTGAGTGGTCAGGCCGCGCCGTCGTACACGGATTCGAACGCTTCGAACTACGGGCGTTCCTATGTGGTTCGTGCCAATGACACGCTAAGCGGCATCGCCGCCCGGTATGGCATCAGCTACACGCTGATCCATGGGTACCGTTCCGGCAACCCCGCTCTGATCTATCCGGGTGAGGTTCTATACTGGTAGCACCGGCGTGTAGAATATGAGGCGTATCCCGTAACAGGGGGTGCGCCTCTACTGTTTCTTGGAAAGGAACCATGATGGATATCACAGCCGCAACCACGCTGGCCGGCACTATGGTGGCTCTTGTCACCCCCGCGTTCGTGCAGGCGTTCAAGAAGTATATTCCGTCCGAATACACGGGTCTTGTGTCTCTGGCCGTGTCCCTCGTGTTCGGCACCGTCGCCATCGCAGCTACCGGTGGATTCTCCGGCAACGGCTGGGGTGTCGTGCTTGCCGCCGTCGTGGGCGTTTCCCAGACCGTATACACGGTCGTGAATCAGGCGCTTGGCGGTCAGCTGTCTAAGGATGTTCTGGAAGGCAAATAGTCTTCCCTCGGATATGATGAAAGCCCCGGTCGTGGTGATCGGGGCTTCATTGTTTTTTTCGGTGGCTTTAATACCGGTCGGCTTCATGCCGTAGGAACGCCGCTATGGCTGTTGCGGTGGCGTACCCTACTGCTTGTACCGCCTTACGCCGTTCACCTCTTAGAATGGCGGTTACTGCAAGAAACACGGGCAATGTGACGTAGGGGGCGGCGCACCAACCGCAATCAGCTAGCGCATCCAAGTGCCCGACTGTCATGTGTTCCCGCCACCATGCGCGGGCGTTCTCGAAGACGTGCGCCGGACCGTCCGACACCTGTATGACGGTGATGGCATATCCGGCGATAAGCCCGGCGATGATGCTGTTTCTTATCGTATGGTTCATAGCTGATCCATGTCCTTTGCGGCGTGGCCGTCGTATTCAGCGAACGGCGGTTGGAGCCTGTGCTGACGGGTGAGTTCGCTTCTCAGGGTGGAGCCGGGTGGTACGATCATGTCGAACACCAGTCGTAGCGGCGGCTTGCGTGTCTTGCTCATTGTTGGAATCCTTTCATAAAACTTTGGAAGGCGTCATCGTCTTCGAATAGCCGGTACCAGTCGATGTTGGCGTTGACTTTGCCAACAATGTCACAGAACCTGTCGAGGATACCGGTTTCGGTTTCATGCTCGGTGAGGTACAGGCCGCAGTCGATGAATACCAGATGATCCACCTCGATGCCGCCGTCTTTGTAGCCGATGAGCGCCACGTTGCAGTCGTGGACCCATAGGTTGTCGGGGTGGAGGTATGTTTCTTGTGTGGCGAGATCGTAATAGGTGCGTCCGGTTCGGATGGCCTCGCTTGCCGGTGCGTCTCCGAAATAGTCGCCGTGGAACACGTTGCCTCGGATATACCCGTGGTCGGTGATTTCATCGATGCTGCTGTACCGGTATGCTTCCGCCTTGGTCAAGTCGGTGTCGGCGTCGTATGGTGGCAGCACCTTGGTGTCGAGTGTGTAGACGATGGTTTGGATGATGTCTGTCAACATGGGGTTGCTCCTTGATGCTTATTGGGTTGGTACTTACCAGTGTAACACCTTGTGCGGATATGGTCTAGCGTTTCTGCTATAATCGGTAAACGTGAGGTTGCAGGCGGTCTCCTTACGCCTCCCTCGCATTGGGTGATGAATGCTGAAGCCCGACCGGTTTTATTGGGTTCCCCGGTCGGGCTTCAGTGTTTCTTGACGTGGATGCTAGATCTTCCAGTCGATGTTGTCTTCGCCTACCTCATCGTTCCACTTGTCGTTATGGCTTCCGTCCGCATTGAAGTAGGAGGCGAGCTGTGCGGCGTCCATGGTCAGGCCGTCGCCCATGACAACGATGGGGCTTGACATTACTACACCGGTTTCGGCCTTGAACGTCCCGTATGACATGTGTACGACCGTATGGCGTTCGCCGTCCGAACAAAGGTCCGGGGTGAATGGTTTCAACGGCGTGATTTCAATGCTGTAGGCGTCCCCGGCGTATGGTTTCGGGTCGGACAGCAGTACCGCGCCGGGGAGGATGACTTCGCCCTGGAAGCGTTCGCCGGCCACCTTGTACATGGTGTCCGCCTTCGCGTAGGTTTTTACTTCGTCGCTTCCAAGAAGGTACTGGGTTGGTCCGGCGACCGTGTACCAGATTCCGCTTGCGATGTGCATTGTGGGTTCCTTTCTGTGGGTTGGTGTCAACTTCCTGTTGACGGTTTCCAATATAGCGGGTATGGAAAAGCCCCGACACCAAGTCCGGGGCTTCGACACATTATCCACACATTTCTAGAACGAGCCTGTATGGACTGGCTTGAACCGGCGACGCGGCTTCTCACGCCGGTACGTCACGCACGGATCCTCACCGCCGCCCGCGCCGCCGAACTTGTCCCACGCGGACTTCAGAATCCCGTCGCGTTCGGACGCGGCCACCGATTCGCTCTTGCGTTCCGGCGCGACCATGGACACGAACCCGTCCCCCAGTTCGAGCGCCGTATCCCATGCGCCGTGATGGCCTTCCGTCTCCATACCGGCCAACACCATGGCGAGCTTGCAGAACCCGTCATGGCGGCTGGACTTCCCATAGGTCGGGTCGGCAATATACTTGTCCATCACCGTCTGTACGGCCTTGCAACGGCCGTTCCGGTCGGCGCCCGACGATAGGAGCGGCATGGGGCCGGCCGGCGTTTCACGCGGCTTCGCGGGCTTTGTTTTCATGCGCTCCAACCACGCTTGCGGTAACGGTGCGATGTCATCACGTGTGGGAACGCGACCGAGGCGCGAACCGTCCGCCGCATACCATTCGTAGCGTTCGCCGGACGGATGGACGGAAGGCCATGCGCACAGGTAACGGTGCGAGTGCTGTATCGTGTCAACGCCGCCTCCAACGGCGTCGAAGTGCAGTCCGGTAGGCACCCGGTACAGGCGATGCCGGTACGGATTGTTCTGGTTGCCGTGGCAACTGGTAACGGTCGGAGGCAGTGCCCCGAGTTCGCTTTCCAGAGCCTCGATGGTCTTAACGCCGTCTTCCTTGACCCGGTGTCCGTCCGGCGCGTCAAGATCTAGGGCGATGATGTCTTCAGGCAGTACGACGGCCAAGTTGAAGCCCGCATCCCCGCGCCACTTCATGTCGGATTCGAACCAGTGAAGCACGGTCTCACGGTCGGGGTCTTTGCCGTCGTAGCCGGTGTAGCCTTTTCGTGGCGGAAACTTGTCTTTAGGTGGTAGCGGTATGACCCTCCAGCCTTCGGCCATGTATTCGGGTGCGGCGCATGTGAACAGCATTGTGATTCTCCTTATGTGAATGTGGTGTGGCCGGGTGATTGACCACACCCCTAGTGTAACACCTTAGATGTCCCAGACGGACTGTGAGGCGGTCGTGGCCGGCACTGTGTCCATGGCTGGTTCGGCGACGTCCACCGGTTCCGTGTAGACGATGCGACGGGTTGGACGGCCGTGGAGCTTGCGGCCGGTTTTCTCGATCTGGATGCCGTACAGCAGCAAGGCGTCCATGTTGCGGGTGAGGCTGTCACCCAAGCCTTTCGGGCTGTTCGGCAAGCTTCCGCCGTACTTGTCGAAGTTGCCCAATTGACGTTGCTTCATGGCGGTCAACAAGTCTCCCATGGTCCACGTGTCGTTTTCCGCGAACACGCCTTCTTGGGCCATGTCCACCATGATGAGCACGGCGGTGGAGGCGTCGGCGTTGTCGAGCTGGCTGTCCTTGGTGCTGGCGACGTACTGGGTGAGCAGGTCTTCGCCGGTGAGCTTGTCGTAGGCGTACACCCAGTGGCTGAATGCGGCGACACGGGTGGACACGGACGGGTTGGGCACGGTCTTCTCGAACGTGAGCATTGTCTGCACGTACCGCAACATGCCCCCGAGGATGCCGGGAATGAGACCGTCCCGCCACGACTCCCAGTTAGCGTTGTACGGCGGCTTGTGTTCGGCGGTGATTTCGATGAACCGGCTGGCAAGGTCGGCGCCGACGCCACGCAACGTGATGGCGGTCAGAATCGTTGGTTTGAGCATCGTGACGCTTGCCATCTCCGCATCCGTGTACAGTTGCCTCTTGGCGAGCGTGCCGCCCGTGCTGAAGCTGGTGAGCAGATCGCTGTGTTCGGTCACGTTGCTTAAGTTGTCGAACGCGGCGAGATAACTTTGCGCCGCCACGGAGGCAAGGTCATCGTCATCGCATTTCTCACGGAGGCGGACGCCACGGTTGCCGCCACTGACGGCGAGCGCGTTGTCCACTAGAAGGATATCGGTGTCCATTACGGACGACTTGCCGTAGCCGGCCGGGCCGGACAGGTTCTTGATGGGGATTTTCTCGCTGGGATGCGCGTAACAGTAGGCGTCCCACAGCCACGACAGTTTGATCTGCGTTTCATTGAAGCCGGGGAACAGCTTCACGTAATCCGCCATGCTCCGCTCCCAGTCCACATCGAGGTCGGGTCGGGGCATGGGCGCGGTGCGACGTGAGCGACGGAACACGACGCCTTGCGCAGGCCGGTCCAGTTCCTCGATGATGTCGGGGGTGATATGCCACACCGTGCGGTCGTGTTCGCGAGGCTGGCCGCCGTCCACCCAGATTTCGTCTCCCACGCGGGTCATGCGGTAGGGGATGGGGTGGACAGGCCAATCGCCGCTTCCGGCTTTGAAACCGGCGATGGCGGACTTGATGGCGTTCGGCGTGGGCAGGTATCCGGTTTCGGCGCGTCCGAGTTTGACTGACTGTGAATACAGTAGGCCTGCAGCGTCATCGGTGACCGGGCTTGCAATCCAACGATCCTTTGCGACCGCGAGCAATGCGCCCGTGGTGTCATCCACAAGCCCCGAAAACGTATCTTCGAGCCAGTCGAGAAGCTGGCTGTCGGTGAGTTTTTTCGGCTTGCGTGATGTGTCCTTGTCTTCCACGGAGGCTTCTTTGGTGCCGGTGGTGGTGATTTCGGTGCTCATGTGAGTTCCTTTCTGGTTGGGTGACATGTCCCATGTTAGCGGGGTGATGTCACCTTCGGGTGACTTCAAGTCACCTTTTACAATTCCATCACATAATCGGGTGACATGCGAAGTCACCCCGAACATCAATGTTACCCACCAAGTCACCCAAGGTCAGACCTACGTATGTAAGGCGTTGAAGCATATCGGGTGACTTGGTTAACCATCCACTCTCTTCAATACGTTTTAAAGGAAAATTGGCAAGAAAAAATATATATATAGTAGGAACCCCAAAGTAACCCACCCAAGTCACCCGTTGTCCTTGTATGGCGTTTTCGTGAAGGCGGTTTGCGTACGACGGTGAAGGTGTTACACTCGTAACCGTCAACCCAAGGAAAGGAAACCCACGATGACACAGGACAGAAAAGCGTTCATGCGCACCATGCCGGACTACCCACACCGAAGCACGCTACCGAACGGATCCATCCAACTCAGGCAGCTTCTCGACCGGCGATGGGTGAAGGACTCGGATGGCGAAGGCGTCAGGGACGTGGTGGAGAAAATCACATACCAGACCACCGGTGCGCCCGTCCGCGAACGATACATGGAAACCCACTACATGTCCCACAGCCGGGACGGTGAGGGCTTCACCCCTGATTGGGTGTTGCAGGCCGTCCCCGACAATTGGAATCTGTGATAACAGGAAAGGAACCCACAATGGAAATCACGACCCGTCAAACCGCGTTCAGCATCCTGTACGCCGCCATCGTTTTGGCGTGAGGGTACACCGTCCTTTTAGGGCGGTGGGGAATCACGC
>OAWU01000433.1_pt1 | contig 27828 bp, 30 predicted proteins | sample 1477041 | NCBI WGS metagenome assembly OAWU01 (sample SAMEA2580266, study PRJEB22360) | human gut metagenome | biome: human gut; feature: human-associated habitat; material: faeces | place: Denmark | collected 2008/2010
AATAATGAATAGAAATAAAGAAACAATAAAAAAAATATATTTATAGATTTTAACTATTGCAGTTATAACCTTATTTTCATTGGCAATTCCGAATGATTCAATGAAACTTGGAAAGACGAAAAGTAACATAGAAAAAATAACTAACTGTTTCCCGTCTGAATATATAGTTGCAAATATAGTTGCTATCGTAGCTATAAATGAATATGCAAGTTTACATTGAGCTGTGAATTTATTTTTAATTCCTGCAACTTCTATTTTTGTTGCATCTATTTTTAATGATAAATCTTTAGTTTCCATATAAATTTCTCCTAAATTATCGATCTAGAAAATTATATACTTACTAATAATGATTGTAAACTATTTTTTTGTTCCCAAAAACCACCCAGTAACTAGTATGGGTGGTTTAAATATGCAGTCAGCTTCTTACTGCTTTACGCAAGTAAGTCCTATGCATAGCCGGATTGACTACCGGAAATGTGGTTTTAAGCCAGATTGGTTACTGGTAATGTAATTACATTATAACATAAAAAAATAGGCAAGTACCGTAGTACCTGCCTGTTATCTACATTTAAATCTTGAGAGAAATGTTAAAAAGTTCTAGTAAAATAATAGCACATTCTATCTTTAAATGTAAATAGAAAGCAGGTGTGTAACGCACCTGCTTAAATAGATATGACTATGTCATTCTAACTGATTTCTCCCCATAAGTCACCTAATATCTGATTAGGTGGGGCAGAACCATTCCATGTTCTAATAGGCAAGTAATAACGTTGCCCCTCCCATGTATATCCTACCCAAACATGACCATCTTGTAACATCACTTCTGTATAATCACAATACCCACCAGGTTGGAACTGATAACCCACTGGACAAGATAAGAATGGCCCCACTTTTCTTACTGTGATTGGTTGATTGCCGTTTGTGAATCTAGCACTTTCTTCCATGTAGTAAGTACCATATTTATTACGTTTCCATGCACTCGCAACTGGTTTAACTGTATTACTTGAAGCGCTTGACTCATTAGAGACAGTGGCAACCGGTATTTTACCATCCATGTACGCCCTAATCTGCTTGATAAAGTAGTCTTTAAGTTGCAACCGCTTGTCTTCTGGCAATAGACCGCGAGTTACTGGGTCAAAACCAGTGTGTAAAACCGAACTTCTATGAGGGCATGATGTTGAAGTAAATTCATTGTGCAATCTGATTGTATTTCTGTTTGCTGGTAATCCCCACTTTTTTAATAACCTAGCACATTCTTGGAAAGTTGCCTGTTCATTTTTTAAGAATGTCGCGTTATCTGCGCCCATTGATTGACACACTTCAATACCGTAATAATATTTATTGCCTAATTGGTTAGCAGTATGCCAACCTACTTGTGATTCATCTAAAGCTTGCCACACTGTGTTACCTGATACATAACTATGTGCAATACCTGCCTCTAATCTCGATAAAGGCGCGTTAACTAATCCGTTGCGATAAGCTTCCGCTGTCGCCCCTTTGCTTCCTGCGTCATTATGAATGACAATACCTTTAGGATTACCACCACGTTTAGGAAGGTCATAACCTTTAACCACATCCTTGATAATTTTAAGTTCTACCGCTTTAGGTTGTGGAATTGCTGTTTCTTTTTTAGGTGCTTGTGTAGGAGATTGAACTGATCGTGGTGTTATTTCGCTTTTGAAGTTCGGGCGGATAAACCACATAGGGAAATCGTAAGCATGTTGTCGTCTTGTAACTTTTTCCCAACCCCAGCCGGGTTGTTCGATTCCGTCAGTCCAGCCACCGCCTAGCCAATTCTGCTCATATACAATGATATAATCTAAAGTTGCTTCAATTACCCATGCTACGTGTCCGTATCCTGCACCGTAATTACTACCGAACACAACCATGTCGCCGGGTTGTGCCAAAAAGTCCGGTGTATTTTGGTATACAGTAGCTAGTCCATCGAAATTGTTTGCAAATGGTATATCTTTTGCACCTAAACCTTTTAGAAGTAATCCAAACAAAACTTTCCAAGCAGCATTGGCATAATCAAAGCATTGAAATCCATACCATAAGTCCGCATTGAATTGTTTCCCCTCAGATGTTTTCAACCATTCTATAAACTCTTCTTTAGTCATTTTTGCTTGCATTGTCGCCACCTCCATGATGATATTCATTCACGTCAAAACCAACATCGTTAGAGGCGTCTGTGAAAGGTTGTGATGTATCATACTCTTTTGGTGCTTTCGTGCTTAATTCCGGCGTTAAACTACTGTTTTGTGATGACTTCCACGTAACTTGTTGTTCTTCTTTGTTACTGTCTCTAGGCGCTTGATATGTCTGTGCTATAGATGAATCTGAGACGCCTTTTGACGTTGGGTCAGTAATAACGCCAATACCTGTAAGTAACGTGAGGATAGCGCCTATAATTGCGCTAGCTTGATTTAATTGAGTAGATAAATCTAATCCGAATAAATCCGTGACTTGCTTGATAAATAGCAACAATGCTCCAACTAAACCAGTTAGTACTGCTTTGTTTTTGAATCTCAATTTCCAGTTAATATCCATTTGTTTGCTCCTTTTATCCAAAATAAAAAACGACTAAAAAATTAGTCGTTTAAAATTATTCAATGGTCAATGTTGGAGATCCTGAATAAACATCACTTATAGTGACATACAACATCCCTGAAGGATTACTAAAGTTAATGTTTTTACTTGCCACTCCGCTATTGACTCCTGATATTCCTAAATCACTTGACCCTAAATTAGTTTGCGAAATCCTCATTATACCGCTACGTACATTTTCTATTGTCACCTGATAATTTTTGTTAGGTTCAACTCCATTTATTGTCCATTTTGCTGTTGAATCTTCTATGCTATCCGGATATTTATTTTTAGGTAAGGGTTTAATTACAAAAGACGGCGGTTTAGACCAAACTTTTGTATTACCTGCAAATACTTTAGAGTATTCAACCCCTTTGTATACCAATTTCTTTACACCTTTTAAATTAGCTTCCATGTCATCACCCTTTAATTAAATATAACGTATTCGGGTCTTTTTGATATATATAGTTATATTCATTTTCTGTTCCTGTCCAAATTTTAACCGTCGGTTGAGATGCGCCTTTTAGTTGATATAAATTATCCGCTTGTTGTTTAGTAAAAGCTTGAGACGACAAAACATACCTCTCGTCATGATTATGATTTATGTCTGATTTTCTTGATAAAGCATTTTCTAATCCTTCAATCTGTTTGATTGTATGACTATGATTTTTATCTGCATACAAACTGTTTAATGTTTGTTTGAACCTCTCAAAATCTTCTGTACTAACTTTTGAGCCAATCTGTTGCAATACACTTTCTGAAATAGAGTTGTTTTGTATTGCTTCTGCTAATTCTCTTAGTGTATTCATAGATTCAGGCGCGCTATCAACTAGTTCAGCAATTTTTGAATCTGTATACGTTTTAGAGTCTTTGAGAGTTGCCTCTTTGTTTTTTTCAACTTCTTGCAATTTATCTTCTAACCCTTCAACATTTGCGATATTGATTTTGTCCAATAACTCAGGTTCTGCTTTGATATTTGTATCTTTACCATCAATTTGCCACATTTTAGTGTCAGGATTGATTGATACTACAGTACCGTTTTTACCGGGTACGCCTTGTTCTCCTTTTTTACCTGCTTCACCTTTTGCACCAGGTTGTCCCGGTTCGCCTTTATCACCTTTCGCACCTTTAAATCTACTTTCATTCTTTTCGATGTAAGAAATAACATCTTTATCTATTTTCTCTTTAAAGTCTTTGCTCAATAAATCTGTCGCGTTATCTTTTAAGATTCTCGTAATAGCATCATCTACCAATTTAACATCGATTTCTTTTGCTACAGCAGATTCAATGCCACTATCAACGATATTGAAAGAAAAGTTCGCGACATGTATTTTTTCTTCTTCTTTCTCTAAAAACAGCTTACAACGAACATAACCAGCGTGTTTGATAACCTTTTTAGGTATCTTGTAGGTAATGAACCCTTTTACAACATCGTCGATAATAAGGGGCTCATTTTTGAATATAGAGCCATCTTCCATAAACAAATGTAATCTAGGTGTTAAGCCATGTGCTTTTAGATCGATACGACCTTGTTTGTCATTGATACCTATTCTTATAGATGCTGTATTTTCATCTTCAGTGTAAAATCGACAGCCAATGTCACCTAAGTCAACACCATCATTTTTTATTCTCGTTTCAACATCTTTTATTTTGTACATTTATACACCTCTTTATTTATATTTATCTCTTATAAAGTAGATACCTTTTAAGCCGATTTTTTTATATAGCTTAGCGATTGTACTTGCTTGATGTTGGCACCACTCTATAGCAGTAGCATATTGATGTGTAGCTGGATTTTTAGGATTCCATCTAATTCGGTACAGTGTATTCTGCCCTTTGTTGATGTAATCCTTTCTTACGAAGCTAGCACCGCCCATGATTGCTTTTGCTGGAGATGTCCAACCTTTATTCCTAGCAAACGTCATTGCGTAGTTAGGATTGTTGTCGTAAGCGCCAATGCCGAAGTAGTTGTATACTCCATCTTTTCCGTTAGCGAAGTTACTTGTTCCATATCCACTTTCTAAGAAAGCGTGCGCGATTAAATAAATTTCATTAATGCTGTGCTTTTTACAAGCTTCTGCGAACGCTTTACCTTGATTATTCAATGTTCCCTTACCTTTAAGTATCTTATTAAGTGCGCTAACTGAAACACCTTGATACTTGCCTAAATTAAGCATTTGGTAGCACTGCGTGTTACTTTCCCATATTCGTTTAACATTCATTGCTGAACTCGTTTGTGCTCGTGTAGCGTTAGCCCAACCCCAAGCATTAGATTTTTTCGGGTTACCTCTTGCCATTTGTTTATCCAGTGCTTGTTTGAATGTATAAGGACTCGTTTCTGTTATGATCTGCGGTTGTTTAGATGCCGAACCATTGTTGGCTGTTGGTGACGAGTCTCTTACATTAGCTATATCAGCGTTTTTATTATCTACCATAACTTTTATTCTAGATTTTGTTACTGTTGGCTTAGTTATAGAATTTAATAATTTTTCTCTGTTTTTAAATATATTAAGTAATGCCTTTTCTAATGCTTCGTATTTATCTTTAGAAGGAACACCGTTGTCAATCATATTCCAATTAACATGTTCCAACATTGAACGCCAAATGCTGTCGTCTACTTTTAAATTTTCAATACTTAGAGGTATCTCATATTTGGCCATCATATCTACAGCTACAACCATTGCGTGAATCTCATTAAAAATAAATTCATTTTTACTCGCACTATAATCTTCACATACGTCTATAACTATATAATCAGGTTCATTAGGAACTTCAAATACAGCTCTTCTAGGTGCCCAAATATTATGTCTATCAACATAAAAGTGGGGATATTCTACATCCTGTTTGTATTTCTTCCTACTGTTATATAAACTTTCTACCGAGCTCATCGTTTGTGCGTTTCTAATCATTATTCCTTTAGGTTTTTCGAGTCGTCGATTACCTTCTACTATAAAGTGATAAATATATTCTGGATAATTAACCTCTTGGCTAGAAATAGTGTACTTTATAGTTGTTACATCTTTCCAAATTGGAACTTTTTTATTATTTTTTTCGTTATCATCACTATCATCTTCTGGTTTAGGTGCCGGTGTAGTTTTGTCTGGATGATATGGTGGTCTAACAAAATATTTAACCCCTCCACCTGGTCCATCATGATAAGAGTGTTTAATTTTATAAGGTGGACTTCCTGTTGCGTTATTTGTATACCAGTTTTGATCTACGCCATACCAATAGTCTTTTGTGCATGGTCCCACTACAATGTTTACATGTCCTGCCCAACCACCAGTCCAAACACCCCAGTCGCCTGGTTGTGGTACAAAATCTTTTGTATTTCTAATTATCTTGAAATCTCTACCTCTATAATTGGATTTTTGAGCCATAGCATCAGCATTTCCCCATGTTCTAAACCCCCAATATTTATCGAGTAAATAATTAGGTAAATCCCAGCATTGTGCTCCCATTCCAGAACCAGGTACATCAATAGCTATTTTATTTTTAGCGATATACAAAGCCCACTCTACTACTTCACTAGCTGTAGGTTTTCTGTTTTTTGGATTAGGTAATCCCATGTATGCACCTCATTTCAATCAAAATAAAAAGCCAGTGCCGAAGCACTGACTCTTAACTGTTATTTACATTTACCAAACCAGAAGCACGCCCAGAAGCTATATCCTAAAATCCCTTTAAGCATGGTAATCACCTCCTTTAAATGCCAAAAATAGTTTTTAACAAGGCTATAACAAATGTACTTAGAATCGTCCCTATTAATCCTAGAATCCACATCTTGATGTCTCTAATATTTTTAGCATTTTTCTCTTTATTTTTTTCATCTTCTTCTTTGTCACGCCTTAGTTCTTCGAAATTTCTATCTAACTTGTCATAAATTTTTTCTTGCGTTCTCAGACTGTCTTCTATTCTGTCGAATTTTTCAAACATAGTCTTATCATTTTCTTCTAATCGCGTTAAACGCCAATCTTGTTCGTGTCGTTTGGTAAAGCCAAACATTACGCCACCTACTTTTTGTTAAATTAAAAAGCCACAAGCATTACACCTGTGACTTTTCATCTTTTGTTTCTGGATATTTTTCTCCAGTGATTAAAGCGTATTCTTCTTTATCGATTAAACCCTTGTCTACGTACCACTTAATTTGCTCGTTTTTATAGTAACCCCAAACATAAAAAGTTTTAATGTCTTTAAAAGTTGGATAAATCATCTTCATTATTTAAACGTCCCCATCAGTACTTGTTTTGTTAGTTTTCAGTTCAGTCAACTGTTGTGTTAACATAGCGTTTTGTTGAGCTAATTCCATTGTTAATACGTTTACTTGTGCCACCTGCATTTGCATACTCGCAACCATTCCGCGAAGTTCCTCATCACTTAAATCTGACGCACTTTGTTGGTTTGATGCATTCGGTACGTCTTCTTTTTCGAAATTGCTATTGTATTTAATTTCGCCGTTAGTGAAAACAAACTTTCTAGGTTCGAACTCTTCTTTAAATTTAATAGGCACATTGTTATCATCTACATCTAAACTATTGCGTAATCCGCCAGTATTAACGTATCCGATAACTTCGTTTTTATCGTTTACTGTGATTTTCATTATTTCCACCCCACAATTTTATTTATCGTAACTCTGTTTGCATTAGCACCAGAACCTGTTTTACTGCCTAAATCAAGGTACACATCGTTATCGATTTTTAACGTCGTACCACTTTCTTTAGTTATTAAGCATTCATAACTACCACCACCGTTACCGTCTGAGTCAACTACATTTGTTTTACTTAATTGAATCGCATTTGGTATAGAGGTTAAACTGAATGCTTCAATAACACCACCTGGATAAGTACCGCTTATGAATAGAATTGCATAATTTGTATAAGCTTCGGTTAAATTAATCCTTGTTCCTACACCGTTTGCAGCACCGTCGAATAACACGGCTGTTTTGTGTTCGTTAGGTGTAGCCCATTGTGAATCTAATCGACCATTGGTGATTGATCGTGTATAAACTTTTTTAGAGTTTGAAGGTGTGAAGTTAAATAGCTTGTTTGTATCATCTTTAACGAATACCGATAAATAACCCTCATAACTTTCAACGCTACCTGGTAAATCCGGCACTCTTGTTGCATAGTAATTACCAGCAGTTAAATATCCCAAATCGCCTTGCGCATTATTTAAGTTAACTTGAATCGATTGACCATTCGCCTCTGTCATCTTATGTTGTTGCCAGCTCGTTGTTCCGAATTTATCATCTACATACTGCTTAGCTTGATTTAAAGCGTTGTTAGACGTTTCTTCAACAAATTGCTTAGTTAAGTTTCCATCATTCTTTTTATAAAACGGGTACCATGTGCCGTAGATTTTGTATTTTGTGTACTCATCGTTTGAATCGTCTGGGTACCATGTTGCACGAGCAGTATTATTATCAACAACATAAACAACTAACACACCAGATTTGCTTGATGTATAAGTTGATTCATCGAACGAAGAACCGTCATCAACACCATCTTGTCCAGGCTTCTCTAACGTGCCTATATCCGTCTTTTCTGGCGCATCTGTTGCATTAGTAATATGAATAATCCTAGATGTGTTAACTGCGCTTAAAACGCTATCTATGGACTGCTCATACGATTCAATTGCTTTACCGTAATCATCTGTAAGTTTAGACTTTTGCCAATTCGTTGTTGAATTACCTTTAACAAGGTCAGCGCCATTGATTTGTTGTTCAACTTCGTTAACACGTTCAAAAATCGCTTGCTCTTTTTCAACTATTTTATCGAATTCAGCTGTAACAGCTTGTGTTGCACTAGTTTGCGTCGCAGTAATAGCTTGTATAGCTTCGTTTTGCTTGATTTCGATTTGTTGAATGCCTTTTGTCGCACTATCATTCACTTTTGCTATTAACGTTTGTGTATCAGCCATATTTTGCTTTAATTGGTTAAAGTCTTTACCGACAGCTTCGATAGTATCTTGAATAGATTTGATATAAACAAGCTTTGTTATACCATCAAACCCACTAACTAAATCATTTTCAATATTGAAGCTAAATTGACGTTCAACAACAACATTATCACTCCCGTTTTGTGTAAAGAATGCCTGAGCATGCACCTTGCCTGAATGTTTTAAAAATTCATTCGGTATCACATACTGCAAACGCCCATTAATTGCGTCTACTATCGTTAATTCGTCTGAAATATAAGCGCCTCTATCTACGTTATAATCATCGGTTTTTAACACGATAGATGTTTTAACATGTTCAGAACTTATAGATAACGGTCTGTTATTCTTAGTTACTGCAAAATTTAAAACACCAGTTCCTCTATCTGATTCATAGAAACTGATGTTTGTGTCAATAATTGGATTATATTGTGATGTTGTTTGTAACTCGATTAAGTTATCGTCTTTCGAAAAATTATCTACTATCATTATTCAACCACCTTTCCTTCGAATAAACTCCATTTACCAACGCCACCAGTACCAAAGTTTCTAACTAAAAATTGATGTGCAGACGGGAAGTTATTACGTCTTAATACTTGTGTTGTGTTACCTGGTGTATTCGATTTTACTTCTAATATCCAACCTGCAATACCTTTAAAGTCTTTAGGAAAATCAGTAAATCGTTTTGATTCTTCAGTAGTGATATAGAAATCTAAACCAACGATTTTTAAATCTGATAATTTTGTAATACTCTTAGGGATATGTTCCCAATAACCGGCGTTTTGCGGACAGAAATTCCATGCTCCGTTGTTTTTCTTATTGAAAATGTCAATGACACGTTCGAATTTAAGCATATTTCTACCTGTGCTGTTTCTGGTAAGTACTTGTCTTAGAGCACCATTATAGTGTCCAGGCAGTACATCCAAGAACCACCCTGCATCTCTAAACGCTTTCGGTAACGGGAAATCTAATGCATTTTGTGTGTCTTGCGTATAGATATAGTAATGACCAACTTCCGTAATATCACTTAGATATGCTGGGTTCTGTATTGGTAACGGTTTAACACGTCCACCTGAATCAGTCATCGATACTTGAGGTGCAATGTTTTTTAAGAATTGGTTAACACCTCTTTGGCCGATAGAATAAATTGAGTGATGTCTGTTATTACCAGGTCCAATAGTTACCCCTATTAAAAGTGCTTTACGTCCTGTTTCTAGATCGTAATACATATCTAGACCCTCAGCTTCTTGGAAGTCTCCTTTAAAGTTATTATTCACACCGCCAATATCGATACGTCGTTTAAATAACAATTCTTTTGTTTTTATATCGAAACCTTGTAAGTAGTTAGGGTTGGCTGTATTCGAATCACCTGTATACCAATATAAGATACCTGCATCATAAGTGATACCTTGCATAGGTTGTGTATCTGAAGTGTATTCCATAGGTATATCCATTTGATACAATACTTTGTCTATACCTTTATCAATATCGTCAGCACTTCTAACCTCAACAAAGTTCAACGAATTCTTAAGTTGTCTTTCAGAAGCTTTATATTCACGTCTGAAAATCATTAAATTTTCTATAGGATTATAAATCGCTGATGTATATCTGTCGTTAAATATATTCGGCATGACATCTTGCATTTCATTACCATAAGTTATTTCTCCAGTTCTATATTGGAAACGTACAAACTTGTTGTTTTCGTTAGCGTCTAACACTGCTGAATAAATCCATAACTCATTGCCGATATATCTATAGGCGTTGTGTGTGCCGTGACCGCCATTTTTAACAAGCAATCTATCAATAAATTGTCCATTAGGCTTCAATCTAGATAACATGTAATGATTGCCCGGACGCGCTTGTGTCATATAAATAATTTTTGTTCTAGGGTCTACCCAAAATGATTGCATTACTGCGTTAGTATATGGCGATAAATCTGTGATGAATTCCGGTTCTTGCTCTTTTGGTTCGAATCGGTATTCTGTAGCTCGATATTCTTTATAGTTTTCATCTACAGCTTTCTCAACCTTTTTAGTGAAAGCATCTAGTGTTGAATAATCATGATACAAACGATCTTGCAATGTCTTATGATCATAACCAGTATTATCAACACGCGCGTCTTTTACTTCGTTGATACCGTCGCCGTTATGACCTAGTACCATATTGCTGAAACGGCCGTTTAGATACGTTAAAAAATCAGAGACGCTACTTGTGACATTTAAATGCTCATACTTTATTTGCTCTCCATTATGTGCAAATACCTCTTTATTTCTATGGTATTCAAGAGAGAAATTAAAATCAGTCAGCATGTCTGAAATAAGCTTGAAATTATACTCATTTTCATCTACATATCTGTAATCGAAAACTCTACTTAAGTCTGTAATTAATTTGTTATCCATGTCTTCCTCCTTTTCTATCCGTAAAACTGGTAATAATTTTTAATAAGTTCGTACATAATAACTTCATGACCCCTCTCGTTCGGATGCAATCCGTCTGGCATACTTGATTTTCTGAACGCTGGATTATATGGCTTAAAATAATCTGTATGATAGGCATCATATACTGGTACATCCAATTCACTACAAGCCAATATCTGAGCATTGACATAATCCTCTAACGTTAACCCTAGTTTGTTTTTATCCGTATCTTTACGACGTATCGTTGTGCCACTCATAGGACATTGTCTAGTAGCTGTCATAACAAGTATTTTTGAAGCCGGATTATTTTTCCGGATAACTTCAATTGCAGAACAAAAGGCACCGTAAAACGTTTTTGTATCCGTTTTATCAGTGCCTATCGGTACACCTGCCCAATAACCATGTAACCAGTCATCATCTGTACCTTGTAATATGATTAGGTCTCCTCTTATTTGCTCTGCTTGTCTAAAAATGCTGTTTTCTACCGCTTCTTTACCTATTGGAACTGTTGCCATTGTAGCGCCACCTCTTGCAAGGTTGGTCGTTTTGGCTTTCAATTTCTTGCCTAACATTTCTGTGAAATTAGTTTTTGCGTGCGACCCTCTAGCTACAGAATCACCAATCGTTCCAATTGTTTTTACATCTTTAATGTTTGATTTATCTATAAAATCGTGAACGATAGTGCCGTCAGATGTAGTCACAGTTTTAGAGCTTACTTTCTGTTGTTTGTCTTCAATTAGATCAGTTCTACTCATTAAATCAAGTGTGGATTTAGCTATCGATGCAACTTTAGATTTTAAGTTTTCTGCCGCTTTACTAGGATTAGAAAGGTTAACATCGTTTAATCCAGAAACATAATTAGCAGCAGTATTTACTTTCTTCATATATCGTTGTTCTCGATTAAACTCACCAAGCGTTACATCTTGCTTAACAATTACATTGTTTATACCCCTAATCGTTTTAACTTGTACTATACGGACTAAATCATTCAAACCTAGTTTGGTAGATTTTATTTGTACTATGTCTCCGGGTTGTGGGTCTGCTTCTGGATATGATTCTCTTAAGACCAAAAAATCTAAAGACAAAGATTGTTTTAACGACTTTTTCAATCTCGATTGCAATTCTTTATCCATAGTTTCTTGGTCAGTCACTTTACCATCTTTAAATGGTTCTGCGTGGATATCGCCATATATCTCAGCTAATGCGCTTCTAGTTTCCATTACGAGCCCAGCGTGTTCGAATGTTTCTTCTCCTGAATAATTACCATATCCTCTAATGAAGGTGGCGAAATCACTTGCATCTTCCTCGAGTTTTATAGCGTTGGCGTTGACTTCGTCAGAAATAAAATAAGACGCTTTTTGATTTGCAAAAGGCGTCAATACAAACTTATATCTGTCTTTCTTTTTGTCATACGTTATTTTATATTCTAAACCGAAATGTTCTAATCCCTTTTTAAACATTTCTAACCTTGTGTCGCCTTCACCACCATTTTCAAACTTCGAAGACTTAACCTTACCTTCGACTTCAAAAAGCATTCCAGTACCTTGAAACACAATGTTAAAATATCTTTCTACTGTAAAAGATCCTGTTACATTAACATAAATCCTATCAATCATTAACTTGTCTATAGGAATCTCTCTAGCAGTACATTCAACCAGTTGTCTGTCGCCTTCTGATTTCCTATCAATGACAGTTATTACATATTCTTTCTTGTCGTTTTCACCTTCGACATGACTAACAATCCATCTTTTCCCTATAGCGTTAATAACTTCATAAGTATATTTATTTTCTAGAATATCAAAAGTTAATACACCGTCAGCATTAACTTTTTTTACTAAAGTTGTTTCTACTGGTACAGGTGCGCCATTACCTTTAGGTGGTTTAATAGTTATTGTCATTCTGACACCTACTTATAATAAAATTTCAAATCAAACTGAACTTTTTGTACCGTTTGATTAAACTCAAATTTATTAGCTCCGTATTTAAATTTTGGTTGGGCTATATTCGTTTCGGTACTTATTTCAACACCGTTTTTATAAACTCGGAAGCTATCATAAACAATTCTGTCTCCAGCTTTTAGTTTGATCCCTTCGATTTTCATTATTTCAGCATGCGTTAAATTCCATACAAACGATTCTGTATCTTCGCCTAAAATAATTGTTATCTTTTTATACATGTTGAATTGGTCGTTAGGAGCACTACCATGATAGTAAACTGTACCTTTGCTCAAATTTTCAAATGTATACTTTCTTTTGTCTCCGCCTGCATGCCAATCAATATTAAAATCAAACGACCACAATCCAACCTTTTTGTTTTCTTCTAACTCTAGGCTTGTTCCAATACTTTCACCGTATGGTAATTCTGTAGTTTCGAATTTTAGTTCAAAAGAAACTTTATTACCTTTTTGTTTAGGGTTTATAACTCCGTTAAAAATAACTTTATACTGTTTACCATTTACATAAATTTGTTGATCGTGTCTTGAATATTCGTAATCCGGGAAGTTGTTTTTATCTAATTTCACGTAATCATCAGAAGTTGGTTGAGTAAACCTGTAATTCAACTCTTCTTTTCTTCTGATTTCTCGCAAATACATAGGTTTTATGTCTGTCGTTAACGAATACAACATATCTCGCATATAAGCAATGTCTGAACGATTTTTAACTTTACAAAAACAAGGAACAACTATATCTCTACTGATATAATTGCTCCCCATTAATATACGACCGTTCATATTTTCTTTGTCTTGATACTTTGTGTTGATTTGCATGCTATCAATTACTATATCGTTAACGATAAACCCGTATTCACTTAATTTGATTACAGTACCATCTTTTTTTGTTAATTCTATGTCCATTTGTAACCTCCTTTATAAGTAATACTCAGAATTGCGTTTAGCATTTCTGCCGTTAACAATACTAGTAAGCGCATCGTTATTGACATCGAATTCAACTTTAACAGTTTTCATGTTCGGTGATGTTTCAATAGAATGTGTGTGTTGTACTTGCGCATTTATATTTCCACCTAAATTACTTAAGTTTCCTGTAATACTAGAAATGTCAGGTGCGTTTAATGTAGGTTGAAATGCATCAACTACTTTATCTGCAACATTAGAAACATTACGGATAACTTTACTTGAATGATTATCTATACCTTTAACGAAACCTAACATTGAATACATACCAACATCCATGAATTCACGTGAAGGTGAGTGAATACCTAGCGCTCTTTTGGCTGCATTTAAAGCACCTTTTGCTACACTAGCTGCTTTTTCAGCTAAGTCTCTAGCCATATTACCAATACCTCTCATCAAACCACGGATCATATCAGCACCTGCTGATACAAAGTCATCCACAAAGCTTTTAACTTTATTTACTGCATTTGTCATACCTTGACTAACTTTGTTTACAACATTAACGAATCCTTGAACAACTCTATTAACAAAGTTAATTAGCGTACTTGTTATAGTAGATACCCATTGCATACCTTTAGTGACAATGAAGTTCCAAGCTTGAGACATTTTGTCTGATATAGTTGAAACAACTTGTGTGAATATGCTTACAACTTTATTCCAAATTGTCGTTAATATACCAGATAAGAAACTCCAAATCGTATTCCATATATTAGAAATAAAACTCCATGCCGCTTGTAACGCAGTAGATATAGTTGTAGTGATAGCGTTCCAAACCTTAGTTGCCACAGTAACTATAGTGTTCCACAACGTTTGTAAGAACGTCCAAATAGCGTTCCAAATTGTCATTGCGATAGTCATGATTGTTGTAAACACAGTAGTTATTACAGTGACTAACAAATTCCAAATCGTAGTAGCGATTGTAATTATCGTGTTCCAGATTGTACTTAAGAATGTCCAAATAGCTGTCCATATCGTCATAACTATTGTCATTATCGTCGTGAAAACAGTTGTAATGATTGTAACTAAAAGGTTCCATACTGTTGTTGCAATAGCGATAATTCCATTCCATAGCCCTTGCAAATAAGCAATTATTTGATTCCAAATAATCATTATAAAATTGTATACATTTGATACCGCTGTAGTGATAGCTTTTAAAATAGCATTCCATACAACCGAAGCTACAGTTTTCAACACATTCCAAACTGTAACCATAAATGTTTTTATCGCATTCCAAGCATTTATAATAAAGTTTCTGAATCCTTCATTTTTATTCCACAATAAAACAAATATAGCTATTAATGCAGCGATTACACCAATAACTATCGTTATTGGACCACCTAAAATACCAAACACAGTTACAAGTCCTGTGATAGCATTTCTAATTAATCCAATCTTACCGAATAACAATTGGAATATAGCTGTAACTAATTTTATTGGTCCTTTTAATGATGTCATTGCCTTACTTAATACTAAAGTTCCTGTTTTAGCCCAACCAAACCTAGTTACTAATGCAACCAATCTTGCTGCTAATGGTCCTAAAAAGTCCATTACCGCTAATATTGGAGCAATTAAAAATCTAAATGCACCAACTAAAGTTATAATGACACCAACTAATTGTGCTGTAGCTGGATGCGCCTCAAACAAGTTAGCTATCCAACCAGTTATTGCAACTGCAACGCGTAATACTGCACTAGCTATAGGAGCCATTGCTGTTGCGAATGCAACTAATCCTCTTGCGATGTTTCCAATCAATTGCATTATTAGTGGTCCATTTGTTTGTATATAACTGACAAAGTCTTTAAACCCTTGAGATTGTCCTACTTGTTCAGACCATTCCCTAAACTTAGCTGTCATTTGTTCAAGAGATTGGAATATGCCAGTTGATGATCCACTGAATGCATTCATCAAATTATTAATTCCAACGAAAACATTTTTGAAAATATTACCAATGATAGGTAAGTTTGTTTTTGTGTATTCAATAAAACGAGTTATCGAATTTTCTCCAGCTGCACTATTAGCCCAGTTAGAGAAAGATTGACCTAATCTATCCAACCAATCAGCCGACCATTGAAACAGTGGTGCTAATTGCGTGAATACATTGACTAATCCGTCACCAAAACCACCTGCAGCACTTAATAGCTTGTTAAATACCGAAACACCCGTTGTATTCATCATATTAAAGAATCTTGAAGCTACACTGCTATTTTCAGCCCATTTAAGCACGCTTTGAGACGCTTCTTCCATTCCTCTTGAAATACCACTAAAAAACGGTTGTAAGCTCTGCATTGCAGTTTTAACAGTATTTAAACCATTTGCAAGAGTTGTGAAGATAGCGGATTGATTTTGCTTTATAATATCAGTCCATGCTGACTTTACGCCATCTAACGCTTTTTTGTATTCGTTTGTTGCTGAGCTAGCTTGTAAAGTGCCATCATTAAGCATCTTTATAGCGCTGATAGCCATTGCGCCAAACGCTACAAATCCTGCTCCCGCTATTGCTACGGCACCACCTAAAGCAAGTACACCACCAGTTAACACTTTGATAGCGTTTAATAGCGCGAACACTACAGGTACTACGCTCGCTATTACAGGTATTAAGATACTAAAAGATGAAGTTAATAATCCACCAACCATATTAGAACCTACAGTGCCGAACACACGGAACATATTAGCTAAATTCCCCATCTGTCTTTGGAAATTGTCGTTTGCTTTTATTATGTAGGTATAAGCTTTCTTTAAACCATTAGTATCGACATCTACCTTCGTTGTTTTTTTGTTTGGTAATGCGTCTAAGGATTTTTTAAATGCATAGATTGTTGGTATAGAAAGCCCTGTATCTACATTAAGTCGAGATCTAGTTTTGTTCGGAATACTCTTAAGCTCTTCTTTAGTACGTTTGATTTTAGAGTTAGCAACACTATTGTCCACGTCTATAACAGCTTTTGCTTTAGACCTATTTAACGCTTCAAGACTAGCTTTAGATACTTTTAACACTCGATTAAATTTACTGTTATCAGCATTGACGTCAATATTGACACGTTTCTTTTCCAGTTCGGATAACTTAGCTTCTGTTTCAATGATATCTTTAATTAACTTTTGTTTTTCTAACTTAACTTCTGGTGTAACTTCTTTTGAATCTAATTGATTTAATTCAAAACTTGCTTCTAATACTTTTTGTTTCAGATCTTCTATTTTAGCATCTAATTTAGCTTTTGCTTTTTCATTACCGAACGAATCTAAAGTCTTCTTAGCAACCTTGATAGTTTTTTGTAATTTTTTATCATTAGCACTTAATTCAACATCTTTAGTCTTATCAGCTGTACGCTTGTATTTTTGCACTGCCTTAACCGCACTATCAATTTGCCTTTTGAATTTGGCTACACTAGCTTCAATAGTCGCTTTAATTTTATATTCCGTCACATTAACACCTCTCTTTCTATTGCTTATTAAATTCTGCTATAACTTTAAAGAATTCATTATTTTGTGGTTCGTATTCATCACGTTCGCTACTAAACCTTATATCTTTACCTTCGTTAAGCCGTTGGATATTTTCTTCATAAGGCAATACGTCGTTTGCGTTGTTAAAAACATATTCCTCTTTAGGTTTATTTTCTGTACCAACGTTTTTAGTAGCTGCCGCGTCACGAATAGCAAACGCAAGTTTGTAACGTTCGAATTCTTGGGTTAACATTTCATACTCTTTCGCATACATTCGATAGTTATATTCTGTTAATGTCATTTGCTCAATAACGTTCAAATCTGTAATACCAAGTGTTGACATACAAGTTATAACGATTCTGTCGTAAGTTATTACGCTTCCGCTGGTTTCTCTTCCGCTTCCACTACTTCGACTAGGTTTCGGGTCATAGGTCGCTTTCCCAACTCCGTTAAAATATCCGAACCGAATTCTTCTAGTCCGATATTTTCTGCGATTTCATCTAATGCTTCATCAATGTTATTAATAGTAATTGCTTGTTTTTTTAAGTGAGATGTAGCTGCGATTAAAACTTCGCCAATCACAACCGGATTTCCACTTTCTAAACCTACAGGCAACATTGATACACCTTGACCGATAGAAGCTTGTTCAACTTTTAAACCTAATCGGTTATCGATTTCTCTTAAAAATTTAAAACCAAAACTTAATTCTAATGACTTTCCGTTAATTTCTACATTCATAACTTAAAATCTCCATTCATGATTAATTTAAACAAAATAAATAGGGCTTAACGCCCTATTTTTATACCTCTCCTGGTGTAACCGTTGATGAATCTACCTTAGGTTGTGGAATTGCTGTTAAATCTTCGCCAGTTAACGCATCTGCTTTTGTAGTGTCATGGAATCTGTATCCAGTCGCCTTAAGTTTCTTTGTTACAGCCTCAGGTAGTGTTGCAAATCCACGTTGGAAACGACCATTCACTCCATATTCATATTCATATTCATCAATACCGTTAGCTTCTGCTTTTAATTCAAATTTATTGTGGAAACCTTGGAAATATTTCGCTTTAAATTTAGTAGCATCTCCATTTTTGCCTGGTATTCTACTTTCAACTTCCCAAGCCTCATACAATACGCGATCTACAACTGCATCTTCAATTTCATCTGCAAAATCGTCACCATAAAACATTTTAGCAGTACCAGACATTGTTGATTCAACTGAACCACCAGTGTTATAAGACCCATCCATCGTATCCTCTGTATCTGTATCAGCTTCATGTGATAAGCCGTATTCAGTTAAAAAAAGCATTTTAGTAGCATCTACTTTTTCGCCAGCTTTTCTAAATAAAATAATACGATCATTACTATTTTTCATATTTGCCATTCAATATTCCTCCGTTTTTTAAAATGTTTTGTAAGATATCGTTACTGATGTGTGTAGCAATTCTTGATTGGTAGTATCATCAACTAACTGTGTGATGTTAGTATCATCTTCTTCAAAGTCAAAATCGTTTGTTTTAACGCTAGGTGTTAAATCATCAATACATCTTTTAACAAGTCCGTCATGGTGTCCTAAATCATCACTTACACTCCAAATATCAATAACTAAATTCGTGTCACCAGAATAACTATCAAACGTGTATTTACTTCTGTTTGACTCCGGCATTTTTATTACAAAAAAAGGATACGGAACCTCTTGTTGCATCTCTTTACGAGAAACAACAGGGAATCCATATCCTTGTAGCGTTTCATACGCTTTATTATAAAGTTGTAAGTTCGGTGTCATGATTTTATCTCCTATTCAAACAACGCTTTCAATTCTTCTACAGTTGATTTCCTAATCACTTCGTATACCGGCCACATAAAAGGTTCTGCCTCCATGTATCGAGTACCAAACTCTAAGAAACCACTATAAGCTGCGTGCGATGTGATAGTGTATTGCAAATCGCCAGTTTTTTTATATCTGATATTTCGTGATAAATTACCAGTCCAATAGCCCTTATTCATTACTTTTCTAGCTTTCAATTTAGCTCGTACTACATATTCTTTGGCATTTTCCTGTAAAATATCATCTACATCATCATCAATGTTGTTTTTCATATCGTGAAATTGGTTTAACAACGCGTCTAATCCATCTATGTTCATTAGTTGACCTCTTCGATATAATATGACGTTTCGTGTCTGTATACTCTTGTATCAACTATCTTGTAGCGAATGCCATTAACCAACACGTGACTAACAGGATAAGATATTGATTCTTTTATCCTCAGAACACTTACATCGTTTTTTACATCACCAAATTCAAGTTGCTTTCTTGCTCTGGAAATAGGATTAATATTGCATGGTATCGCACCATAAATGATTAGTGTGTTTTCTTTTTTGCTAGTTTTAGGATTGTAAGTTGCTACTTGTTCTAATTGAAAAACAGCTCTATCTTCATATCTCAAAAGAACACAGCCTTCCCTTTTTTAGTTCTCGTTCTAGCATTAAAGTAATTATCAATAATAGCTTCATACTCCTTGAAATCGTTTAATTCATATGAGTTGCTACGTCCATCAACCGCTTCTGATGTCATACCTTCAGCACCAATCCTGTTATATCGTTTAACTGCAACCTCTTTGATCATGTAACTAAATCTTTCGGGTATTTCTTCAACCTCAATTGGTAACATTGATAACAACTGGCTTTCACAACTTTTGATTATTTCTTCTAATTGTTCATCTTGCTTATTATCTTTAAGACCAATGCGTTTCTTAACGTCATCTAATGTAGCCATATAACCACCTACACAAGCGACTCAAAAGCACTAATAATTTCAGCTTTTGTTTGTTTTTCGTCAACATCTAAACTAGCAAGACTCGCTATTTCAATAAGTTCCTTTTTTGTTAACTTATCATCAACAACGTAAATCATTTGCTCATTGCGTTTATTTTCAACGCTAGCTAAAGATTTTATACGTTCATCTGTAGGATCATAACCTTTGCGAGGGTAGACATGCCCTTTCATATAGACATGTCTGTTATCTTCTAAATCTGTAAAATCTACTTTAACAATTCCAATGATTTCGGGCATGTTACCACTCCTAATTATTTATTAAACTTCTCCTGGATTTGAAGATGGTTTTGCATCAGCAGGAACTAACTTAGCAAACGCTTTATCATCAGCGATATGCAATGCTACATGCATAGTTGCACGTAATGCCACCATGTCTTGTTCAAACAAGTTTACAGGTGTGCCATCTTCGTTTTTAACTGTAGATAATTGTGCAGTTTCATCGATTTTGTATTCGATTAATTGAGGGATACCATAAATCAATTTGTCGAAATCACCAGTGATTAATTCACCACGTTTTAAGTTGCTTGATTTAAGGTTAACCACAGGTAGACCATCTAACGTATCACTGTTACGGTCATAAATACGTTCTTTCGTTTCAGGATCTACAATTTTACGTAACAAGCTTCTGTTTTGTGTTTTTGAGATAAACGCATTTGCTTCTAATTCGTCATCTTCAAGTAATGCCTCTAAATCAATAATGTTATCTTGTGTGAAGTCACCTTTAATAACCTTATTAGTTTTTTCAATTGATTGTGCAATTGATTTACCGAATGGATTGTTACCTTGATTCAAAATACCTGCTTCGTCAAATTTTTTATAGAAAGCTTCAGCAATCATAGGTTTCATTTCTTCGAAGAATTGTGAATAAGTGTAATTCAAGAATTCTTTTGTTACAGGTAAGATAACACCTAATTTAAACGCTCTCATTGTAGCATTAACCCAAGTAGCCTTAGATGTTTCAATTTTTTGACCTTCACCTACCCAGTAAGCACCTGGTTTATCAGCCCAAAAAGTAAACTTCTTCTCAGTACCTTCCATTGGTTCGTACTTACCTAATTGCATGATTTTAGATTTTTCCATAACCTCTTGTAAGATAGGTGTTGTAAAGTCGTTTAACAACGTGCCATCTTTCTTTTCGTGCATCATTACATTGTCAGGGTTAAATACTTGTGGTTTAACATTGTTACTTGCAAAATGTTGCAAATTTAATTTTAATTTTTGTGTTTGTTCCATTTAAATGCCTCCGTTAATTTTTAATAATTCTTTTTTGTCTAGCTATTTCAGCTAAGTTTTGCGGTTTATTTTTAGTCGAGTGATTAAATGAATCTCCACCAGTCAATGGCGATTGTCTAGCGTTAACCTTAACCGCTTCATTAACCGCTTTTTTTACTGCATTAGAAAAAGCTTCAACATTCAATTTAGTTTGTTCAGCAGTATCTGTTACAACTAAATTAACAACCTCATCTGATGAATCAACTTCCGCTTCGCTTAACATTTTCCTTGCTTCTGAACGCATTTCATTTAATTGTTTTTCTGAGCGTAATTGCTCCAGCTCTTTTTCCATTTGTTCGCGTTCATATTCAGCGATTTGATCTTTGTTCATTTTTGCTAATCGTTTAGCTTCATCAACAGCTTCTTGTTTCTCTTTTTCTTTCTGCTTCATACGACGACTTAATTCTTCTTTAAGACGCTTGTTATATTCTTCTTGTAGTCTTTTTTCGATTTCTTCTTCTGAATTAGTCTTTTTGTCTTGTTTGTCTTTGCCTTCATCATCGTTGTTATCTTTTGATTTTCCATTATCTCCATCTGATTCTTCAGCAAAAAACTGTAATTTGAGTTTTAACTTCTCTTGGATATCCATAGTTTTTACACCTCATTTATTTACTCTTGATTAGTTTTAAGCCATACATGGTTCGGGCTATTACACTTGCACCTTTTATTGTCATAAGCATGGTTTGGACATAAAAAATAGCCAACACAATTAAGTGCTAGCTACTGAAGTTTAATTTCCATATTACTACCTGTTAATTCAGTAAAAAGTTTTCCCAAACTTTCTTCTAATTTTTGATTGTTATCTTCAATCATCTCATTCCGCTTTTGTAACTCTTTACGTATACCTTTCAACTCTCTTGCAATGTCTCTAAGGTATTTGTCAGTATTGCTCATATTAGTATCCTCCAAACATTTAATTTACTGTCATACAAAACTAACTTGCCTTTAAAAAACTTTACTTTTAAATCAATCACCGCTTTTCACTTTCCCTCCGAAGTATTTTGTTTTTCGTTTCTTGCTTGGTTTTTTCGGCCACATAGATTTAGGTAGTAAAGCGCAATCTGAACGACAATTGATATGCATAGGATAGAAATTAACACCAATTTTAGCGTCTTTAACTTTGAATATTTCTCCATTAAGCCCTTTGCATACTTTAGTTGTTCTATTATCGATTTTTGCAATATACATATAATATCCTTCCGGTGAAATTTCTTTCATGCTGTCAATGCTTGATTGTGCGTGAACACGTGCCGATTCCGTATAAAGCAATGATTTAATTGCTGCGGTCTTTTGTCGTGCTGTGCCTTCGAATTTATTTAAGTGCTTGCGCATATCTTTAACATATTCATTAGGATGTCGACCTCTAATAACTACATTAGCAATTATTTCTTCTATTTCTTGTTTCATTGCTTCGGTATTAGTCCATAATCGCTCTGACCAAACGACACCATGAAATTGTGTATCAACGATTGTATCTATAACTTCTTTAGCTACTTGTACACCTTCACCTAAAATACCCGCTTGATCACTGAACACACGATAAGCTGTTGATTCGAAATATTCCCTCATCGATAATTCTGTTTGAGCTGTTGCATAAGCAATTAAGAATTCTATTTGAATCTTTAACATCTGTTCTCTAGATACATACATCTTAGTGTTATACTTCTTTAATTCTTCATTTGCTCTATCGCTAAAGTCCTTGTTTTCGACCAATCTTTTTGCTTCTTCTTGAAACGCTTTTACATCGAACTCATCAATAATCTTTTGTGCTTCTTGTAATGTAACGCCTGCAAAATCTCCATACTTAACAATAAACGCATTGATCTCTTTTTCAATGCGCTTAATCATCATATTCAATATACGTTCTATTTCTTCAGCTTTAGTTTTATCACGCTTCAACTCATTCTCGATTGCTTTGCGTCCGCGTTCTTCCCAATATTCTTGAGTGTTTTTGTTAGGCAATTACAATCATTCCTTTTTATCAACAGTATCTTTTGTATCATCATCTTGTTCGTCATCATTGATGTCTCTAGGGTCTTTATAAATACCTTTTTGAGCTTTTTTAATAGATTCTTTCTCATCTTCTTCTATTTTCTTGACTTCTAATTCAGGATCTTGGAAGAACGAGAATAGAGACATTAAAGTTGTTTGGCTAATCTTCCCGCCAGAATCAATATAAGCTTTTAATTCTTCAATCAATGATTTAGGTAAGTTTCTGTTGTATACGTATCTAACAGTATTGAAATCTTTGTTAGCGTCAATCGACCGTGTATTTTTAAGTATTGTCTCTAACAACTTAGCACGACGTCTTAACCCTTTAGTAAACAATCCTTCTTTAGTTTTAGTACGTTGTTCCAATCCAAATAATTTGTATTTCATTGCCTCGCCCGATTGAGTGCCACTAAAGTTATCATCTTTCATGTTAGGCGTGTTGGTAAACATGTGTATATCACTGTTCAAACGGTCTTTATAAGCTTCGGTACCTTGTACATCGTATTGCTTATAAATATAACCACCGTCAACTGAACCTTCTGTTTCTCTACCTTCGCTATCAGCATAAACAGTCGGTTCTAAAAACAACACGTTAGCTTCCTTTTGTTTTCTAACTTCTACAGGATCTAAATTTAAATTACCTTTAATAAGTAACATAGCGTCATTTAAATCACTCATATAGTTAGCGGTATCTGATTCAGCATTATCATACAAATCAATTAAAGTGATTACTTTCTCGTAATCTCCTTTTCTTCTTTCGTTATTGCTAAATTCTGTAATAGGCATACGTTCGAAAGAGTGTGATTCAAAAACGTTTTCACGTGGTGTGAGCTTCAATCCATTTGTTCTACTGGTAAGATATCTATAAACGCCGTGAGAAGTAAATAAATCAACTGTAAACACTTCATCTTCGTCAGTCTTGTCTATTGGTTTAGTTCTTAAATATCTAACGCCTACGATACTATTACGTTCAATTGTATTGTCGTATATGACAAAAGTACTCATTGCATCACTCTTGTATAAACGCGTTTCATCATCTTGGTTTCTAATCATTAACTCATAAGCTTTGCCATAAATTGACAAATCTAATCCTAAAGATCTATTGTGTGACTCAACATCATTTAAATCATTGAACGCCTCAATAGCTTCTAATACATCTTTGTCATCATCTTGATATTGAATTGGATTACCCAAGAAATAGCCGTTGATAAAATCGCTAATATAAGATGCGTAATCATGCGCTACACGGTTATCTGCCATGTACTCTTCTTTGCGTCGTGTTAACTCAACTAAGTTCTTAGTTTTACCTTCGTAATAATCACTTAACACTTTCAATCTAGGTCGTTGGTAATCCATGTGATGTTCAATGTATTTACTTACTTCATTAACGTTTTGTAATAAATCGGATTCCGTCCCGTCATATGTGTAAACAACATTGGCTTCATCATTAAATAAGTAATTTATGTTTCCCCGTAGATCTGTATCTGTTTCAAATTCGTTTACTTTTAACATTTGTTCCCTCCTATAATCCTAGAGATTTTATTGTGTCAACTTTCGAACTGACATTTGTGCGTTTTCTAACCGGTCTGTAGAATCGTTCCACTGAATAACGCAACGAATCGATACAATGATTGTATGTATCTACTGGTTCATTGGTATATTCACCTGTATCTTTGTCCTTTTGCCATGTGTAGTTGTCAAACTCTTCAATAGTCTTGAAACAACGTTCATCAACAATGATTTCAAATTGCATTAAGAATTGTAACCCTTGTACAACCGAGCCCTTCCCTTTTTTGGTTGGTAAAATCCTTTTAAGCCCTAGATTCCTTAATTCAGCTATACTTTTTTGTTCTGCACTATCTGCTGTAATTTCTTCTTTAGCATAACCAAGTTGCTTTATGACATTAGCTATTTCATCATTCAGCATACCTTGTTTAACATACTCTTCAATGATGTATAACTTCTTTTTCTTTACATCTATTTTAGAATGTATAAAAGCACTAGGATCATTAACGTAGCCAAAGTCCAATCCAAAATAAGAAGGTAAATGCCTTAACTCATCTTTATTTATTAAACGTTTTTCATACTTAGGGAAAACCAATTTGTCTAGTGTAGCAAATTCACCTAACGCATAAATTTTGTAATATGCTGGATTACGATTTGCTAACAACTCTAAGTTTTGACGTGTCATTTCATCAAGAAACTTATTATCCCGATAACTAGATTGTCTAATCATGACATTTTCCATTGGTTCACCATGTTCAAAGAAATACTTATAAACCCAATTCAATTTAGATACTGGGTTAAACATTAGAAAAATTTGTTTATTCACGTGTTTACGCTCCCTCAAACGCAACGTTAATTGCGTGTAATCATTTAGTGTGAATTCAGAAGCCTCTTCCATTACTATGTCTGATATGCCTTTTATCGACTTTATTTTCTCTGGGTTATCTAATCCTTTAAACAAAAAAACTGCGCCGTTTGGCAATTCAACTTTGTTATCAGTCTTATTCCAAAGGCACATGTCCCAAATACCGAAGTTTATCAAACAATCTTTGACATCTTCGAACAAACTATCTTTAATTGTTGATTGTACTTTTCTAAGCCACAGTATACGTCTAGGATATTTCCAGTCTTTCAAAGCTTTGAGAACAACTTTTTGTATAACGCCGTGAGACTTACCGCTCGAACCTCCACCGTAATGTACTTCAGTGAAGTTATCGTAATTGGTTAGTATTTCGAATATGTTTCTGTTGAAAACATTAGATGGTTTGTTAAAGTTTAATTTAACTTTCGTCATCGTACTCACCAATATTAATCTCAATATTCTTCTGAGTAATTTCTTTTTTATCGATATACGCACCGTGAACTTTTAGTATGTGGTCAATAGATCTCTGACGCTCTTCAAAAGTTGGTGTGATTGTGTAAGTAACCTCTTTTTCCACTTCATTGTTTAGATGGTCATATTTCTTACTGTAAGCCTCTTGAGGTTCTCCTCTAGCAATAGAAGCAGATAACGCTAAAGCTTCTGTAATGCTCATTAAACGCTCTTCTTGTATCTGTTCTAATCGTTCTTTAATATATTCCGAAACATTAACATTTCTTAACAATCGACTTGCTAAAGACTCTGCTGTTTTCTTACTATAACCTGCTGAAATTGCTGCTTTTTTACCATTACATCCATTCATTATATATTCATCTGCGAATCTCTTTTGTTTTTCGTTCATTTCATTTACCACCAACTCTCGCGCTATACGCTTTTTAAAATTAAAAAAGGGATTGGCTATAATCAGCCAACCCACATAGATCCTTTATTCCTAATTGCGATAAGGGAAACGCAGTAAGATAGTCAATATCTTACGCTATCATATTAACACCGAAAGTGACGTTATTTTTCCAGACTTTTTCCAAACTTAATGTATTATTCCTAATTCATCTGCTAACCTAACTAGTATATCTTTCCTCATATCATAAGCGGTAGATTTACTTACATTTATTTCTTGTGCCACACCAGTTAGATTTAATGTTCTAGGTTTTTTGAAATAATAAAGTTCCATAAGTTTTTGAGTCTCTACAGTGCTGTGATTATACACAACCTCTATAGCCGACTTCATTCTAGCTAATTGTGATAATCTTCTATCGTTAACGACCCTAATAGCTTTTATTTCGGTTACACTTACATTACTTTGAACCCTATCTCCACCGATATTAGTATCTTGTTGACTCCACGGGTTTAAAACTTCATCTCTTACACGCGCTATATCTTTATCGAAGTAATTGTAATTACTTAATTCGCTTTCCAAGTATCTTTGCGTTGATTTTCTCAAACTCATTTGTTTAACCCCCGTTAATCTTCAAAATGTCTCAATCTACTTCTTAATATCTCTATCTCTCGCTCTTTAACTTTCACTTCACCTTTTAACTGTTCAGCTTGCAACATCACACCAAACAATAAGATGACTAATAATATAATTGCTATGATGAACCACATCATCTACCCAACCTCCTCTAAATTTGGTTTATATTTTAATACACGGCCATTTAGAATTTCGGCATCTATTTTAGCTGATAATAAATTGTCATATGATTTAGCTTCGAAAATATTATTAGTTATAATATATGTGGTCCTTTGCGCAAACGCATCTGTATGTTTTTTTCGAAAGTACACACCGTCATTTAACTCGACGATATATTCGATTGGTCTGTTTTCTTTTTTATAATTATCCAATGCTTTTTCGTTCTCTTTTATATCACGTCTTAATTCACCAATTTTCTTACTCACTTCAATTCGTCTATACATTGTATATACACATGCAATGAATATAACAATGTTAGTATAAAAAAATATCCAGTCCATCTACTCTGACACCTCCGCCCTCATCAAATCAGACTGATCGCTCAACTTTGCGAAGTCACTCGGCGCCTCTACATCATCATTAGCCGTCA
>OAWU01000437.1_pt1 | contig 27659 bp, 22 predicted proteins | sample 1477041 | NCBI WGS metagenome assembly OAWU01 (sample SAMEA2580266, study PRJEB22360) | human gut metagenome | biome: human gut; feature: human-associated habitat; material: faeces | place: Denmark | collected 2008/2010
TTAAAATATAAATTAAATTTAACTTATCTCGAACTTTCCATTTTATACACAATATCAACTAGACCAAGCGAAATTTTAAACTTAAAAGATATATTTACTGATAGTAGATTTATGTATCCGCAAATTGCAAGAGCTGTTAATAGATTAGATAATAAAGGAATACTAATTAAAGAACGTTCTATTGATGATGAACGATTAGTATTAATTAAAATTAATGAAGTACAATGTAGTCTAATCAATACCATCATTGTTAATACTTCTATGCTTGTAAAAAGAAGAAAACTTTTCTTTTGAATACAGAATTTTTATTGACATTTCTTATAACCCTCTATATTTGATTAAATCAGAAGTTTTATAGTGATTAATTGTGATGTTTTTCCTATTTTTGATTTCTCTGAACAACAATTAAAAATTATACCTAAATTTATTGAAGACAAATCTCCATAACTATATATCACAACACATAAATTAAGCATGATGCTCATTCAATTTAGTTCACCATTTCGTGTTCCAATTTTATTGAGTATCATGCTTTTTAATGTTATAAACCTAATTCTTTAATAAATCGTGTTAATTCTTCTCGCATACTGTCATCTTTCAATGCATATTCTATGGTGGTTTTAACGAAGCCTAATTTTTCTCCAACGTCATAACGTTCGCCTTCGAAGTCATATGCATACACTTGGTTATCATTATTCATACGCTCAATCGCATCTGTTAACTGAATTTCGTTACCTGCGCCTTCTTTTTGCGTTTTTAAATAATCGAAAATTTCAGGTGTTAGTACATAACGTCCCATAATAGCTAGGTTTGATGGTGCCGTACCTTGTGCTGGCTTTTCAACAAACTTTTTCACTTCATACTGACGTCCATTTTTAGTTAATGGATCAATAATTCCATAACGATGAGTATCTGCTTCCGGAACTTCTTGGACACCTATAACTGAGTGCCCAGTTTCTTCATAAACGTCAATCAACTGTTTCACTGCTGGCACTTCAGATTCAACAATATCGTCACCTAATAATACCGCAAATGGTTCATTGCCGATAAATTGACGCGCAGAACTAATCGCATGCCCTAAACCTTTTTGTTCTTTCTGCCTTACATAAAAAATATTCGCAAGTTCCGTTGAATACTGAACTTTTTCTAGTAATTCAGATTTACCTTTTTCTTTTAACACCATTTCTAATTCTTTTTGACTATCAAAATGATCTTCAATCGCGCGTTTGTGGCGACCTGTCACTATAATAATATCTTCAATTCCAGCTCTTGCAGCTTCTTCAACGATATATTGTATTGTGGGTTTATCTAAGATAGGAAGCATTTCCTTTGGCATCGCTTTAGTTGCTGGTAAAAATCTAGTCCCTAAACCAGCAGCGGGAATGATTGCCTTTTTTATTTTTTTCAAAGTTAATGTGCTCCTTTTCCTAAGTATTAAATCTATGTATCAACGTCATTTTAACACTAATTAGAACGCCTTCATAGTGTCATTGAGTATGTAATTATTTCTTGGGAAATTTGATTTAATTTTAAAAAACAGGCTTACTTCATATAATTTATGAAATAAACCTGCCAATTTTGGATTGATTATGCTTTGTGATTCTTTTTATTTCTACGTAATAACGCTAATCCTAAAATGCTAAATAATCCGCCGAACAACATACCTTTGTTTGTTGATTCTTCTCCACCTGTTTCAGGTAATTCAGATTTCTTAGATTGTGCTTTTTTAGTTGGTGCCACTGCTTTAACCTTTTCATTGATTTCAATAACAGGTGTTACTACCTTACCTTGTTCCACTGGTTTAGAAGGCTTTTTAGGTTCTTCTTTTGCGGGTGGTACTGGTTTACCAGGTTCAGCTGGTACCTCTGGTGTTGGCGGTGTTGGTGTTTCTGGCTCACTCGGCACTTCTGGTGTCGGTGGTGTTGGTGGCACGATTGGTACTTCTGGTGTCGGTGGCGTTGGTGGCACGATTGGAGGTGTTGTATCTTCTTCAATCGTTTGTTGACCTTCATTATGACCACTTACTTGTGGAAGTGTATCTTCTTCAAAATCAACACTGTTGTGTCCACCAAATTGATAATTAGGTTTATCTTTGTTTGTATCTTCTTCAATAATTTCATTATGCTTATTGAATCCATGAATATGTGGCACACTATCGAAGTCGATATCAATGATATTACCACCTTGTTCATACTTAGGTTTGTCTTTTTCTGTGTCTTCCTCGAATGACTGATCACCATTATTTTGACCATGAATTTGAGGTACACTATCGAAATCGATATCTACGATATTGCCACCTTGTTCATATTTAGGTTTATCTTCTTCTGTGTCTTCCTCGAATGACTGGTTACCGCTATTTTGGCCACCTTCGTAACCTAATTCACTCTTAATATCAACGTGGCTATTTTCTTCGATTTCTTCAATCACGCCATAATTACCGTGACCATTTTCAGTTCCTAAACCAGAATGAGAAATATGATGATTGTTTTCAGTGATTTCCTCGATTGGCCCTTGTGCTTGACCATGTTCTTCAGGTAATTCATCCACTAGTTCGATAAGATTACTTTCAGTTGTATATTCTTTCGTATCTTCAACTGTTGTATGATCGCTCACTGCGCCAGTTACAATACCTTTTGTAGACTCTTCGTCAAATTCAACTAAGTTAGACTCAGTAGTAACCTGACCACCACCTGGGTTTGTATCCTCTTCATATTCAACAACATCAGCGTGATGTTTTGAATTTTCATGTGTAGATTCTTCAAAGTCAATTGGATTTGATTCCTCAGAAGACTCAGTGTATCCTCCAACGTGACCCGCTTCGCTATCCACTGCAGTATGGTAATCGATATCAATAGCTGATGAATCCGTTTCTTCTATTGTTTCAATATACCCATCAACATAACCACCCTCACCATCTATAGCTGTGTGGTAATCAATGTCAAGCGGTGTATTGTCTTGATTTTCTTCTGTTTCAATAATTTGCTTCGCATCGTATTGTCCACTGATAGAACCATTACCACTATCTTCAGAGAATTCGAAGTTATTGGAGTCTACGATTGGACCATATTTTCCATCACCATTAGCTTTATTACTATATAAAACTAATCCATTATCCCATGTTAATGTATAGCCGTGGTTATAATAATAAATGCTTTGCTGTTTAGGATGACCCGTCATTTGTGTTCTGAAATCCACTTCATGAGAGCCGCTTAAATACTCACCAGAATAATGTACTACATAAGTTTTATTCAAGTTTTCAATATTTAAAGAATAACTACCGTTTTCACTTACAGTTAAATTATCTTTCATTTGACTAGTTACATCTTTAAATGTGTTCGTATCATTTATATTTGCGTATACACTTTTAGGCAACTCTTTATTACTCTCTAATACTTCAAATATTTTTACAGTAGGTGAATTGCCATTAGAGTTGCTACCTTTCATTAATGTTCCTGTAATTGTTGCACTTTCTGTAGACATACCATTTTTAGGTATAATATAAGCTACATGAGTAAATTTGTTATCAGCTTTATTAAATGTTTCTATTGAACCATTTATATTCGCATAAGTATTGCTTACTCCTGGATTGTATGAAATCGGAATTGTTTTTTCAGTTTCATGATCATTTATCATAGAAGTAATTTTTTGGTTTCCATTATCTTGGACTGTTTTTGGGTCAATAAATAAGTTTATTTCTAAATTTGCAGTCACATTTACTTTATTATTAATATAATCCGTAAATGTATATCGTATCTTACCTTCTCCCAAAACTTTTCCAGTCGCCATTACTAGAGAACCATTTAAAATGTCTGGTACTTTCCTTACAGTTGATACACCATGCGTGTTGACATTATTAGACAAAGTGAAGTCAAAGTAATCACCTTGGTGTAAACCATTCTCAAATTTCAACTTATATTTTAGCACCGCTCTTTGTCCTGCATGAGGTTCTACTTTATTTGTATTATTATGTCCCTCGATAGAGCTTTCAGTAACTGTAACTTTACTTGTAACATCTGTGCCTTTAACTTCTGAAACGTCACTAGCTTCCTTAGCTTCCGCTACATCTGCTGATCTTGTCACACGTGGCTTACTTTCTGATGCCGTTCTTGGCTGTGCCACTTCAACTTGTGTTTCTGTCCCTTGATTTTGTGTAACCTTTTTAGGTGTTAAATCTACTTGTCTTTGATTTCCGCTATTGTCTTGAGGTTGTGTCGTTTCCTTAACTTGAGGTTTCTCTTCTTCTTTAACTGTTTCTACATTTGCTGGTTGTGCAGTTTGTGGTGCTTGTACTGCATTTGGTGCTTCTTCAGTTGTTACTTGTGTTGCGTTTGACGGTTGTTCTGTTACTGTTGCGTTATATGATTGAGTTTCTTCTATAGTATTAACGTTAGTTGCAGTTGTTTGAGTTTCGCTTACTTTATTATCAGTAGCTGAATTCCCATTTTCTTCTACTGTTGTCTTTTGTTCTGATGCTGCAGCTTCTTTATCTTGTCCCATCCCAACAACGATCATTGTTCCTAAGAATACTGATGCTGCTCCCAATTTATGTTTTCTAATGCCGTACCTAAGATTGTTTTTCACTATAATATCTCCCTTTAAATGCAAAATTCATTAATTTTTTTAAACTTAATAAATGCAAGTCTATATTGTTCGGTTTTTAAAAGCAATACAAAAAAGCGAGTTAATGAAAAGTTAAGATTGTCATTAATTTTATGTTAATTGATAATTTTATTATTTGAAATATACCTATAAATTGTATTCAAGTCATCAGAAACCCTTGTCACACAAGGCTTGTATTTTTTATACTTATTTTTTAAATTAAATTCATCATTATCTAATTTAAAACAATATACTAAACGTTTCATAATCATCGCCTGTACAATACGCACAAAAACATGTCTTGAAACGCCTTTCATTACTCTAAAATACCCAATATACTTTTTATATCGTTCGGATTCTGAGTATTTCAGACGATTTTCTGCATAAAAATAAACGTGTTTCAAGGCAATATATTGCAATTACCTAAAAACACGTTTACTTAATATTTAGTTAAACAAATAAGCTGATGAATAAAATGAAGATGATACCTGAAACGGAAATAATTGTTTCTAATAATGACCATGTTAAGAATGTTTCTTTTACAGTTAAACCAAAATATTCTTTAAACATCCAAAATCCTGCGTCATTTACATGAGACAAAATCACACTACCTGCACCTATCGCAAGTACAACTAATGCAACATTTACATCTGATGATTGTAATAATGGTAAGACAATACCTGTAGTTGAAATCGCAGCTACTGTAGCCGAACCTAATGCGATACGTAGCACAGCTGCAACAATCCATGCTAGTAAAATTGGAGACATCTCTGTACCTTCAAACATTTTAGCAATTGTATTTCCGACACCACCGTCAATTAATACTTGTTTAAATGTACCGCCACCGCCAATAATCAATAACATCATTCCGATTGGATAAATCGCATTCGTCACTGATTCCATAATATGATTCATCTTACGCTTTCTCATTAATCCCATCGTAACGATTGCAAACATTACTGCAATAAGCATAGCTGTCCCTGCTGTTCCTATCATATAAATGATAGATTCAAATAGATTTGTAGGTTTGTCGTGCCCAGTTACAAGTTGCGTTATCGTAGACACTAACATTAATATAACTGGTAATGTTGCTGTTAATAAACTCATACCAAATCCTGGCATCTCTTGATCCGTAAATTCTTTTTGTGCACCTAACGCTGAAATATCGCCTTCTCGTGTATACGCAGACGGAATCATTTTTTGTGCAACTTTGTTAAATATAGGTCCTGCAATGAGTGTAACTGGAATGGCAATAATCATACCGTACAGTAATACATCTCCAACATTTGCCTTTAATTCTTTTGCGATGACTACCGGTCCTGGATGTGGTGGTAAAAAGCCATGTGTCACAGATAAAGCTGTTACCATAGGTAGTCCTAGTTTTAACACTGAAACATTTGCGCGTTTTGCTACTGTAAATACTAATGGAATCAGTAAGACTAAACCTACTTCAAAGAACAATGCAATACCGACGATAAATGCTGCAACAAGCATTGCCCATTGTACATGTTTTTGACCAAATTTTTGAATCAACGTGTCTGCAATTCGAGTTGCACCACCACCATCAGCAAGTAATTTCCCAAGTATGGCACCTAAACCGAATATCAGTGCAATGTGGCCGAGCGTACTGCCCATCCCTTTCTCAATCGTCTCCATAATTTTAGTCAATGGTATACCTAGCATTAACGCTGTAATCATCGATGTGATAATTAATGAAATAAATGTATTTAATTTAAACCCAATGATTAATACTAATAAAATAACGATACCTAAAACAACACTGATTAACGGCCATATTTCGTTAAACATGACATTCCCCTCTTTCTCTTTTCAATAGAATGTAACACCGTCGTCGCGCACGTATTCCACATAATATATAGTAGTCATGGCACAACAACTTTATCTAAGATGCTTGAGTGACGTATTTATTGTGTTTTATTTTCAGCCATATGTTGGCGTTGAAAATCTGCAATTTGTTCATAATTCTCTGTTAAAGAACGACTTAAATTGATAAAAATGGATACGAGCTCTTGATAAACAGCGACATTTTCTTTAATCGGCGTATGATTGTTTGTGGCACCGACCATCGATGAAACGATTGAAAAATCTTCAATGCCACCTACAGCTTTAAGTCCGAGTACGCAGGCACCTAAGCATGAACTTTCATAACTTTCAGGAACCACTAACTCTGTGTCAAATATATCTGACATCATTTGACGCCATACTTCACTTTTCGCAAAACCACCTGTTGCTTTTATCATCTTAGGTGTTTCATTCATTACTTCAATAAGCGCAAGATAGACGGTATACAAATTGTAAAGAACACCTTCTAATGCAGCGCGAATCATATGTTCTTTTTTATGAGATAAAGTTAAACCGAAGAATGAACCTCTTGCATTTGCGTTCCAAAGCGGTGCACGTTCTCCAGCTAAATAGGGATGGAATATTAAACCATCTGCACCTGGTTTAACACGCTTTGCAATTTGAGTTAAAACGTCATATGGATCAACACCGAGACGTTTCGCAGTTTCGACTTCGCTTGCTAACAACTCGTCGCGCAACCATCTCAATACGACACCCCCATTATTTACAGGGCCTCCAATGACGTAGTGGTCCTCTGTTAAGACATAACAAAATATTCTACCTTTGTAATCAGTACGCGGTTTATCTATCACAGTACGAATCGCCCCAGATGTACCGATTGTGACAGCAACTTCTCCTTTACCAACACTATTGACACCCAAATTAGAAAGGACCCCATCACTCGCACCAATAACAAACGGTGTATCTTCATTAAGTCCCATTAATGTTGCATAACGTTCTTTCATACCTTTCATCACATACGTTGTTGGCACTAATTCCGGCAACATTTCCTCGGAAATACCAAGCAATTCTAATGCCCCAACATCCCAATCTAATGTTTCTAAATTAAACATACCTGTTGCGGAAGCCATTGAATAATCAATGATATATGTATCAAACAAATGATAGAAAATGTATGTTTTAATATCTGCAAACTTAGCAGTACGTTGAAACACATCTTGCCATTCATGTTTCATCCAAAAAATTTTCACTAAAGGCGACATAGGATGAATAGGCGTACCTGTTCGCTGGTAAATCGCATTGCCATCATGCACTTCATTTATTACTGTTGCATATTTTGCAGCGCGGTTATCTGCCCAAGTAATATTATTTGTTAATCTTTGATGTTGCTGATCCATCGCAATCAAGCTATGCATTTGCGCACTAAATGACACAAACTTAATGTCGTCTTTATTAACTTTCGATTCTCTCATAACATATTTAATAGTCATTAGTACTGCATCAAATAATTCATCTGGGTTTTCTTCTGAGACATCAACGTTTGGTGTGAGTAAATCATAGCCGATTTGATGTTTCATGATGAAAGTTCCATTTTCATCATATAAGACTGACTTGGTACTCGTCGTTCCAATGTCGACACCAATCATATATTTCATGACAAATCCTTCTTTCATTTTAATTCAACCAAAATCCTTCAATATCTTTACCAACATCGTCGAAATTTAAGTGAAACGCTTCTTTCAAAATTTGACTGTCGTATTGTTCCACTGCATCAATAAACACTTGATGATTATGATGTATGCGTTCAAAATCTTGCGGGTTCTGTTGCATACGTTGTCGCATGGATGTTAAAACGAGTGCCATCATTACTGGTTTTAAATGACTCCAAAATGAGTTTAAATATTGATGATTAGATGCTTTGATTAATGTTTCATGAAATTCAAAGTCATGCTTCGTAAATGATTCTGCATCCTCAAATTTTACTGCCACTTTCATCATTTCAAGTTGTTTCTTCATTTCTTTTACGATAGGTAGTCGCTCTTGATTTTTAACTCTTGAAAATGCAAATGACTCTAACATCAGTCGCAAATCATACATTTCTTTCTTTTCTTGTTCCCCAAACGGCAACACATGTGCACCCATTCTTTCTAATTGGATGAGTTGATTTTGTTGCAATAATTTAAATGCATCTCGAATTGGCGAACGACTCACATTAAATTGCTTTGCCATTTGATTTTCAGTGAGTAACGTACCTTCAGCTATGTGACCATTCACAATGCCTAATCGTAATTCTGCTGCGATACCTTCTCCAGTTGTCATACCTTCCAACCATTTCTCTGGATATCCATACATCATCAAAGTCACTCCTTCATTACACGACATACTTGTATACAAGTATGTTAATATAGTTATTATGAGTTTGCAAGCGCTTTCTTTACGCGAACTAAAATAGTGACCATCCCTTTTCGATGTAAATTTAAAGGGAATGGTCACTATCACACGAATGATTTAATTGTTATGTTGTATGTGGGATATTTCTAATTGTTCTGTACTCTTATGCGCTTTAGGTACTTCAATGCAATAATGCGTTTCATGACAGTTTGGACATTCGAATCGTCGTGTTGTCGCAGTATGTTTCGCTTTGATAACTTGCCATAAAGATGGTGAGAATATATGCTGGCAGTTAGGACATAAATAGGCAACCTTTTGTTGGTAATAAAAAGTAACACCAATGCCATAACAAATCATAAATGGTAAAGCAATTAAAAACGGCCATTTATTTTTCATCAAAATTGCACTTATAATGCTAGAATATTGAATTATTCCTATAATACCAGCACTAATCCAAATGTTACGACGAATACTTTTCATTTCAGCTGATTTACTCATGACATGCTCTATGTCTTTTAAGTGTGTGATTGGAGACGTCGACGCTTCATTTACGTAATATTGAACATTTTTAATTTTGTTTAATACCGCTTGTTGCTGTTTGACTTGTTGGTTAATTTCTTGTTGTTTCATGGTTAGTAAGGTATTGAGTGTCTTCAAAGTACCTTCACCTTTTAGCAACATATCTATATCGCTTAACGCACAACCTAAATCTTTAAGCAATAAGATTAACTCTAATGTTTGTCGCTGTTGTTCTGTATACACACGACGCTTTCCTTCTGTAAATCCTTGTGGTTTCAAAATACCTTTGCGATCATAATATTGAATCGTTCGTGTTGTCACATTGCATAATTTTGCGAGTTCTCCAGTCGAATAGTTAGACATAGATTCCACCTCCTACAATCACCATAGTTGATGACCCGACGTCACGAGCAAGTACTTTTTCTACATTTTAAAGAAATTTATTATACTAGGCGTCTTATTTTTGTGATTTCGTACCATGTTGATTTACAAAATCACTCAAATTAAGCAACACTACTACTAAACGTCTACTCTGTTATTTCAGAATGAATTTGTTGTAATTTATCTTCAACTTCAGTAATCTCTGTCGCACATTCTTTCAGTAAATCTCGATACTTTTCCGTCTCTGCATTGTTTTTATAACGTATTTTATGTTCTAAACTTGCCCACATATCCATACCTATCGTTCTAATTTGAATTTCAACAGGCAATACCTCAACGCGTTCTGCTAAAAAGACTGGAATGGATACAACGATATGTAAACTGCGGTAACCATTTTCTTTAGGGTGCTGAATATAATCTTTACGTTTTATCAATTGTACGTCTTCTTGTTTAAGCAACATCTCTTCAATCAAATAAATATCATCTAAGTAATTACATACTACGCGAATTCCCGCAATATCCAGTATGTGTTCTTTGGCAGTTTCTGCACTAATCTGTAATCCTTTACGATTAAGCTTTTCTATTAAACTACGCATTTCTTTCACACGTCGCTCCATATGATGTATAGGATTGTGTTTATAAATGTGATTGAAATTGTCATCTAAAATACTCAGTTTAGTGCTTATTTCCTTTAGTGCTGACGAATAAATATGATCTAACTCTACGAAACCTAATAACGTATCAAATGCTTCATCACCATTTTCAAATTTACTTAAACTATTTTTAAAATCATGTCGCAAATCCTCTAAATATAATGATGGTTTTCGATCTACATACATTTTTATACTTACCTCCGATACATAATCATCTTTATTGTACCTAACATTTTATTAAGATAATACTAATACACTATCGAACTTTGGGCTGATACTGAAACAGCACAAAGAAACTCAAACAATTCGAATTATGTATCAAAACCTTCAATTATAGGAAGTGATTTTAAAATGATTTAACGCAAAAAAACACCTGTTACCGTTATATAGGTACAAGTGCTTAATTGATAGAGATGTTATACGTCTTTAAATGATTCCACAACTTTTGGATGTGGACCATCCATAAGCGGTTCTCTTTGTCGAACGCCACCACTTTGGTTGCCAATTGATTCGCTATCAAAGTACGATTTATCTTGATTTGATTGTTCTTGAATATGTTCTTCATTATCAGTTGTTGCATATTCACTATCCACCTCTGTTTTTTCCATTGTTGCTGTATGGAATTGTACGAAGTTCTCTTCTTCTAATGCTTTGATTTCTTCTTTCGATAACGCTCGATACCAATCTTTCGCTTTTTTCGCCGCAATAGGAACAACATCTTTTTCAAGATATCCTTCTTTTAACATTGCATTCGCAATTTCTATCGCTTTTTGCCGTTTAATTACTTCAAAATCTTTCCATTTTTCGGGGTAACCTTTCATTGTAAAGGGCATTTCCTTAACCTCCAATATGTTATAATTCATGTTATATACCACCATAATTATAAAATGAAACATATTAAACACAATTTTTTAGACTCCCGTCATAATAACTTCAGACAAACGTTAGTCTGACCTGATAAATATTTTATTTTAAACGTTCTTGTCTCTCTCACGAAAACCATTGTGCTGAATATTCATCATTGCTGATTGAATATAATTATACTGTGGTAAATCTGGTAATATCTTTATTTCTAATTCTGTATTTAATTCGAAATGCTTAGCGATGTTTTCAAATGTTGCTAAATACTCGCCCATTAATTGTTCATTTATTGTAAGTCTATCTTCATTAGCCATGGCTCTATTTAACATAAAGCTAATTTCTTCTAATGCGAATAAGCTAGGATAATAATTTTGAATCAATGTCTTATCACTAAATAATTCACCATTAGCTGCATTATAAACTTGCGTCATGTTATTTAATTTCACAGATAGGTTCATAGCCGTGTTTTTCTGATACACATCATCTTTATATTGGTTTTCAGAAAATAAATAATGGAAGAGCGTTGCTTCTTTACGAACAACTTCAGCCATTACATTAGGAAGCAATGCGGATGCGGTACGTTGTCCAAGGACAAATAAACCTAAGATTGCAATCACAATACCCATTGCAACGTCAATAACTCTTGGAAACGCAATGTTAATTGTTAAATTCTGTGATGCTAATCCATTCATTAAAATAACTTGTATTGTAATAAAAATTACTGCAATCGCATAATTTGCTCCCACCAATGCTTCAGTAAACAATGCTGCAATGCCCATTAAAATTACTGCAACAGGTGTTGGTATTGAAAACAACAATATGACTGAAAGTACTAACACACCTAAAATAGTACCTAAACCTCGTGCCATACCTCTCTCGATTGCATGTATAGTTGATGTTCCTAGTAATATTGTATGTGCAGATAACGGTATCCAGTATGCTTTTTCAAAATCAAACATTAACGCAATAAATATCGCTATCATCATAATCGCTGTATATCTCAATGTATTTCTAAAAACAATAGAGTCTAATGTTAAATTTTGATAAATGCGTTTACTATATAAAGGTTTTCGCATGTCTGCTTCATACGCAATACGCGCTTCATTTGCATGCACCATTTCATCAATTTTCAATATATGGTTGAATAAATTTTGAAATTCCTCTGTTACTGTCACTTCTTTTCGCCAATATCTTACATTTTCATCACTATTATCTAGTTGTGCAATGATATGATCCATCATTTCAATTAACTCATCTGGCAATGGTCGAATTTGTTTAGCGTTCAACTCTAACAGTTCAGAATAAATCCCTTGGGCAGATGTGTGTAATAATAATAATTTTTGGAAACGTCTACTTAATTTATCGTTACTTGAAGTAGAAGTGATTAATAATTTATCAGATGCTTTAAAACTATCCACCGCTGTTTTTGCTACTTGTAAAAATGCAGATTTATCATTATAAGTGTGTAACAACTTAGATATGAGTTTAAAATCATTTTGAATTGCTTGTTCTTCAGCTTTGTTTTTAGAAAATACGATCGTGATTAACACCATCATAGTGGCAAGTATACCGCCTACTAAAATCGCAAAGCCTCTATATAATGCTTCTTCGGGAGCTATAGGTAAGTTAATGGGTAGACTGAATGTCACAATGAAGAATGTCGATGACGGCCCAGCTATTTTTAAGGCAGTAAATATATAAAATGGTATAACCGTAACAATTAATAATGTCATTCCAAAAACGAGTGGCGTTTTGGCTGTTAGCGTACCAAGCATCATACATATTGCAAACGCTAAATTACAAATTATTACAGTTCGCAGCTTAGATCGCGACGGACCTTTAAAAACATAAATATGGGCTAGTGTTCCGGTTGCAACTAATAATCCAAATTGGAAATTACCACATAAGTAACCGATTATTGCAGGAATAATCATTAACAGTCCCTGTCTTACACCTTTATAAAAGTCTAAGTTAAGTCGATTGATTTTTATGAGTGATGTCAAAAAGATGTCATTTCGACTTCTCCTTTCCTTATCAAAATATTTCCATAATCTTTTTATTAGCATAGTTAAAATGAATTTGTTGCTATAAATTTTAATTACGCAACATATGTCATTATAACACCTTATGCTCAATTATCTAAATTTAAAAACTTTTAAAGTCCAATTAAAATTAATTTCTAATGTTATTTAACATCGTTGAACCTTTGGTCGCCCACTTTTGCGCTAGTTAAAATTTATATGTACTTTTACAAGCGTTACCTGACTAATGTTTTAAAACTTTATTTCTTTACATATATCATTTTAATAACTTCCCATTCATCTTAAACCATATCTGTTTTAAAAAGTTTCAATTTCAACGTAAAAAAAGCAATAAGCCCCAACAATGTGAAAGCTTACTGCTTGTTTAAATTATTTTTCTATTGCTTTATCATCACTAACAATTAAAGGTTGATCTGGTTTCACATAGAACCACATAATCACAGCGATTACTGCTGGAACGATTAACAATTGGAATGTCATTGTCCAACCTAAATGTTCTACGAATAGACCTGCTAATAGCGGACTGATTAATGCACCTATATTACCCCATAAGTTCATCCACCCTGATACTGTACCAGAGAAGTTACGTCCTAAGTCAGTTGCTGCAGCCCAACTCATACCCATTGAAATACCGATACCACCAAGACCTAGTGATAACCAGAAAATACTTACATATAAATTTCCTGTACGTACAGCAAAGATAATTGAAACTGCAAATACAATAAATCCTGCGATTGCAATTACACCTCTAGCTACGAATTTTGAACGACCTAATCCTAATACACGGTCAGAAATTGCACCTGCTGATAAGATTAAGAAGAACATTAATAACCAAGGTAATGAACTAATGCTCATTTCTTTAAAGTTAACGTGGAATACTTCTGTTAAATACGTCGGTAACCAAATTAAGAATAATGTAATGATAAATTGTACAACAAAGTATTGAATTGCAATTGCATAGAAGCTAAAACGTTTAAAGAAATCATTCCATGGTGGTGATGACTTTTCAGTAGCTACGATATCACGATTTTCCATAATGAAACGTTTCTCCGCTTCATTAACCATTCTATGTTGCTCAGGTAAGTCTTTGGCAATAATCGCCCATAATACAGCCATTAAAATACCTACTGCACCAAAAATGTAAAATACTGCTTGCCAGTTAAATGCGTTAACAATAGCAATTGTAACTATTGGTGCTAATACAGGTCCGAAATATGATCCTGCTAATAATGCACTTGATGCTCTACCTTTTTCATTTTTAGAGAACCAAAATGAGTTAAACACAGCATTAGAAGGGTACATTGGCGCCTCACCCACACCAAATAAGAATCTCACTAAATAAATTAAACCGTGGTTCTTAATCATACCCGTTAAGATTGTAAATGCACTCCACCAAACTAATGCAATAGTAATCATCTTACGTGGACCGAATTTTTCAGCCAACATCCCCGATGGTACTTGCATTAATGCATAACCTAGAGAGAAGAATGATGCCAATAAACCAAATTGTGGTTTTGTCATCCCTAAATCATCCATCATTTGCTTAGCGATATATGAAATGTTTGCTCTATCCATATACGCAATAACCCCAATAAAGAAGAACGCAAGCGCGAACATCCACCTTACGTTAGTTCGTTTTTCCTTCATAACTATTCCTACTTCCCTAATTAATTTTTTAAACCTTACCCTGAAACGTTAAAATTTTCGGACATCTGGCATGTCCACCCCTACTTTGTCACAAAATTGTACCAAAGTTATTTTTTATAATATTATCAGACATGGAAAGCGTTTACAATAGAATCTATAAAAATTTTATTAAATTCCGCTTAACTTTTGCTATTAAAACGATATAAAGGAACTTTTAGTTACATAGTAGCCTATCATTTGTTAATTAAAAATACTGCAATCCTAGTGTTTTAAAACGTATATTGCAGGCTTTCTTACATATTAGACATTCATTTTAAATTGCATAAAACTACATTGCTCATTCATTGTGCAGCGCCTGTTATTTAGATGATCATTTGTTGACTTTTCGTACTTATAGCAAGCAATTTTTTGATTTATTGCTTATAATACATTTTAAGACAAATGCTTGTTTCAACATCGCATACGACATCATTCATTATTCATTTGAATTTATCCAGTTTCTATTTGTCTGCAATTGCTGAAAATTAAAGGAGCTTATTTTTAATAATGGAACAAATTATCACTGAATTTATTAGTCGTTTTGGGTATGCAGCCATTTTTATATTAATTTTATTAGAAAATGTTTTACCTATCGTACCATCGGAAATTATTCTGACATTTGCTGGCCTTATGTCTGTTAAATCACATTTATCAATTTTAACCTTATTTATTATTGCAACCATCGCATCGTTTATAGGGCTGTTAATTTTATATTATATCTGTCGTTTAATTTCAGAAGAACGTCTATATCGCTTTATTGATCGACACGGTAAGTGGATTAAATTGAAAAGTAAGGATTTAAAGCGAGCAAATGATTGGTTTAAAAAGTATGGCGTATGGGCTGTATTTATCTGTCGTTTCATACCTGTATTACGTGTATTGATTACCATTCCAGCCGGTGTAAACCGCATGAATGTTGTGACATTTACCGTTATTTCATTAATAGGTACAACAATTTGGAATTTCGGTTTAATTTTACTAGGACGCACGTTGAGCGATAGCTTTGGTATGTTGATGACTGGTCTTCATACATATTCACGTATTATGTATGTTGTCATCATTATCGCAGTCATTTACTTTGCTATACGTTACATTGGCAAACGTAAGAGAGTAAAATAATATTGTTGTTAGTATAATGGTATATTTTCAATTGCTATAAATAAAAAGCAGTAAAATCATTTCGATGGTTGGAATGATTTACTGCTTTTTTAGGTTTATTTGGCATACTTTAGTTGAAAGTCATCTAAAACCCTTTACGTTAAGAGATATAATGAAGTTTCCCATAAAAGTTCAGTTCCCTCAGTATGCACCATTTATTCCGCAAACTTATCTCACAAATCCATCTATAATACAAACTATCATTTTAAATAAACAGAATTTACCCTGTCCTCCACACAAATTGTTTTCGTCACTTTAATGTGCCTACTATCCAAAAAAGTTACTCATAACAAATTGCGCATTTTAATAAATGTAGCAATGCCATTTGCATGCTACAAAAATACTCGTATTCATATTTACGTTTTATATTATTAAAGTTTTTTAAATCCATATTTTTATAACACTTGCTATGTGATAAAATTAATTTTATATATAAAATCTTAAGATTCAGATTATTTAATAGCAAAGGAGATAGTGATATGGATGTTTTAACAATAGAACATTTAACAAAGAAGATAGGCAACAAAACGATTCTCGAAGATGTATCATTTAAGCTGAAACGCGGACAAATAGTTGGTCTCGTTGGAGCGAATGGTGCAGGTAAAACAACTTTAATGAAAGTTATATTAGGTTACTCTAGTTTCCAAAGCGGGAATTTTAATGTTATTAACAGCAAGGACAGCAAAAGCAATATCGGCGCATTGATTGAAAATCCAGGAATATATCCTTTTATGTCTGGATATGAAAACTTGAAGTTATTGAATGAATCAAAAAACACTCAAGATATCGATAAAATTGTCTCACAACTTCATATGGATGAATACATTCATAAAAAAGCTAAAACGTATTCTCTTGGTATGAAACAAAAATTAGGAATTGCTATAGCATTTTTAAATGACCCTCAATTTATTATCTTAGATGAACCAATGAATGGCTTAGATCCAAAAGCTGTGCGAGATGTACGTGAATTGATTGTCCAAAAAGCGCAAGAAGGTGTTACTTTCTTAATTTCGAGTCATATTTTAAGTGAATTAGTTAAAATCACAAACTCTATCCTTATTATTAACAAAGGTAAAATTGTTACAGAAACATCGGAAGAAGAACTTAAACAATTTAAAGATAATGATTTAGAAAATGTATTACTAGAAATCATAGAAAGGGAGGACCAAGCATAAAATGGGAACTTTAATTAAACAAGAATGTTTCAAATTATTTAAAAAGAAATCAACTTTTATCGCACCTATTGTCTTTATTCTACTAATGGTTGCTCAAGGTTATCTTGCTACAAAATACAATAAAATTTTTACGCCACAGGAATCTTTCACATCTGCTTATAATGGTTTTTCATGGTTTGCATTTTTATTAATTATTCAAGCAAGTACAATCATTTCAATGGAATTTCATTACGGTACGATTAAAAATTTACTCTATCGTGAATATTCAAGAACAACTATGATTGTTAGCAAAATCATCACATTATTTATTATTTCTTTAATTTATTTTGTTATTACAATTATTGCTTCAATTGTTATTGGGTCTTTATTCTTTAATGATTTAAATATATTTGAAAGTAGCGGTAATCAATTATCTTTATTGAATCAATTATTATTAGTTAGTTTAGGCACATTTGTTGGCGTTTGGTTAGTTTTAAGCTTAACGTTGCTATTATCATCTGCAACTAATTCAACGGGAGTAGCCATTGCTGTAGGTATTGTTTTTTATTTTGCAAGTTCTATTTTAGCAGTTATTCAAACGGCACTTTTAGAAAAAATAGACTGGCTAAAGTGGAATCCTATTAATATGATGAATATTATGCTTCAAACAGTTGAAAAAGGCTTTAGTAAGTCGACGAAATTAGAACTTCATGAATTGTTTATTGGTAATATTGCTTATATTTCTATTTTCTTAATACTTGTAGTATTTATTTTCAAGAAGAAAAATATTTAGTAACTTCAAGTTATTAAATGTCTAAATACACACATATTCCATCGTAATTCAAAATCATTTTCAAATCCCTTCACCCAAATAATGGTGCGGGGATTTTTTTATCCAAATTTTGGCAATTCCACATTTTACATATCGTAATTTTTTAGGAAACTAGTGAATATAACAAATTCCTCCTCTCATTTTTAAAATAAATATATCACTTTCCCACTTTTACTTAACTAAACTGCAACGACTCCTAATACCAAAATCCTGCCCTCTATTTTTATCAATCCAAGCATACTTATTGAAAAATGTTAACGTTTTCTTGATAATCATTGTAAGCGCATTTATTTTATAAACTAACGTTTGAAATATACTACAGGAGTGACACGTAATGACTCAAATTACTGAAAAAGAATTAAAAAAGAAGTATTTAGATTTACTATCCCAAAATTTTGATACTCCAGAAAAACTTGCAACTGAAATTATCAATTTAGAATCAATTTTAGAATTACCTAAAGGTACGGAACATTTCGTCAGCGATTTACATGGTGAATACGAAGCTTTCCAACACGTATTACGCAACGGTTCTGGGAATGTGCGAGCGAAAATCAATGATATTTTCAAAGAGAGACTTTCAACTAAGGAGCTTAATGATTTAACTGCTCTTGTCTACTATCCAGAAGACAAATTAAAATTGATTAAAAGTGATTTCCAAAGTTGCGGTCAACTTAATGTCTGGTATATCACAACAATCGAACATTTAATTGAGTTGATTAAATATTGTTCTTCAAAATATACGCGTTCAAAACTGCGTAAAGCATTGCCAAAACAATACGTTTATATTATTGAGGAACTACTGTATAAAAGTAATGAATATCAAAATAAAAAATCATATTACGAAACACTTGTTAACCAAGTAATTGAACTTAAACAGGCAGATGATTTAATTATTGGACTCGCTTATTCCGTACAACGCTTAGTCGTCGATCATTTACACGTTGTCGGTGATATTTATGATCGTGGACCACAACCAGATAAAATTATGGATACACTGATTAATTATCATTCCCTAGATATTCAATGGGGTAATCATGATGTGCTTTGGGTTGGAGCCTATGCTGGGTCAAAAGTATGCTTAGCAAACTTACTTCGAATTTGTGCACGCTATGATAATTTAGATATTATCGAAGACGCTTATGGCATTAATTTAAGACCACTGCTTACTTTAGCTGAAAAATACTATGACGCAGATAATCCTGCTTTTAAGCCTAAAAAAAGACCTGACAAACATGAACGTTTAACTCAACGTGAAGAAAGTCAAATTACTAAAATTCATCAAGCTATTGCGATGATTCAATTCAAGTTAGAAATACCAATTATTAAACGTCGTCCAAATTTCGAAATGGAAGAACGTCTTGTGCTTGAAAAGGTTAATTATGATACAAATGAAATTACAGTTTATGGTAATACATACCCGTTGAAAGACACATGTTTCCAAACTATCAATCGTAATAATCCAGCAGAATTACTACCTGAAGAAGAAGAAGTCATGAATAAACTATTATTGTCATTCCAACAATCTGAAAAATTACGTCGTCATATGTCTTTCTTGATGCGTAAAGGTTCGCTTTACTTACCATATAATGGTAATTTACTCATTCATGGTTGTATTCCAGTTGATGAAAATGGTGAGATGGAATCATTTGAAATTGATGGTCATACTTACAGCGGCCAAGAATTATTAGATGTGTTTGAGTATCATGTCCGTAAATCATTTGATGAAAAAGAAAATACTGATGACTTATCGACGGATTTAGTTTGGTATTTATGGACTGGGAAATATTCGTCATTATTTGGTAAACGCGCGATGACTACGTTTGAGCGATATTTTATTGCAGATAAAGCTTCTCATAAAGAAGAAAAAAATCCATACTATCATTTACGTGAAGATGTGAATATGGTTCGTAAAATGCTCAGTGATTTCGGATTAAATCCAGATGAAGGACGCATTATTAATGGTCACACACCAGTGAAAGAAATCAATGGCGAAGATCCTATCAAGGCTGATGGAAAGATGCTTGTCATTGATGGTGGTTTTTCAAAAGCTTATCAGTCAACAACTGGCATTGCAGGCTATACATTGTTGTATAATTCATTCGGAATGCAACTCGTTGCACACCAACAATTTAACGCTAAAGAAAAAATACTTTCCGAAGGTATCGATGAACTTTCTATAAAGCGCGTTGTAGACAAAGAATTACAACGTAAGAAGATTCGTGATACCAATATTGGTAAAGAGCTTCAAGCTCAAATAGATATTTTGAAAATGTTAATGCATGATCGTTACTTAGACTAAAGACGACATTTGATGCATGTATCGTGCACTTATTTAGTGGTACTGTGTTTACGCATTGGCTACGCAAACACGATGATAAATAGGCGACCTAGCTACACCGAAAAAAATCCCCTCACTATTGCGAGTAGTGAGGGGATTGGTGTATCTATGCTAATTCCTGTTAACTGTATTATAACAACTTTACAGCAAAAAAATGCAAAATCAACTAATAAATTAATGAAATGACCGACACCCTCGCTTCTACTCCAATTTAACAAAATACTATATTAGTACTATATTTTTCATTAACATGTATGTTACATTTTCTATATTACTTAAAATTACGAAGGGACATTTTTAAATCATGCGTATCTTAAAAGAGTCCATTATTGTGGCATTTGCCTTTGTGGGTGTTGTCGTTGGTGCCGGCTTTGCTACTGGTCAAGAAATTTTCCAGTTTTTCACAAGTCATGGCGCATATAGCATTTCAGGCATTATTGTAACAGGACTATTGATTACTTTAGGTGGAATGATTGTCATGCATACAGGTCATCATCTAAAGTCTAGAAATCATTCTGATTCAATTAACTATTTCTTATACCCCTCTATTGCAAGAGGTTTTGATATTATTTTGACAATGTTTATGTTGTCTTTAGCTATTATTATGACTGCAGGTGGTGCGTCAACCATTCATCAAAGTTTCAACTTACCGTATTGGCTGAGCGCACTCATATTAGTCGCCTTTATTTTAGCAACACTGTTTCTAAAATTCGATCGTTTAATTGCTGTGCTTGGCGGTGTTACCCCATTTTTAATTGCGATTGTCATTATGATTGCGGTCTACTATTTCACAACAAGTCATCTTGATTTTACTGCCGCTAATAATGATGCTCAGATTCATAAGCAGAAATCATTATCACCTGGATGGTGGTTTGATGCGATTAACTATGCAAGTTTGCAAATTGCTGCTGCCTTCAGCTTCTTATCAGTGATGGGTAGCAAAGTTAAATATCGTGACTCAACGTTATATGGGGGCTTGATTGGCGGTTTAATCATTACATTTTTACTCATGATGATTAATCTAGGTTTAATTTCTCAATTCGATAAAATTAAACACGTCGATTTACCTACATTAAAATTAGCGACACAAATGTCTCCGTCAATTGGTATTATTATGTCTGTCATTATGATACTTGTCATCTACAATACTGTTGTTGGATTAATGTATGCATTTGCGTCACGTTTCAGCGTTCCATTCAGCAGACGTTACTTCATCATTATTATTACAATGGCTGTCATCACTTATATTAGTACATTTATCGGTTTCATTTCATTAATTGGAAAAGTATTCCCTATTATGGGATTGTTCGGTTTCATCTTACTCATACCTGTACTCTATAAAGGTTTAATTAAGCGTATTACCGGCAAATCTCATATCGATTAAAATATCTATACTATTGTAAAATTTAGTACAACACTTCAAAATCAAAAAAAGCGGGCAGATGAAAAGTAAAAATCTTTTCCATCTGTCCGTTTCTTAATAGAACTGTTATTTCCCAAGTATTTGTTGACCAGCCGTTAATCCAGTTTCTGTAATTTCATGACCATTCACCCAAACTTCTTCGACTACTGCCCCACGTGTCTTAAACAAGTTAATGACTTGTTCACTTGCAGCTAATGGCACAATTGGATCATGTTTCCCCATAGAAAGCAACACACTTACATCTGATAAATCCTTTGTTGACGTTACTTCAACTGGGTATAACGGTGCATATAACAATGCTTTTTTAAATGGTGCTTCCGAACGCAACATTAAGTTAATCGCTATATTTGATCCATTTGAAAATCCAACAAGTACTGCTTTTTCAATATCAAATTCATAACGTTCAGCAGCTTCTTTAATGAACGCTAACAATTCTTGTCCACGAAATTCCAAATCTTCTTCATCATAAACACCTTCACCAAGACGTTTGAAATACCGGTTCATCCCATTTTCTGAAACTTGTCCTCTAATACTTAACAAGTGATAATTTTCATTCAATGCTTCGCCTAATGGCAATAAATCGAATTCATCGCCACCTGTACCATGCAACAATATTAGCGTTGGCGCACCTTTTTGTCCTTCACGAAAAATATGTTCCATCACAAATCCTCCTCATTCCAATTAATCATGTTAACGCTTAGTATTAAATGGTCTTATTTCTGATTCTATATACTCTCTTTTATTTTCTAAAAATGGTGGTAAGGATAACCCTTCGCCTAATGTTTCATACGGTTCATCTTCCATAAATCCTGGTCCATCTGTTGAAATTTCTATTAAAATATGCCCCACACGTGCATATAATGCTTCAAAATAGAAACGATTAACGATGCCTGAGTTGTTAATACCTACCTCTTTATATTTCGTTGCCCACGCTTCTATTGCATCATGATCTTTCACACGAAATGACACATGATGTACCTCACCATAACCTTGACGTGCTGCTGGCCCTTTATCATCTTTTATTAAGATTACCTGGCCACCATTGCCTCCTTCGCCAACTTCAAGTAATGCGACATTATCTTCATGCGCAATAGTTGTCATACCGTAAACAGTCTCTAAAATATTTTTAAAGTCGTCAAAATAACTTACTTTAATTTCAATGGGTCCTAATCCATAAATCGCTTTATCTACTGGAACCGGTCCATTCTTCCAAGGTACACCAGGTGCTACCCCATCATTTAACTCATCTGAAATTAATTGATACACTTGGCCATCGACTTCTTCAAATGGCAACACTTTTTTACCAAATAATTCTTGAATACCTTCGTGTTTAACACCAAATTCATCAAAGCGCTGTTCATAATACATTAATGCGTCATCGTTAGGCACTCTAAAAGACGGTCTTGTAATGGAATTTGTTCCTGCCTGCCCTTTTGTAATATTTGGAAAATCAAAGAACGTCATGTCTGTACCTGCCGAACCTACATCATCTGCAAAAAATGTATGATACGTATAAATATCATCTTGATTGACTGTCTTTTTAACTAAACGCATGCCTAGTACTTCTGTAAAAAATTTATAATTACGTTCTGCATCATCTGTCATTGCTGTGACATGGTGAATACCTAGTAATTCATGATTATTTATCATTTTATATACCCTCTTTATATTTTTAGTGTATTTATCTCGAAATCGAGATATTTTAATGTAAATTTTTAGTGCACGCCTTACACTTCTGTAGATTGTGCACTTAGTTTCTTAAACGCTTGTTGTAAGATTGTTAATTCATCCTTTGTTAACACATCAAACGCTTTTGTTAATGTCTCAGCATGCTTAGGGAAAATATCTGCCATTTGACTTTGACCTTTTTCAGTTAAACAAGCCATATATACACGTTTATCATCTTTATCCTTTTCACGTGTAATCCAACCTTTGTCCTCTAATTGACTTACAACATATGAAATGCTGCTACTTGCAATTAATACGCGGTCTCTAATACGTTGAATTGGTTGCGGACCTTTATTATAAAGCAACTCGAGCACTGCAAATTCAGTAATATTTAAGCCATATCGCTTTACGTCTTCTTTTGTAATTTGCTCTAATGTGTCTAACGCCCTATTCATTCCGACAAAGACATTGAGCGATTGTTTCGTTCGATCCATATCGTCACCAACTTTTTAATTTATTTCGATTTCGAGATAAATTATATAGCTGAATAGATTTAATGTCAAGATACGTGTTTTCATCTTCATTTCAAACTGTGCTTAATAAAAACGAATACATAAATGTGGCAATGTCGTCACATGACTGTCATGCACCTTTGACTTCGTTTAAGTTAAAATAGAATAGGGAAATACTATAATCAATCATGATAGGAGTTGATATGTATGAGTAACCTTGAAATCAAACAAGGCGAGAACAAATTCTATATTGGTGATGATGAAAATAATGCTTTAGCTGAAATCACATACCGTTTTGTGGATAATAATGAAATTAACATTGATCATACAGGCGTATCTGATGAACTTGGTGGTCAAGGTGTTGGCAAAAAACTAGTTAAAGCAGTTGTTGAACATGCTCGCGAAAATCATTTAAAAATCATTGCCTCGTGTTCATTTGCCAAACATATGTTAGAAAAAGAAGATTCATATCAAGATGTATATCTTGGTTAAATAAATTTTGCGATGGTGCAACTGTACCATCGCTTTTTTGTTCGCATCAATATAAAATTGCAAAACGACTAGTTATTTTGCATTTCAAACTTTATGCTATCAATTCATTTTCTTTTCTGGTATACTTTTTATACTAACTTATAGAAAAATAGAAAACGAGGCGATGCATAATGGCATTTCACGATAAAACAGCAACACAAGTGACAAACATTGAACTGAACGTAAGAGACTTAGACTTAATGACAACATTTTACAAAAACATTTTAGGACTATCCGTTAAAAGTTCTGACGATAATACAACCGTATTATCTGTTGGGACTGGTGGCCATACTCTAACGTTACATTTATTAGAAGACGGCCGTCAGACTTCCCCACGTGAAGCAGGGCTTTTTCATATAGCATTTTTATTACCAACTACTGAGGATCTAGCTAACTTCTTATATTTCGTGGCACAAAAAAATATGGGCATCGGCGCTGGTGATCATTTAGTAAGTGAAGCTTTATATTTCAACGACCCCGAAGGTAATGGTATTGAAGTCTATCGCGATAGACCTTCATCTTCATGGGAATGGCAAAATGGCAAAGTTAAAATGGATACTTTAGAAGTTGATAGCCAAACTTTATTAACACATCGTACTGATGAAGGTTGGCAAGGAATGCCAGCAAAAGGCATGATTGGACACTTACATTTAAAAACACATGATTTAGACGCAGCATATCAATGTTACATTGAACAATTAGGATTCCAACATGTGTCTGATTTTCCACGTGCGCTATTTATGTCAACGAATCATTATCACCATCATATTGCTGCTAATACTTGGCAATCCAATCAAGCAAGACAAAACAATGCACAAAGTTATGGATTAACACATGTTGATATTTATCAACCCGACGCCTCAACACATACATTTACGGCACCAGAAGGGTTTGGCATCACAGTTCATTCAAATACTGACCTTGTTCCAGAAAAATAATCATCCATACTTTATTAATACAATTTTTTCACGCAAAAGCCCGCGATTCATTTATATGAACGCAGGCTTTTATTATTGCTAACTTTTTAATTATATATATTTAGACATGCTGTATTCTATTTATTCTTTTGGTCCAACCCATTCAATAACATCTTCATATGCTTGGCGTGTTTTATTTTTCGGTGGATCTTGTTGTCTGTAGCCAAATGCAACCATCACTGATAAACCAAATTGCTCAGTATCTAAGATACCTTTATTTGCTAAAATGTCTGTCACTGTATCCAGACTAAAACCTTCCATCGGACATGAATCAATACCTAACAATGCGGCTGTCGTCATCATATTGCCTAATGCGATATACGTTTGTTTACTTGACCAGTCATACAAGGCTTGATCATTATCAGAAATATGGAAATCTGCTTGGAATGCATCGAATTTTTGTTCAACAGCTGGGATCGTTTGTGCCTCATATTTTTTAATATCTCTTAACATATGTTGTACATACGGTGATCTTGACGTTACATTTTTACGCGCAAAAATTAGCACAAAATGGCTCGCTGTATCTAATTGTTTTGCTGCGCCCCAACTGTGCGCTTTTAATTCATCACGTAACGCTTGATCTTGAATCACGACAAACTTCCAAGGTTCTAACCCAAGAGAACTTGGAGACAATCTACCTGACTCTAATATTGTTTCAAAATCTTCTTTCGAAACTTTCTTTTGTGGATCGAATTGCTTAGTCGCATGTCTGAAATGAAATGCATCCATAATTGTTTGATTCATATTGCTCATTGAACGTAGCCTCCAATTTTTATATTTATTACTATACAAATTATACTTCATGTTTTAAAAAGACTAAAGTAATCCGTTTGCAATTCACTATAACTTGTGCACATGTTATAAGTTTTCTGCAATAAAACACACTTTTGAATTTTGGAAAATTTAGTGTTATAATATATTTGTGATATTTTTCACAATTAAATTGTGGCGTGATTTTAATGTACATAATCTTTAATTTCACTCATTTACTTTTCAATCTTTTAAAAGCGAGGTTTTTAATAATGACAAAAATTATGTTCTTTGGTACGCGTGATTATGAGAAAGAGATGGCATTAAATTGGGGGAAAAAGAATAATGTCGAAGTAACTACTTCTAAAGAGCTATTATCAAGTGCTACAGTCGATCAATTAAAAGATTACGATGGCGTAACTACAATGCAATTTGGTAAGTTAGAAGATGACGTTTATCCTAAATTAGAATCTTACGGTATTAAACAAATTGCACAACGTACTGCTGGATTTGATATGTATGATTTAGATTTAGCTAAAAAACACAACATTGTGATATCTAACGTTCCTAGTTATTCACCTGAAACAATTGCAGAGTATTCTGTTTCTATCGCCCTACAATTAGTGCGTCGCTTCCCAGATATTGAACGCCGTGTACAAGCACATGATTTTACTTGGCAAGCAGAAATCATGTCTAAACCAGTTAAAAATATGACTGTTGCAATTATCGGTACGGGTCGTATCGGTGCTGCTACTGCTAAAATATATGCAGGATTTGGTGCTACAATTACAGCTTATGACGCTTATCCTAATAAAGATTTAGACTTTTTAACTTATAAAGATAGTGTTAAAGAAGCTATTAAAGATGCCGATATTATTTCTTTACATGTTCCAGCGAACAAGGAAAGCTATCATTTATTCGATAAAGCAATGTTTGATCATGTGAAAAAAGGTGCAATTTTAGTTAACGCAGCACGTGGTGCAGTCATCAATACACCTGATTTAATCGCTGCAGTGAACGATGGTACTTTGTTAGGTGCTGCGATTGATACTTATGAAAATGAAGCAGCATACTTCACAAATGACTGGACTAATAAAGACATTGACGATAAAACATTATTAGAGTTAATCGAACATGAAAGAATTTTAGTAACACCACATATTGCTTTCTTCTCTGATGAAGCAGTACAAAACCTTGTTGAAGGTGGTTTAAACGCAGCATTATCTGTCATTAACACTGGTACATGTGAAACACGTTTAAATTAATATATATTTAAACAGGCTGGGACATAAATCCCTAAAAAACAGCAGTAAGATAATTTTCAATTAGAAAATATCTTACTGCTGTTCTCTATTTATAC
>OAWU01000438.1_pt1 | contig 27614 bp, 31 predicted proteins | sample 1477041 | NCBI WGS metagenome assembly OAWU01 (sample SAMEA2580266, study PRJEB22360) | human gut metagenome | biome: human gut; feature: human-associated habitat; material: faeces | place: Denmark | collected 2008/2010
TTTTTCGGAAGGAAAACTCACGCCACACTGGCCTATAACAACTTGACAAAACACAGGGGATGCGCGAGTGGCTGGCCCAGTTGATCCATCGTTTGAGTTCCCCCTCGGCTTGGCCGGCGGGCTGGTGCAGGAGCGTGCGCAGGAGTTCCTTGAGCTGCCAGGAGCGGTAGAGCTGGCCCTTGGGATCCACGCCGGCGAGCGTGGCGAGGGCCGTGGATTGGCGCTCGGCCAAGTCGCCGGGGTTTCTGAGCACGGCGTATTTCAGGCCCTTCATCGCCTCCGCGGCCGTCTTGTCCTTCGCTCGCCTGGCCTGGTTCCACAACCGTTTCCTGACCCGGTCCAGGCAGTCGGTCATCCAGGAGACGATGTGGAATGAGTCGGGCACGCGCTCCGCGTTCGGGCAGTATCCGGCGACGGACGAGTCGATCCACCTGGCGCCGTCGCCGGTGACGATCCTGATGGAGGCGCGCTGCTCCGGCGTCAATTCTTCGAAGAACAGGTCGAGGACCTGTTTGCCGTATCCGTCGTGCGCCCAAATCACCCGCTTGCGTTCGTGGTCGACGACGACGGTGATATACGTGTGGCCCTTCCTGTGGCTGGTCTCGTCCACGCCGATCGCCGTGAGCCCGTCGAACATGCATGGCATGCCGGATTCCAGCCGGCCGGCGACCCGTCCGGCGATGTCGCCCGCGGTCCTCCACGCGACATGCAGGAAACCGCTCACGGTCTTCCTGTTGGCGACCGTCATCAGCCACGTGCATTCCATCTCGAAGTCGCGCGTGAACCGGATGCCCGGCTCCGCCCACGGAACCCGCGACACCACCACGCCATGCACACGGCATTCCACACGCGGAGCCGGACCCACGAGCTCGACCCGATAGCAGCCGAAGTCCTGGTGCCGCTAACGCCTTTCGCCGCCCCCGTCGTCGTATTTCGGGCATTTGCGCCCGCAGCGCGAGCAACGCAACGCGGCCTTCCTGCACCTGACGCGCGCCACCAGGACCGGAGCGTCGCGCAGCGGGGAATCGTCGATGGACACGTCCTCGACGACCATGCCCTTGACGTTGAGCAAACGTTTGAATATGTTCTTCATAAGGCGTTTTCTGTGGTTCTTTTTCTTGGTCGAAAAACAAACCTACAGGAAACGCCCCTCACACCCTCATAATCAACGGCTCAACGACGAGACGACACCCACGAAAACAACACAAGAGCCAGAAATGGTGACTCTGCATCTTGAAGAACTTCTTCCAATGTGTAATTCTTCAAAGCGGTTTCCACGGCGATGATCCGAGGGTAAATTAAAGATTTCAACGCCATATCAAAAGAATTCAATGATGAAATTTGCTCGAAGGACTGCAAGTGAAGACGATTCTTTGCAATGTCAGCGAATCGGCACCCCTTATAGCCGTGATAATACCCCAGGTTTTTCAATTCTCTTTTTTGCAATTCGCCAGAGCATGCGATGCCGTTATCGTATAGATGCTGCATAAGTTCATCCAGTGTTTTCATTGCATCCTTATTCGCTGAAGTTATAAGGGTTAATTGTAACTTGAAGCATGCCTTAACAGTGTGGTGTCTGCCGGCTCATGGTGTTGGAAGAATCTTTTTCATTACGGTTATGGTTTTCGCGCTACCCGATTACGACGCGATTATGACGGGATTACGACGCGATTCGGTTTCTGATGACGCGATTGCATCTTGCTTATTCCCCGGTTCCATACCTTGTTGGGTGTCTTGCTGCCAAGGAGCTTCATGGGGCATCGTTGATTTCCTTGGCGATTACGTTGAACCCATCCCGCATGAGCGTGAAGTGTGTGATTGGAATCTGGGTGCGTGCAAGTGCGTGAAAATGCGCGGAAGTGCGCGAGAGAAGTGCTCGAATCTGCTTTGACAGGCTGCTGCTTTTATGCAGTCTCTATCTGTTGAAAGTCTCTCGCGCTCGCGAAGAAAACACGGCTCATGGTGAATGCGGATCGCCCGCATGTTATCCATCGAACAAATAAAGGAGCAGATACCATGGGCGTTAAGCGCAGTGTGTCTTATCAGAGTGGAGAGAACATGGCCAAGAAAACCGACGAAGAGCTTTACGATGTGGCGATAACTATGATCGGAAGCGTTGCGAAGCTTCCGGTTATTAGGGTTGATAGGGAAGCGTTTCTGCGACAGCAATTCGCCGATTCAGAATATCTTGACGAGATTTTGGAGCATGGCCCGCAGCATGTGTATACGGCGGAGTCGTTGCGAAGAAAAGCGGATGGGGTGATTAAGAAGTCGACGAATCAGACCACTCTTGCCGCCTGCGTAGCAGGAATCCCCGGTGGCCCTGCCGCCGTTGCCGCTGGAGGTGCCGATGTGGCCCAATACTTTGGTTTCGCGATTAACTTGGCACAGAAAATCGCCTATCTTTTCGGCGAGGATGATTTGTTCACCGACGAGTCGGAATTGAACGAAGGTGCCAAAGTCCGAGTCCTTGCGTATTTGGGTGTGATGCTTGGTGCGTCAGGCTCGGCGATGCTGGTGGGAAAGCTTGCCAGGGAAGTCGGCAAGAACATGGGCAAGAAGATCACGCAACAGGCTTTGACTAAAACGGCCTGGTATCCGCTGCTCAAGAGAATCGGTGCGATGGTTGGCAAGCGGGTGGTGAAGGAGTCGGTTGGCAAGGCCGTTACCAAGGTTGTGCCCGTTGTTGGCGGTGCCATTTCCGGGGCGATAACCTATGCGACGTTTAGGCCCATGGGTGGCCGATTGGCCGATGTGCTGGTACGCAATCTAAACGGTGAGTTCGATGAGACCGGCATGGAGCTTCGCCCGGAATTCAAGAAAGCCAATACCGCAGATGCTGACACGGAAGTCACGATTCATGCGATCGAGATAGACGACTGAAACGAAGGATTGGGCAACGGAGATGGTTCCTTCTGCTGACTAGGGAAGGATTGGTTATTTTGCAAGTGTTCCTCCTCGAATTTGGAGTGTTGTGCCGTTTCGCAAGTTGAGGGAAGCAACTCTTGTAAGAGTATCTCTCAGGATATAGGTTGACAAAATCTCATTCTCTTGTAGAATGTAGAGACAATGAAAGGAAAAAAGTGAAATATGTAGAACGAAGGACCAGATAGATGGATTTTGACGACTTGTTTACTGAAGACCTTGCTGCTCGCATTGAACGAGTTATTCGGATGGCTATAAACGATGACGCGAGACAATGGAATGAGGAGCATCCTCACAGGGTTGATAATGCAGCACGGCTGTTTCCGCTGGATGCTGTCGGCAATCGTTTACTAGCGGAATTTGGGGATAAAGGTGGGCCGAAGGCTCTTAGATTTAGGCGAGGGGCGGATCTTGTTCTCCTTATTGATGATGAGAAAAAGATGTGCATAACTTTTTTGAAACATGATCGATACAAGAGAATTGTTTCAAATGCGAGGAAGGGGAAAGGTCTTGGCCATTATTCTCTTGTCCTGACGAGATCGCTGAATCAGAATGATGCTTGTACGGCGTTGCAACAGCCGCTCTTTGAAGTAGATCAGACTGATGATGAAATTGCTGAAGACAAAGCGATTCTGGGACAGATGAATGATGAGCTCGAGTCACGCCTGCATAACTACACCCATTTTATTGTCTGGTATGAAATTGATGCACAAAGGTTTTTATCCAATATGCAGGCGGTCGTGATAGAGCCTCTTCATTATGCTGAGGTCTGGTTCAAGGATATCGATGTATTGGTCGATTCGCTCTCTATTGACGCATCTGACAACGGTCAGGTTCAAGAAAACAGGAGCAGCGCTGATTTGCTTGGATTTACGGATGCTGCGGATATTCGAGGCGAGGACGATCGACGGTTGGAACTGAAAAATGGTGAGAAAGAAGACTTTGGGGAGAACAATGGCAGGATTTCAGGGTGAAAAGTTGAGGAAAGCCAGGCTGTACAGAGGACTGACGCTCACTGAGCTAGCTGAAGAAACAGGAGTAAGCAAGCAGGCTCTTTCGAAGTACGAGAAAAACCAGAATGAGCCTACCCCAAGCAATTTGTTTGCGCTTGCTCGTTCTTTGAATTTTCCGATTAGCTATTTCAAAATTCCTTCGGAATGTTTCGTTCAAGGTGATGGTACGTATTTCCGTTCGAGGACCAATACTGCAAAGAAAAAGCGTGTTGCACAAACTGTACGGACGGAATTCATTGCGTCTGTATACCAAGTCATCGCGAAGTATATTTCTTTTCCGGAATTGGATTTACCAGATATCGGTAGAGATAGTGATTGTTATGACGAATCTGATCATGACTTTTATGAGTATGTTGCTCAAAAAATACGTACATATTGGGATATTCCTAATGGGCCTATTGAGGATCTCCGATATGTTGTTGAATCGCACGGTGTGTTGGTGTCTTGTTCAGCTGTAGATGCAGATTCAATTGATGCTTTTAGCTCGTGTCTTCAGCTGAAAGACGGTGAGCGTGCCAATGTGGTTTTTGTAATTGTTATCGCTGCAGGTACTCAAAGTATATGCCGAGCAAGATTTGACATGGCGCACGAGCTGGCGCATATTGTGCTTCATCCTTGGAGTACGGAAGAACAGGAGACGATTTCTTCAGAAATATTTAGATTGCGAGAACGGCAAGCAAATGCTGTTGCAAGTTCTCTGCTTATGCCCAAAGAGGAGTTCATTGCTGATTTAGATATTGACCCAACGAATCTTGCATATTATCTGGAACTGAAAAAACGTTGGGGTGTCTCTGTTAGTGCGGCTCTATATCGAGCAAGGGAATTGAATGTTTTGACGACAAATCAATACCAGTACCTTATGAGGCAAGTATCAAGTAAAGGATGGCGACGGAACGAGCCTGGAGATGAGTATTACATGCCATCAGGGACTTTGCTCCAAGAATCGGTTCGAATGCTGTTAAAACACAACATAATTTCGAAGTCCGAGTTCATGGACGAACTCGCTGAATCTGGAATAGGCATGAAACCTGAAGAGGTCGAAAAACTTCTGGGTTTGCCTCGCGGAATACTGGAAGTTGCGCAAGAATCAGCAGATGCAACCAAGCTCATTCAATTTAAATTGCGGTAGTTGGAACTAATTAGGACAAGAATAGGTAATGCGAAATTCGATTAAAAGACTTAGTGAAACGATGATAGTATCTCTTCTTACGGAACCGAGTGCTTCGCCGAATAGGATAGGGAGAGGGTTGCTAGGGATAGGACGAAGGGTATGGAGGGAAACTGATCGGAAGAATAAGCATTCAACAATGAGGTATAGAATTTCTTGTTGGCGAGTAATATTATGGGCATCAATTGTTGGGTCTATTGCTCTCTTTGTCTGTGATGTCTCAGGCGTTAATAATAATGGCTGGAGGTCGCTATATGGATTATATATGGCATTTTCAGTTTTAATTTTGACTGCCTGCCTCGTGACTATAGTGGCAGCTCCAGAAGATGCTTTTGAGCAAAAAGTGCTTTTGTCTTTTATGACTCTATTTATACGATGGCTAATTCCAAGCATTTTAATTGCATTTCTGCTCATACTGTGCTTGGCTTATTCTTCAAATCGTTTCTATATCGGATTATGCGGTATCTTTGTTTTTTCTGTTCCTTTAGGATTATTACATATAACACAAACCGATATTTGGCTTTCTATTCCATTGGTGAGGTATTCAAGATACTTAAGACCTGAAAAATTGAAGGCAACATTTTGGGTTGCCATTATAATTTTTTGTTTTGCAGTAATTCAGGAAAAATGCAATTCGTCTTCGGAAGATCATAAATATGTAGTGATCGTAGTTACGATTGTAAGTTACATTGTAGGAGAATTTGTTGCATATGCGCGTGATAGATGGAATGATGGAATAGATTTAATTAATAACATTATCAAAGATGCTGATGCAATAATTATGGATATATCGAACAGGGTCGACATAGATTCAAAAGAATTAATTGAGGATTTAATTAGTCTTGATGATCATCTGTCGGAAGATGTATTACATAGGCGGCATCAGAAGCATGTTATCGCTTCTGATGAGTTACGTTTGTTTCTTTTACTATATGTGGGGCGCATTATATCAAATGATATAGTTTTCTGTGAAAATAAGTCACGGAAAGTGATCATATTCGGCTCTTTGCTGTTATCGGCAAGTGCTGATGAGCTTTTGCGCTCTATGAATAATTATGTATACGAAGACACAAAAAAGAAAGGGCGGGAGATATTAGGGAAAAATCAAGAACAATGCGAGAAGGATTTATGTGAGTTTTTATTTGCCTTACGGGAACACTTGATTGAGGAGCGTTGTAGCGTGTGAGTGCTAGGAAAGAATTTTGTAAGTGGTCATGGAAGATTCCTTCGATAACAGCTGGGAATGTAGCTCCGACCCTATGTATAAGGAACATTGCTCAATGAGCGGACGGATAGTGGATACGTGCTTCTTTAAAAAATATGAAAATTTTCCTTTGGATCTTCGAGAAATGTTCGCAGTCTTCATTATGTGTCTTTTACAGATTCTCTAGAGTAGCTTTTATTTTTCTCGTAAGTCCCTGCAGGCTATATTCATCGTCATCATGGAAGAAAATAGTGCGAATCTGCCTATTGTCGAACGGAAGCCTTTCCTTGCTATTTGAAATTGGAATCACGATCCTGCCCCTGTCATGAGCCAGTCCCATCTCGTAATACACATTGGGATTAGCCCCGCTCAAATCAGCAATAACGATTTTAGAACTTTCTATGAGCTTCAGAATATCCTGAGTGATATCTGTCGGAGTTTTAATCTCATCCACACGTCTACATTCATATCCAAGCTGATTAGCCGCTGATGCTATTGCAGCATAGACAGGATCTTTTAAAGGGCTAGGATATGCTGAATTAAAAGGCATCATTACTGCAATTTGATTATCTCTAACGGAAACAGAAGGAAATCGAAGTACTGCTTCATTTTGTACGGGATTATAGTTGCTTCTTAAATCACCGAGCATTCTGTATGGGTCTCCTTTGAAGACCATCCAACGGGTTCTTGAACCGCGCCAACTTGTTGTCGCAAGTATGCGGTTTAACCTTGTCGAGGGGAAAGATGCGACCACTGAACTAAGGCATTGAGACGAATCGGCTCTGAGATACCCAATTTGAGCAGTTGTTGAACTATCATCATCATACTCAGGCGATGTGATGGTTGGGAGCTTTTGCAACATTTCAAAATTAGGCGTTCCATCCTGATTCTTGAATCTTGCCGCTATGTCCGGATCTGTACCCTCAAATATTCTTGAATTTTCTACGGGGATATCTTCATCTGCCCGAATAATTACATTGAAAAACATAGGATCATCGCTTTCGTTTTTCTTTGTCTCAGTGGCATGCGATGCCAGAAGTTGCTTGCACTCTTGATGCAAGTGGTGCTTGTTTTCACATTCATCTCCGTCTGCATCTTCATCGAAATAGTTTTCATAGTACTTTAACAAATCAGCAAATAGCTTCCACACTTGATCAGCGGGGCATCGGACACAAAATGTTCAAGAGAGCGGCCCTTTGAAGATCTGTATTTTTCACAGAGTCTTATACCCACACTGTCCTGAGTGAAATCATCGAAATGTTCGGTGCTGAAATCCAAGACATAGCCACCACGATTGAACAACCTCCAAAAAGGCTCTTTTTCCATAAAAGTCAGCCCATTCGATGCCATGTCTCACATCTCCTCGAACTCTTGACGATTAAGAACCGTATCGAACCTGCCGATCTTTTCACCTTCATGCTTGTCGATTCCGGCGTAAGAGAGACTATCATCTTCGTACCGTTTGAATTTATATACTGCGTCGTTCATACGGGCGCTGTTAAATACATTCAAGCTGAGTAACAATTCGAAATCATCTTTCGTCAATCCAGTGACTTTTTTAAACAGTTCAGGTTCAAGTTTGGTGACGACATCCTTAAGCGTTTGCTCACGATAATCAGTCAGGTACATGAAGATTGGGATGCGGGTGGCGAACTTGATTAGTTTCTCTTGAACCTGCTTACGTAGGCTCTTATATTCCTTTTCTTCCTCACGAATTTTCTTTTTCTCCGCAGGTGTAGCCTTGCCCTTAGTCTCTTTCTTCATGCCTTTGACCTGCTCAGACTTGTTGATGATGATCTCAAGGTCGTTGTTAAGGCTACGGAAACCTTCGATGCTCATCAGCGCATCCATGGCCTGCTGATTGTTCATCAGGTTCTTGAGCGTGAGATTGTCCACATTCACCAGCAGTGCGCTTTCCCAACGTTTGGCGAGCAATGTGGCGGAAGTACCAGCGGAGGCGATGTCCAACACATCCGTGGCGTTGACCTGTTTCATACTACTGCCGTCATAGGCAAGCACGGGAAGGAAATGGATGAATTCGTCTACGCTTGCCTCAGGTGACTTACCCTCCTCAGGATTGAGGGAACAGCTATAGTCGGTAATTTGCCGTAGAGCGCGGGTCGGAGCGAAATCGAAGATATAACATTCCTTCTTCAAAATCTCGATTTGATTCGGATGCTGGCCATCAGGGTTTGCCATAGTCCATGGTGATTGGACACGGAACGCCGCTTGGAAATAGGTTTCGGGGCTTTTCAAATTGCGTAGCATAAAGATGCCCGTCCATGGCTTGACGGTCACGCCAGTAGTGAGTTTGCCACAGGACAATGTGATGGACTTGGATCCCAAAGGATCTGTCATCGATTTGCGAACAGGCTTCAACGCATCCAGACCGATGCCTGCGCTCGCGCCGGCTGCCACGTTGATGTGATATTCGTGGAAGAAGATGTTCTGCCGATTGTCCAACAAATTCGCCATTGCATAGCATGATGCAACCGACGGAAGGAACCAAAATGTATGGGTGAGGATGTTCTTCAACCTTGAGTCCGAATAAGGCATAGGAGGTTTGCGGGCACCCATCTTCAACTCATCAATGGAAGTCTCTGCCAGACTGCCTCGAATCAGATCGAGCCATTTTTGCACATCGTTTTCATGCTTGAATTTCGCGTTGACACCAGCGCCTTCAGCCGCAAAGAATTCGTTCAGGTCGAATTCATTGAACTCGCCACCTGAAGCGATTTCGCGAATCTGGTCTGGCATTTGATAAGTCATCAGCACCACGCGGGGCAGCGCGGCATACGGGTTGACACCAGGACCGCGCCAACTTTCCTTGGCCCTCTGTTCATCAGCATAGGTCCAGTTGAAGATCTGTTCCTCAATGAATTCGCCGTTAGCTATTGCCCGGAATGGCGTACCAGACAGGAACAGATATCCGTTTGTGGTGATAGGGAGGAAATCGTCATCACCCTGAGCGAAATTGTCACCAACGATTTCCGCCACGCTGCTGATATTGTCTTTCTGTTCCTTAGTGTCCTCGGCCTCGAACAGTTCGCGTGCGGCATCACGCCATGCGCCGAAATGGTATTCATCGAAGATGACGAGATCCCAGTTGATTTCATGTACCCACTCGTTCTTGGCCTTAATGCCGCCCACATCGTTCTTGCCTAAGAAATCTTGGAACGAGCCAAAGCATACTATAGGACGGTTCTTATCAGCCGTCTCATAGGTAAGTTCGGTATCACGGGAAATGAACTGCCATCCTTCGAAATCCTTATGTGTTTCGAGATCTTCCCGCCATGAATCCGCTACAGCAGGTTTAAAAGTGAGGATAAGCACACGTTTGTACCCTTCAGCCTTGGCAAACTCGTAACTTGTGAAAGTCTTGCCAAAACGCATCTTCGCATTCCACAGGAATCGCGGAGGCTTGCCCGGATTATCCTTCCTGAACCGTGCGAAATATTCCTGGGTTTTCCTCACTGCGCGCTGCTGTTCAGGCCGCATGGTAAAGCTTTGTGTGCGTTGGGTGATGGATCCTCGACGATCTCTGACCGCCTCAACGGCGTTTTCCACATCCTTGACAGTGCAACGATACCATTCGCCAAACTCGCAGGGGAATTGCTGTTCCAGCATCTTGTGCACTGCGTTATCATCGAAAGCTGAACCGTCATCGCGCATCGAGCTCTTCTCGAATACGATTTTGTAACCTACATGGGATGTGCCCAACTGTTCCTTGACGCGAGTAGGCACAGCGCGCCTTGTGTAGCCAATCTTCAGAAGTCCCTTATGGGTGGGAGCGTCAATTGTATAGGCGTAAATCTTTGGGGATACATTTGGCCGCTGAGGGAAGAAATCATTTACCATCATTTCACCTCGTCAGTCTCAGAGATACGGGAATCGATGTATTGCCAATCGATGTCACTCAGCCCGAACAACTGCACTAATTCCTCGTCGCTGATTCTGTGATCGTAGACGCCAAGGTCGGGAACAAACAAAAAGCGCCTTTTTGTTATATCTTGCGAGGCAACTGCCTGTAATAAAAGGAATCGTGCCACTTTGGAGAAAAGGTAGGATCTAAAGTTCAGAACTTCCTCTTCGGTTTCGCCTGCATACGCAACGAGGAAGGACTCCGTGCAGCATTCGCCTGGTGGAACAATTGCAGTATTCTGGTTGGCATAGAATTTCACTGGTTTTGAGAAATCTGTTTGCCTAGCAATAGGCGATCTAGGAATCAGTAACTTCCATTTGTCGAGTAAGCCGAATTGATCCGTAATATCCTCAGGGGAGGCGAATCCTTCTCCGATACGCTGGATGAAGTGGCATGGGACTCCCTTCTTTTTAGGCTTATAGAAGGTGCGAAGACCGAAGGGTTTGGACGAAGAAACGACTTCATCCAGATATCTGCCAGGGTGAGCCTTGCGGACCTTACGGATGATATCCACCGCTTGATTATCTCGCACAAACACGGGGAATTCATCAAGATAGCGATTAGCGTGCGTTTGCTTACCGTCACGTACATTAGTGATTTGGCAATCACCCTCATGGTCACGATCCAATAGGAAGTAACAAGCGCCTCCTGCCAAGTCAACGCCGGGGAAGACTTCTTTAAAGCTTTCATAATCGGTCAAAGCACGCAGATGTTTATCAGCAAGCATCTCAGCACGGAACTCATCCAGACCGCGACCACCTGAGAACCACCGAGAAGGAATGATCATCGACAGATATCTGGGATTCATCTTCTGTGCTTGCTGAACAAATTTTTGATAGATCGGAGCGGCGCTTTTGCCGAAACCACCGTCACTGAGCTGATATGGAGGGTTACCGACGATAACGTCAAACTGCATGTTGAAAATCCTCTCTGGATGATAAGTATGAATGAATTCGTAGGTGTAGCTTTCCAACTCACTGCTGCGGTCGTATTAATCTCGCTTAGCGCCGCAGTAGACGCATCTATCACCAGCCCACATATGCTCGATGGCCTTGTAATGGATATGCCCGTCAGGAGTGTCGAACATGTCATCGATAGAATATTTGCTGTTCGCTTTTTGGAACAATACAGTGTTCGACGTGACAGCAATGCTGTCAATTCGGTAATGGCTATACCCCAGACCTGATAGTTCAAAATGTGATCAATACGCTTCTGCAAGTCCGGGATCTCATCTTCAAGACCTTTGAGCAGGCGTCTAGTAATCTCACGCAGGAACACGCCTGTCTTGGTGAACGGATCAAGGAATGTAGTGGAACTGTCGTGCCAGACTTCTTGAGGTAACAGATCAAGCACTCTGTTCGCTAACTGTGGTGAAGTGAACACCTCATCGTTGGAAAGATTGGCTAAGCATGACAGCACATCAGGGTTGTATGACTTAGTGCCGAAATTCAGCTGGCTACTACTCATTTTTGAGCAACCTCCAGGTAATTCACCATCGGATATTCCTTAATAGGCGTAGGGACGATTTTACTGGGATCGTCCTTGTCCACGTCAAAATCTTCCACCATATCGAACGTTGGCTGTGATTCGGCCTTATCTAGCAGGGAAGCGAATGTGTAATCGCGTCGCTTTACTTTGCTGCCCGATACCAATGACCATTCCGGAAACACAATTGGAGCTCCTGTTGAATCAGTCAAAGTAAGGGCATCGCCGCGAAGGATGTTAACGGAAAGCACATAGCGAATGGAATCGCGGAACGAATCTCTTGCACCATTCTTAAAACGATTGGTATAGGTTTTATTGGCTTCTTGAAACAGTCGATCACGACATTCTTCGACATTATCCTGCATGATGTCCACACCATAGATGGAAGACACCGCTACGAAGGCGTAGCGTTCGTACTCCAACTGGTTTTTCCCATAGCGTTTGCCGACCACATCGAGTTTACGACGCAGTACTTCAGTCAGAAAGTTGCCATTGCCGCATGCTGGTTCGAGGAAACGGCTGTCGATACGCTCGGTCTCCTGCTTAACCAAATCCAGCATGGCGTTGACCTCACGCTCGTTGGTAAATACTTCACCGTGCTCTTCTACACGTTCTTTTGATTTGATTTGTTGTTTTTTGCCATCGCCTGTTTCCTATCGCCGTGTCACATATACACATCCTATGTGTTGTCCGATTCCATATCGCCATTCATAGAATCAGTCTGATACAGAATATGCTAGTGAGCCTGTGGAAGTCTAGTTGACTGCGATTCAGCGATAGCCAGCAGAGTTTCTAAATTGTGACATATCTTGAGCGTGTGTTCAGATTTCTCTGGATTGTTGCTAATGCGAGCATTTTTGTTTTTAACGTACCATAACGTAAGAAGACATTCAGAATGGGGAAGTGAAATCATCATGGACGCTGGCAAGAAAATCCTGCTGGATTTATTCACCGGTTCGCTTCGGTTCGCAGTGCCGGTGTATCAGCGCAGATACTCATGGGGCGAGACGCAGTGCCGGCAATTGTGGTCCGACATCGTAACGGCCGGCCGGCACCCTGAGCGAACGCATTTCACCGGGTCGGTCGTATGGATGCAGGAAGGCGGCATCGGCCCGGATGGTGTCAGCCGGTGTCTGCTCATCGACGGCCAGCAGCGCCTCACCTCGGTGACCCTGCTGCTCATCGCGCTGGCCGAATATGCCCGAGAACGCCCTGAAAACCTGCGATTCTCCGCAGACATGCTCATCGACCGTGGTTATCTTGTCGACAAGTATGCAACCGGCGAAGGCCGCTACAAGCTGACGCTTTCCAGCGACGATAGGGAAGTGCTGCACAGCATGTGCGACCATGTGGTCGCCCCTGATCGGCCGAATCAAGCTAATATAGATTCCCGGCTGGAAGCGAACCTCGATCTGTTCCGTTCCCTGGTCGCCGCAATCGATGACGTGAACACGGTGTGGAACGGACTGCAACGCCTTGAAGTCGTGTCCGTCACCCTGGACCAGGGACGCGACGAACCGCAACTGGTATTCGAGTCGATGAATTCCACCGGGCTTGATCTGGAGACTTCCGATCTGGTACGCAACTACATGCTCATGGGGTGCCCCATGACCGAGCAGAACACCCTATACGTCGACTACTGGCTGCCCATGGAACGTGTTCTCGGCAACCTCTCATTCGATGCGTTCCTGCACGACTGGATGGTCGTTACATTGAAAAAGCCCGTAACCAAAGGCCGCGCCATGTATACGGAATTCAAGCGTTTTGCAGCCGATAGCTCCATGCCGCGCATGGAACGCACACACAATCTTCTCGAGAACATGCTGGAATATGCCGGGTATTATGCCGCCATCAAAGGCATCGCGTCTGCCGGCAGCGGCGACGCGAACGTGGACCGCCGTCTCGCCTCGATCCAAACCCTGGACAGCACTGTTACGGATCCGATGCTCCTGTACATGTTCGCGGCATGGAAGCATGAACGCATAACCCGGGACGGGCTGCTGCGCATGCTCGCGGATCTCGAATCGTATCTGTTCCGCCGAATGGTCTGCTCGGTATCCAGCAACGGACTGAACAAGCTCGTCCCGTCGTTGATCGCCAAGCTCGAATCAGCGGAAGACGATCCGGCCGAAACCTTCGCCGCGCTGCTCCTCACCGAAACCGCCAAAGCCACGCGCATGCCCACGGATAAGGAATTCAGGCAGGCACTGCTCGGCGAGAATCTGTACCGCCCGGCCTCGCGCTGCAAATATCTGCTCGCCGGATTGGAAAACCACAACCACCCCAAGGACCCGCGGTCCTTCGACGAATACACCGTCGAACACATCATGCCACAGAACGCCATGGCGCATGCCGAATGGCGTGATATGCTCTCCGACCCCGGCCGATTCCCGCTGCTGGTGAACAGTCTGGGCAATCTGACATTGACCGCATACAACTCGGAACTTTCCGACGGAACATTCGAACATAAGAAGAACCGTGCGATCGGCGGGTATAATAGCGAATACCTGTCCATTTCCGCTGAACTGCACGACGCCACGCAATGGGATGAACAGGCGATCGCGCGGCGCGGCGCGCGACTTGCCGATCTTGCATTGCAGGTGTGGACAAGCCCCACAGCGGGGGAACAGGCTATGCAGACTCTGCGCAGCAGGAACTTGAGCCAAGGAGAGCGCGAACAGAATGCCGTCGATTTCGCCGACTTATGCAAGAGAGGGATCCTTACAGCCGGTGACATGTTGGAAAGTCGGTATGCCGGCGTAATCGCCACGGCAACCGTAACCGAAGACCGTCGCATTCGCCTGTCCAACGGCGAGATATTCGATAGCCCATCCGGCGCGTTTCGCCGTGCCAGAATGCTCGAAACCGGCGAGGACAAGCAGGTCAACGGTTGGACAGTGTGGAAAGTCGCGGACGGCGGAACCTTGGACGAACTGCGGCAAGTCAGCAACAATATCTCACTGCGGCGCAGCTTCTGGAATGGCCTGTATAAATATGCTGCAACGCGGCCCGACTTTGTTGCTGTATACGGCGACCCATCCGGTCGCAAGACGAACAGCGACACATGGATCAGCTTCGGCGTGGGCTCGGGGTTCTGCCACCCGGATGGAGCGTTGAATATTCGAGACGGCTACATTACGGTCGACCTGTATTTCATCGACACGTTCCAGTACACGAAACTTTACGGCATGAAGGATTCCGTTGAACGGATGCTGTCTGCTTTGGGCGAGGCGACTTGGGACGAGCCGGAAGCCGACAAGAAGAACCGCCACCTTTTGGTGCGGCATGATGTGGATTTCTCCGACGGTATGACGGAAGCCTACCAATGGATGACGGACGGGCTGCTCGTCATGCGCAGCGTATACGATTTGCTTGTCTGATTGCTCGATCTGCTACGTGTTCAGCACTGTATAGAATGAGCATAACCGTTCGAGAAGAGGCCGCCATGAAATACGGAATGAGGAAACCCAGCTGGAAGAAGAGCCTGTCCGCGCGCACGAAGGGGCGTGCCACCTGTGCGGTCAAGCGTGCGCTGATTCCCGGTTACGGCAAGAAGGGCATGGGCTGGCTGCACCCCAAGCGCAAGCTGTACAACACCATCTACAAGAAGACCACGTTCAGTCTGTTCGACCTGTTCAAGTAACCGGGGCTAAAGGGGGAAATCACATGTGTTCCAATCCAGACACGTACGAGTTCTGACTTTCATTAGACCTTCCTCAACAGAGCGCCGTTCCTACTGATACGTTTTCTGCCTTGCGGGAAATCCATGAATATTCAGCGGAGAACGGCCCGCGTTTCCATACGGCTGCTGAGATGTTTGATTCTCTGGGAATATGACAGATCCCGCCATGCGAACATTGCGCATGGCGGGATCTGTCTTTTCCGTTATTGCTTAGCTGGCAGCGCTCAGACGAGCATGGCCTCGATGTTGTTGCCTTCCGGATCGTGCACGAAGGCGGCGTAGTAGGTCGGGCCGTAGTTCAGACGCGGGCCGGGCTGTCCACCGACTTCGTTCGTATCCTCGTTATCCTCGGCACTTTCGTCGTATTCTTCGCTGAACGAGTATCCCAGATTGCGCGTCATCGCATTCTCGATCACGTCATAGGCCCACATGCGTTTGTCATCATATCGAGCGAAAGCGAGCGTGCTGGAAATCAACAGCATGCTGTTCAGTGGTTCCCATTGCCGCATGTCCTTGTCGTTCTCGGCCTGTGCAATGGCGTCCAACGGCACGTAGCGTTTGAGCAGACCGTAGACGGAGAAACTGGCGGCGAGCACGATTGCCATCCACGGGAACGTCGGTGACTGCGCAGTGAACATGCCCACGCCCAGCGCCACGTTGAGCAGAGGCGTAGTCAGGTACGCGATTGAGGTCTGCAGCGCCTGGCCGTTGACCACCAGATATATGTACAGCAACCAATTCACGCTGATAGCCGTGGTGGCGGCGAGTTCCAGCGCGAACAGCCTTTTGCTCCGCTGTGCGTGTCAAAGCGCGGCGATCGCGCGATGATATGCACGATAGCGGCGGAACGCCATCAGCAGCGCAATCACATGACCACCAGCGTGGCGATCAGCCGATACGCCAGCACGCTGATGGCATTCATGCCGGACAGCGCGTGCCAGTACAGCGGCAGCACGCCCCAGCCGATATTGGAAACGAGCGGCGCGGCAATCCCTATCCGCGTCTGCTCGACAGCACGAACCGAAGTCATACCCGCCACCATAGTGCCTGATGTGTCACTGCCGTGCGTGTGCTCACACGGCATTTGTTAGAAGCTTTTCCGGGAATCGAATACAAGTTATCCCCGACCCAATACGGTCTGATTATCTCAGCACCGCTCCCGAATGAAATCGAAGATCATATCGAACACCTGCGGGCTCCAGAAGTCGTGCTCGTGTTCTGCGCCGTCGACCAGCACCAGCCGCGAGTCCACGCCGTGTTCGACAAGCCTCTTGTGCATCTTGACCGACTGCCGGTAGGGGACCACGGTGTCGGCGGTGCCGTGCAGCAGCATCGTCGGCGGATAGGTCACCCCGTCACGCACCTGCAGGTACGGGCTCATGTCGGCCGCCCGGCGGCGCACGTCGTCGCTCAATCCGGTTTCATGGGTCGCCCCGACCACTGCGGCGAACGGGCCGAAATAGTACAGCCGGAACGGGTCGTCTTCGTTGCCGAACGCGTCGATCGCCTCCATCATGTCGGTGGGCGGGAAGCAGCTGACCACGAAGCTCACCGCGTCGCTTTCGGTGGCATAACTGCCGTCTTCATACCGCGGGTCGTCGGCAGTGAGCCCCACCAGCAGAGACGTGTTGCCGCCGGACGACGTGCCCCAGATGCCCAGCCGCTCAGGGTCGACGTGCCACTGCCGCGCGTTCGCCCGCAAGTACCGGATCGCCGCCTTGACATCCTTCAGATAGGCAGGGAACACGGCACTGGCGTCACGCGAGGCGTTGCGATGGTTCACCGTCGCCACCACGAATCCCTCTCGCGCCAGTTCGGATAGCTGCGGGATCTCGTAATCACGGTCCGGTGTGGTCCACGCGCTGCCCTGCACGAACACCACGGTGGGGTAGCGGCGGTCATCATCGTCGCCGGTGGATTGCGGCGCGATGATGTCCATCACCAGATCATCGGCCCCGGTGCGATACGCCACGTTGCGGGTGAGCCGGGCCAGGCCGGTGAGCGTGGGATTATTCGGTACGTGGACGGTTTCGACGGTTCGGTCTTCTGACGGCGTGATATTCGGCATGAGGCAATGTTACAGCGAATGGTTCTCAATAAGAAAGGTGCGAGTCCGTTATGTGAGGAAACGAACACGGATTACTTCATAAGCCCGGTATTTTGCCGGTCTCTGAAATGTTCGATTGTGCGGAAATGTTCGGAACCCCCGCACTTTTCTTATTGAGAACGATTCGCTGCTACATCCGGAACGCAGCGCGCGGGTACGCTAAACTGTGTACAGCTCAGAAACTCACCCCAAGGAGATGCCATGAACCCGAGACGCGGGCCGATCGTCGCAGGCGAAAAGATCCAATTCACCGACCGCAAGGGCAAGAAGATCACCGACCAGCTGACCGCCGGTGGCGTCACCCAGACCGAGCACGGGATCATTCTGCACGACGACGTGATAGGCCGCACCGAGGGCGTGGTCGTCACCACCGTCACCGCCAAGCGCGAGGCTCAGGTCAATGCGGACCATCCCGAACGCGACCGGAACAAGCCGTGGAAGGCGACCCGTGCGATCGGCGGCTGGCAGTATGCGGTCATGCGCCCCCGTCTCGCCGACTACGTGCTCTCCATGCCGCGCGGCGCCCAGATCATGTACCCGAAGGACATCGCGCAGGTCATCCAGCTCGGCGACATCCGAAGCGGCCTCAACGTGCTCGAATCTGGTGCCGGATCGGGCGCGATGAGCGTCAACCTGCTGGATGCGGTGGGGGAGTCCGGCCGCCTGACCACCATCGAGCTGCGACCCGAATTCGCCCGTGTGGCCGACGCGAACGCCACGCTGTATTACGGCGAACGCCCGCAGTGGTGGGACCTCAAGACCGGCGACTTCGACTCGGTCGCGGCCGGCCTGCCGGAGCACTCCTTCGACCGCATCGTGCTCGACATGCTCGACCCGTGGAACAGGCTCGAACAGGCGTACCGGGTCATCGCGCCCGGCGGCGTCCTCATCGCCTACATCACCACCACCACGCAAATGAGCCGACTCGTCGAGGCTCTGCGCGAAGCCGGCCATTGGACCGATCCCGCCATCCAGGAGACGCTGGAACGCACGTGGAAGGCGCAGGGGCTCGCCGTGCGGCCGGACCATGCGATGATCGGCCACACCGGCTTCCTTGTGGTCTCCCGCGCGATGGCGGAGGGGTTCGCGGCCCTGCGCAAACGCGACCGCGCCACCAAGGATACGACCACTGACATCGATTCGCTCACCCCCGAACAGCGCGAGGCCCAGCTGGACGATCTGGAGCTGCGCGACATTTCGGACCACAAGCTGCGCAAGGTGCTGCGCGACCTCGACCTGCAGACGTCCCGACTGTCGCAGGACGACCAGGCCTGCAAGCAAGGCGAGGCGACGGCGATCTGACAGCCCAATCAGGCGCGGCGAATCTTAACGGCAGGCAATGATTTGGTGATGACGGGAAGTCGAGCGCCCCTCGTCTGCCACAATGGAGGCAGTGACGTCGTACGGAAAGGTCCTGAAGAATGGGCGTGAATCTCAGCAAGGTCGAGAAAAAGGCGAAGAACTATTCCCACGTGCTGCTGGTCATGCGGCACGCGAAGGCGGAACCGTTCAACGACAAGGGCGACCATGACCGCGAGATAACCGACAAGGGCGAGAAGCAGGCGAAGATCGTCGCCAAGGGGCTCGTCGGCATGAAACTGCTGCCCGACCGCGTCGCGTGCTCCGGCGCGGTCCGCGCCCGGCAGACGCTGGAGAGAATGCTCAAGGTGTTCGGCGACCATCCCAAGGTCGAATACCGCCAGACCCTGTACGACGGCGGCATGCAGGCCGTGTTCGACGAGCTCGCCAACGCCAAGGACAAGACCCGGGTCCTGATGGTCCTCGGCCATGAGCCGACCGTTTCGGTGAGCTGCCAGTGGCTCGCCTCCTCGGATTCGGACATGGTCAAGCTGGATCTGCTCAACCTGGGCATGTCCACCGCCTCCGTGGTGGTGTTCGGCTCCGATCAGCCGTTCAGCCGCTGGCAGGTACACGACGCCGAGCTGCTCGCCGTGCTCAGTCCCAAGGACTTCGACTAGGGATGACACCTTTTTGCCGGCCGGTCTCTCTCGCGAACGGTGACAGCCGGCTTGTGTTATAACCACCGTTGATACGCGCCACCTTGCGCAGGAGTGGCGCTGAACCGTTGGAATACTGCGGAAACGTAGACGGCAGTAAGGCTTGTATGGCGTCGTGCGCGCGTGACGCTGATACTAGTTTTCCGGCTGGAAACGTCGTTTTACGCCCACTTAGAGTGTGATTTAGAGTGGACTCCCTGACACGGGAGGACAGTCATGGCGGGCAAGACGAAAAACAGAAGGACCGGAGGATCCGGAAGCGTGTTCCAGGACTCCAAAGGACGATGGCACTTCCGCAAGGACATGGGAACCGACCCGACGACCGGACGCAGACGCCCGCCGATCGAAGCCACCGGCATGGTTAAAAGCGAGGCACGCGCCCGCTTCCAGGCGAAGATCACCGAATGGGAACGGGACGGAAGACTCCCCAGCAAGGACGGCCCCAAGACCGCTGACTACTTCGAACGGTGGATGGAGGAGCACCGCGCGGCCATCAATCCCACCACCTGGCGCAACGAATCCAGCTGGATGCGCACCATGAACGCGATCATCGGCGACATACGCCTCAACCGGCTCACCGCCAACGACATCAACGGAATGTGCAGGAGACTGCGCCGCACACGCAAAAGCAAGACCGTCAACACCTATCTCGCAGTCCTCGGCGCCATGCTCCGAACCGCGAAACGGGACGGACTCATCGCCGACGACCCGATGGAAAACGTCGGACGAATGCCGGAGGACCGGTATGAACGCCCCATCCTCGACGTCGCCGACCCAGCGAAGGTCATCGAGGCCGCGCTCGCCGAGCCCGATCCGGCGGTCGCCGTGTTCGACAGCCCGGACGAGCGTGAGAAGTGGGCACTCATGTTCGAACTCGCCTTCACCACGGGCATGCGGCCGGGGGAGAGGTATGGCCTGATGCCCTACCAGCTGGAACTGCATCATGGGATTCCCGTCATCAACGTGTGCCAGCAGGCCAAGCCGATACCAGCCGGCGCCACGATCCCGGATTGGATGGAAGCCGAGCATCTGGATGGGGCGATCTGGCTGACCAAACCGAAGACCGCCAAAGGCGTGCGGACGGTTCCCATTCCGCAGGGGCTTTGGGACCGGCTTTGGGCGCATATCGTCAAATGGGGCGTGCCATCGCATGGACTGGTGTTCACCAATCTTTACGGCCATCCCATCAGACGGGACAACGAGGAGAAGCGTTGGCGCCGCGCCCTGAAGATGGCGGGACTGCCGTACGTCGACATCTACAGCGCGCGGCACTGGCTCGCCACCGAACTCGCCGCCGCCGGCGCGAGCGACGAGGAGCGCACCGCCATCATGGGCCACACCGACATCCACACCACCAGCGTGTACACGCATTGGAGGGAACGGCGGCTCGCCGAAACGCTCGACGCCGCCCTGCCAGACCTCCGCGACGGCCAGTGACGGACGGCGACGGCTTTTCCGCAACACGAAAGAGTATTGACACACCCCGCGCTCATCGGTAGATTGAAGACTGAAGCGAGGAGGTGCCGATGTCGAAGATTACCATCGATAATCTGTCCACGCCGGCTGCAGCGGCGACGGAGACGCTACTGAAGACAGTCGCGCCTAACGGTTACCTCAACCTTCCCGTGGATCCGTCACGCGTGGCAGAGCTACTGGGCATCCAGCCGCAGAAGCTCATGCTGGATCCAAACGTTGACGGCCTGCTCGTCAAAGACAAGTCCGGCGAGCCGTTCAAGGCGGTCTCCGATGCGTATGCTTCGCCGCAGCGTCAGCGGTTCACCACAGCCCATGAGATAGGTCACTGGGTCCATAAATACCAGAACACGCCGGACGATGCCGTGCTCGGAAGGGTGGAGAGCCGCGACGACACTTCGTCCAAGGGAATCGATCCCGAGGAGATCTGGGCGAATCGTTTTGCCGCCGCGCTCCTGATGCCTGCCGCGATAGTCAGACGCCATTGGGGTGAAGGGCGCACCCGCGACGAGCTGGCCGAGATGTTCGGTGTCTCCCGACGATCCATGGACGTGAGAATAGCCACCCTGGGGTTGCAATGAGCCAAACCGAACAGGCATCCAGCGAAACCGATGAGGCGCTGGCCATGTTCAACAGGGCGTCGGCCGCCACCTCGCATGTGCCGGTCGCGCACGGTTCCGCACCCGACGGCGGGGAAGGAGTCGATGGTTCCGCAGATGAGGCCACAGGTACAGCCTCATCATTCAACGCCCGACGGAGAGAGAACGCCGCTCTCCGCAAACTCGATGCGAAAAACACGAGACGCGAACAAGAGAACCAGCTGCGCAAGGAAGTGGCGACCTGGTCACTATGGTTCGTGCTGACACAGCTCGTGATAACGAATACGACCATCGTCGCGTACATTGTCACCATGCTTGTGCTGAAACAGTACGTGCCGACCGAAGTGCTGATTACATGGCTGTCATCGACGATCGTGGAGATCATCGGCATCCTCTGGGTCATCGCACGCAGCCTCTTCCCGTTCCACGACAGACACCGCGACACTAAAGGCGAAAAACACAAGTCGTAAACACTTCAGGCCAAATAAACCAAACCCCGGCGCTCGCGGCCATGCGGACGCCGGGGCCTTTCTCTACTGCGCGCACACGCCGGAATCGTACAATAACTGCCGGTAGTCCTCCAACACCTGGATGGTGACACCCAATTCCACGGCCATCATCCACGCATTGCCCTCGTACACCGTCTCGGCCATGCCGTAATCCACCGGACTGATCAACGCCAGCGCCGTCTCCCTACGGCAACGGCGCTCGCATTTGATTCCGTATTGGCTGCCGCATCCGGGGTCGTGGTGTCTGGCGTGTATGAGTTCGTGGCACAATGTGCAGCGGCGCTGGCGCTGGTTGAGCCTGTCGTGGAGGAATATCGTGCGGCTCGCCTCATGCCATGCGCCGCACAGCCCATTCGGCAGCGGCTGCTCGATGACGCGGATATGCTCCCTCCCTGCACGGTCGAGGAAGGAATCCAGGCTGCATCCGCCGGTGATATGAAACGACCCAGCCTGGTTCGCCGCGCCGAAGGCGCTCGCGTGCTGGGTACTGCCGATGCTCAGACTACCCGTTTGCCGTGACCCCTTTTGCATGGCGTAGGCTGTTGTGCGCAGGGCCGTCCTATGTGGATGACGGCTGGGTTCCCGAATGGGAGTAAGACTTCGGGTCGAGAATTCCTTTGCCCCTGGGGCCGGACTTGCCTCCTCGCCGGCTGTCTCATCTGCCGATTCCGTCGTGGCGGCCTCCGTCGATGCCCTTGGCGAATTCCTCGAAGTCGTATGGTTGCGCCGCGTTGAACTTCGCATATTCCTCGGCGGCCTTCCTGTCCGCCTGCTTGCGGGTCACGGTGCCTTTGCCGGTGAGCGTCGCGCCTCCCGAAAGCTGGATGTATTGGCTTACGAGTTGGATGAATTCCGGCATGGTGGTGGTCAGTCGCGCCGCGACCCTGTTCTCGATCATGTCGAGGAAGCCGCTGGTGAGACGGTTGAGTCGCGTCAGCTCGTTCTCGTCCAGGTAGTTCTTGGCGACGGTCACATCGGATTTGTGGATTCGCCCGTTGGGGGAGCCATGCCATGTGGTCAGTCCCATGTGCGGTTTCGTGGCGTCGACGCGTTGGGTGATGATCTCCGGCGCGGTGTGCCCGTGGGCGGCGTAGTGGAACCTGTTCTGCATGTTCTGGTAGAACTCGCGCGCGATGCCGCTGTCCTTGTCGTAGTCGGTGCAGATCTCCTGGAATATGGCGAGCACCTGCTGGTAGAGGCGTTTCTCGCTGGTGCGGATCTCCCGTACTCGGGCGAGGAGCTCCTTGAAGTAGTCCTCGCCGAACGTGTTGCCGTTCTTGAGCATGTCGTCGTTGAGAGCGAAGCCCTTGATCATGTATTCGTGCAGCACGCTGGTCGCCCATTGGCGGAAGGCCGTGGCCTGCGGGCTGCTGACCCTGTATCCGACGGCGATGATCGCGTCCAGGCTGTAGAAGCGGATGGTGCGGCGAACCGTTCTGCCGCCTTCGTTTCGAACTATTTCCATTTCCGACATAGTTGCCGATTCGGCCAACTCGCCTTCAGCGTAGATGTTCGCCAGATGTTTGGATACCGCGGGCACGTTCACGCCGAATAGTCGCGCGATGTTCTTCTGCGGCATCCAGAACGTCCGCCGCCAGTACGTGACCTCGACCGGCACGTTCACCCCATTGGCGCGGTAGAGGATCACCTGCCCTCTGTTATCAGGGTCGAATTCCTCGCTCATGACTTTGATTCCTTTCCTTTCGGTTCACCCAACTCTATAGACCGTCACTCGTCCGGGGTCTCGGACTCCATGTCACGGTTCCTGTCAGTGCTGGCAGCAAGCTCCTGAGGTGGCAGGTCCTCGAATCTCGGTTCGACCAGATCGTCGGTGATCTGGTTTTGGCGCTCGCGGGCGGCGTAGGCGCGGGCGGCATCGCTGCCCAGGGCGCGGGTGAATAGCTCTTTCAGCGTCATCCCGCATACATTGGCAATGCGCTCGCAGTCCGAAATTGTTAGCGGTGCGTCAAAACGAGCTCGAACAAACCAATAATTGCGGCTGAACCCGCATTCCGCTGCGAATTCAGTTGCAGTCATGCCGCTCTTGGCTTGTAGTGATTTGCAATACTGCATGATGCTCCGCGCACCAGCGGTCACATCGTTATTGGCTCTTGTTCCCATAGTCCAAAGATACCCAATTGTGTACTTTCTGTAAAGTATTCAAATGAATACCCATCTGGTAGTATTCATTTGAATACAGTTTGTAACTGTCAGCAAAGAGCAGCAAGAAAGGAGGTCTGGTGGCAAGCGAAGCGGAACTTATGAGAGACAACCTTCGCGGAGAGATGGCTCGCAGGCACAAAACACAAGAAGATATCGCGAAAACGATTGGATGTGGACGGCCGCTTGTGAACCGAAAACTCAATGGAGAAAAAGACTTCACGCTGAGCGATATGGAAAACATCGCTGCAATGTTCGACATGACTTTTCTGCAGCTGCTAACGCTGCTCCTCCAGCCAATCGACAACATCAAGCAGATCAGACCATGAGCGTCAGGCGCTCGCCGACGAATGAATCGAAAGGAGAACGCGAAATGAGGAAGATGAAGAGATCCGATGTCCGCGAATGGATTCCAGGTGAACCGCTTGAACGGGTCGACTTCGGCAACGGTTGCACGGGGATGGATAAGAGCATTCCTAAGGAACCCGGTCAGGTGGGCGATTTCAAGCGTCTCATTTGGAAATGCCGTGCCATTGAAGCGGACGGAGGGCCATGTCTTGATGTGCTTCCATCCGAATATTGGATTGACGACGTTAAGCAGGGCGACTACTTCGATGTGGTCACCGACGGATCAAGTTACGGCCCATGCAGCTTCGGTGGTGCGTGGACTTATCTCGCTGGCGTTGATACGGGATGGTATCTCGCGCGAAGGAAACGACATTCCGGCTTATACGCCACTTTGCGCACCTTGTGCAACGGCATATTAGGCTCGTCGGCCCATCGCCGCGAGAACGCGACCGATGCAGAACCGTTGGTTACGGCCTCGAAGCCCTCTCGCGAATCTGCTGAACACTCTTCGAGCTGCGGTTCCACGCCTCCTTCTTTATCTCGGTCAGAGATACACGAATCTTATGACTGCGCGACATGCGGGACGACCGCCACTCAATCTCGAAATCATCGGGAAGCAGCAGCACCGCATTCTTGCCGGTGAATCCGGTATGGCAGATCTGATTCGGTCTCAACTGCTTGGCCAACAGCGGCGTATAGGGGCTTGTTCCGAACGTTGCCTGAGGGGGGATTCGGACGTCATACATCGTCAGAGGCCCAACAAGCCGGAAATACACGATGCTGTTCGACGTGGAATCAAGAAAAGGCTCCAGATCGGTTTTGGCCAAATCGTCCCTACGGCGAATGGAGTGGATTTGAAACTGCTGCAGAACGTTCCACGCCAAAGACGCCCCAGCAATGATGGTCGAAGCCCAGCCTGCCGGATCCTCAAGAAAACTACTCACAAACTCGATTCTAAGGAGAATCCAATGAACAATGAAATCCAACGATTCGATTTCAGGGGCGCATTATTGCGCACCTTGACCGATGAGGCGGGGGAGCCTTGGTTCGTCGCCAAGGACGTGTGCGACATCCTCGGCCACTCAAACGTGAGCATGGCGCTTGATCGTCTCGATGATGACGAACGGTCTAAGTTCAACTTAGGGCGTCAGGGTGAGACAAACATCGTCAACGAAGCCGGCCTCTACGTGCTCGTGCTTGGCTCCCGCAAGCCGGAAGCTCACGAGTTCAAACGTTGGGTGACGCACGAGGTGCTGCCGTCCATCCGCAAAACCGGCGGCTACATCCCGACGTCCGAGTCGGATTCGGATGAGGACATCATGGCCAGGGCCGTGCTCGTCGCGCAGAAGACCATCAAACAAAAGAACCAGCAGATCGCCGAACAGCAGACGCGCATCGTGGAACTGGAGCCGAAAGCGCGGTTCGCGGACGCCGTGGCCGCGTCCGACGGCACGTGCCTGGTCGGCGAGCTCGCGAAGATGCTCCGGCAGAACGGGATGGACATCGGCCAGAACAGACTGTTCCGTCTTCTTCAGGCTGACGGGTATCTCGGCAAGTCCGGTTCGAATCGCAACGTGCCGACACAGCGTGCGATGGACCTCGGCCTGTTCCGCATCAAGGAGACCACCGTCACCCATGCGGACGGGCACACCACGGTCAGCCGCACTCCGAAGGTCACGGGCAAGGGGCAGCGCTACTTCATCGACCGGTACTGGAGTCGCGCTCAGCCGACGTTGGAAGCTGGTGCGTGATGAGCGTCAGTCAATTCGCGTGCCTATCGGGTCAGCTGCTGTGCGTGGTCGTGTTGCTTTGCGCGATTCTCTTGAAACTTCTGACCGTGGTCAAGGTGCTTCATGACATTCTCTGTGCGATTCGTTCAGCCCAGACGCAGATCGAACTTAGTCCCCTTGCGAGAAATCGTGGGGAATTTTGGACAAGGGCCAGGTCTTTGTTTTCCCGTGGCCGATGAACGGCTGCTGCCGCCAGGTGATCGTCACCGAAGCGCCTTCGGGAGGTGTGTAATGCAGGTACTTATGGCCATTTTCCTCGGTCTCCGATTCCTTCACCTTGATTCGCGCGTACACGCAGCCGCCAGTGGCGACAAGAGAGTTGAAGCCTTTCCGCCGTGATCCATAAGGGGTTTCGGGACTGTGGGTGGCCGTTGCATGCACGTCGGTGGCGGCTCCGTTGCCCACATTGACGATCTTGACCAGAAGGCACGGAGGATTTCCGTATCCGCATTCGACCACATAGGGCTGCCACTTCGGCCTACTTCGATATGCGAAGTTCCAAGCCATAGCTCCTCCGGTAAACAACGCGGTCAAGCCTTCCAAACCATAACTGATCCAATCCATAGTTCTTCTCCTAACTGTTCGGCCCGCACGTCGCAAATGCGGGATGACACCGATTTTAGGAGAGGGCCGGGCGGTTCTCCTAACGCCGCCCGGCATCACACACGCAAAGGAGGCGCGTGATGGGAAACCTCAACATTGAGATTCCTGACGAGGAATGCGTCAAACTGTTCCGCTACGAGGATGACGACGGTGTCGCGGCATACCTTCTGTTGTTCCCGGAACACGACATGAAAGCGGTCAAGCCGCGTATCGACGCGCAGCTTGACCACGAGATGGCGATGTCAGTAAATGCGTCCAACGCTCTGTTTGGGGGCGTCGTCGATCGCCCACCACAGCGCGTTGGACGGGTTGATGTGGATGGTGTCCGAGCTGGTGCCCTTGACGGATCCTTTGACGGTAACGACCGTACCGTTCCTGGCCGCTTCCATCAGATCCTCCTCAAGGCTCGCTCGATCCTGTCCCTCGGCAAGCTTCACATGGACCGGTTCGCCGGTTCCTGTGTCGAGCGTGAGTCTGTCACTCATAATTCTTCTCCTAACTGTTCGGCCCGCACGTCGCAAATGCGGGATGACACCGATTTTAGGAGAGGGCCGGGCGGTTCTCCTAACGCCGCCCGGCATCACACACGCAAAGGAGGCGCGTGATGG
>OAWU01000454.1_pt1 | contig 26834 bp, 38 predicted proteins | sample 1477041 | NCBI WGS metagenome assembly OAWU01 (sample SAMEA2580266, study PRJEB22360) | human gut metagenome | biome: human gut; feature: human-associated habitat; material: faeces | place: Denmark | collected 2008/2010
TGGGCTTGACTTTGTTGTCGCCATCGGCGACTTCTAATACAGGATTTTTGGGTTATCACAACATAGAATTTATTCTATGTATAAGTGCACATTGACCTCGTTTCACTCGGTCTGCTGATTCTCTTAACTTCAACTTAGTGTATGCCTTCCGCTTCGCTTTTTCAACTTTTATACTTTGACTTAACGTTTCTTATATGATATAGTTTCGGTGATTATTTCTAATATGATTGGAGGGATCGTTATGTCTCAAAGTAACTTAGAAAAACAAGAAGCTAAATTAAAAGCCCTTAATCAAAAAATTAAGGACGAAAAAAATAAGATTGAACAACGGTTAGGTAAACAAATCATCAGTCAAGCCAATTTAGATTATGCTAATTTGTCTAACGATCAGATTAAGCTTTTAGCCCAGCAATTTTCTGAATTTTTAAAGGTAAAGTCCGTAGATCATTAGCCATACGAGATGGGGAAATTCCATGTCTAATCAATATGAAAAACTAGTCGAGCAGCAAGCGCGTTTAAAACAAAAAATTGAGCGAGAAGATTTTAAATTACGGCAATCTAAATACTATGAAAATCGGCAAGCCAGTAAAGCCCGTTCTCGCCGACTAATTCAAAAAGGAGCCTTACTCGAAAAATACTTTCAGGCTGATAAATTATCAGTCGAACAAACCGAAGAACTTTTAAAAATATTTGCTAATTACGTTAATGCCCATAAACCGAACAAATTCAAAAACGATCAGCCTAATAACTAGGCCGATCGTTTTTATTTTCAGGATTGTTTTTTGGCTTAATTTCTGGATTGTGTTTAGCAAAGTCTTTTAACTGTTTTTGAATTCTTTGTGTAAGCTCTGCTTCACTTTCTTTGTACTTCCTTTTACTTGATCGCTGTTGAATTATCTTTTGACCCTTACCTCTTCTTTTTGATTTTAGGTCAAGCGTAAAATCTGAAATTTTATTTTGATCTAGCTTACTTAAATGACCGATTTCTTTAAAGTTTAAACCGGCTTTGGGAAAGCAATAAATATTACCAAGATCGACCCAGGAAGGTTTCTTCAACCCAGCGGATTGCCAATCTTGAATCGGATAATATTGTTGCTTGATATAAGCCGACTTCTTTTCATACTGACTAGTAATTTTAAAAGCCTCGACCGTCTGTTCTGATACCCGACGAATTAAAACTGGTCGAGACTTGCCACCGTTAGTTTCTACAAAACTAACGTATAGGCTGACTAAGTCATTAGTCCTCATCTGGATCGTTGAGCCAATCAGCGACCTCTTTAGCGTCTTTGAACTCGGTGACTGGTGTCCCTTCGGTCGCCTTTAAAAAGCGTAAATTAGCTCTTTCTTCTTCGCTTAAAGACGCCTTAAAAGGTAAAGCACCATTAGCAACAATCCGCTTGTAAAACATGTTAATGGCCGTGGTTGGATTTAAGCCCAATTCGCTTAAAACGGCTTCGGTATCATCGGCCAAATCTTTATCAATCTTGACTTGGACCCGTTTCTTTTCCTTAACTGCCATGATTGTCTCATCTCCTTTCTTTTATTACTACCATTATACTACCTTTTGAGTACCTTATCAATAGATAAAGCCCTGGCCTCAAATCACCTGAGCTTGGCGTTGATCTAAAGGCTGAACTTTTGAGTTGGTTAGCCTGGTTAGCTCTGGCACTCATTTAAAAGTCCCTATTCTTCTGTCTAAGCGATTTTAAAGCGATTTTAATATAATCATGCCTGTAGCACTTAAAACGGCTTAAATGAGCTTATACGGCGTTTTAATCCCAAGTATGCTCGTTATCAATATTTTGGTCTTTGGCCGCATAGTCTCTAGCCGCTTGTTGGTTCCACCAAACATCAAATAGGTTTTGCATGGTGCCGTACAGGTAGTTCTCAACATTCTTGATATGTTTCTCATCGCTTCTTAGGGCATTAAAATAGCGTCTTAATGTTTTGGTCATCATTTTTTTTAAATCAGGATCGTCTAATAGAATCCATACGCCTAAATCCTTATGTTCTTTTTCAACAGCATATTTGGCGTTTAAGATAATGCCAATAAAGCGCCGCATTTGTTGTGGGGTACGGCACCAAAAGCTAAGTAGTTGCACTGCTTCTGGTTCTAAGAAGACCGGCAACCCATTATCTTCGTCAGTTAAGAACTCATCAGCATGTTTTACTAAATCCCGATTTTGGGCTTCAATTTCAGCTGGTGAAAAATTGGTTGTGGAAAAGTCCAACTTTTGAGTATCTATATCGTATCTATTAGTATCTATATTATTTTTATAGTCTTTATATAGATTGCTTTCGATTTTCGAAATTCCGCTCGTAGCAAGGGTTTGAGGATTGTCGTCAACGAAGTCATGCGGACTTTCGATTTTCGAAATTCCGCTCGTAGCAAGGGTTTCAGGCTCTTTTTGCCCATATTCGCCCCTTAAATAGACATCAGTAGCTTTCACATCGAGTTTAGAAAGGTATAGACGATTTGGTTCATTCTTTTTCGTTTTAGGATTAAATCCCATTTGAATTTGTTTTAATAGATTGGCTGTTTGCAATTCTTTTTTGATTTTAACGGCTTTTTCAGTAGCGCAATTAAATAAGTCTTGTAGTTCTTTAACGGTAAAAATAAAGTAGACGTGTCCTTTTTCATCAACCCAATTGTTGCGCAAAGAATACTCGAGCCGATCTTTCAGTACCATATAAGCCAATTTAGCGTCACTGCTTAAATGCTTGTATTGCTCGCCATACATTAATACCTTAGGAAACTGGAAAAATAAGGCTCCATATACGTTATCGGCTTTATAGTAATTAAAATTTGTTGATTTTGTCATAATAAAAACTCCCTTTCTTGACTGACACACGCTGCCTCAAAAGAGAGTTGCTAAAACATCTGACTTGCATTATAATACAAACCTGATATGCTCTAACTGAATTACAAAGCGTTCATTTAGCCTTGAGGCTTTGTAATTTACCAGCATGTGTCTGTCTGTGGGTTGCCCAATCGGCAACTTTTTTAATTTCTAACAACAAAAAATGGACTAAATAGCTTCAGTTAGCTACTTAGTCCATTGACTTTAATTTGTTTTTAACTATCCTTAACTTGTCCTTTGGGACTGGTTTGCGGTATAATTAACCTACAAATTAAGAGCAATGTTCAGACGATTTAAACCGCCAAGTAAAAATCGTCTGAACCTAAGTAGCTGCCTGATAGCTACTTGCTAAACCGAAAGTCCCTGATTCCTCGTGAATTGGGGACTTTTTGGTTTAGCTTGATCTCTTTATTCGGTTGTTAAATTGGTTTTAGTTTAGCATAGTACTTCCTAACCGGCAACTTTATTTGGTCTTGTATTCCTTGCCAGCGAGGGGTTGGGACCAATATAATAATGCCTTCTTTCTAAAAACCTAAATTACAAATTAAACTCTTTTTTCAACAGCCGTTCTAAATATCTAGAAGCAGTTAGCTCTTTTCCTTTAGCACGTTTAGCCAATTCATTAGCAATATCCTGTTTTAAGGTATAGGACTTTGAAACTCTAGGTGCAGGTCTTTCATTGGTTACTGGGTTACTGTTTAGGCTGTTTCTTAGTTGATCCATTTTATCTTCAAATGCCATAATATTAATCCTTTCTATTTTTTTATGTCATATCATAGTATAGCATGATGTATGATTATATATCATCATATATTATGATCATTGGCTAGTAAAAGTAGCAAAGATATTGTCAATATTCTCAAAAAATTTTCTTGATTTTGGAGTTGAATTATTTTCTTCTTCCATCTTGATCAGTGGTTCATGATTAAGAGTTGTTTTATTGAATATTTCTCTTTCGGGGACTAGTGCAATAGTTCGAGGATCTTTTTCCATTTGTTCTACAAATTCATGTGAAGATTTGGTGTTGTGTTTTATTCGATTCCCAATAAATTTCAATCTCGCTGTGACAAAGCTTTGACGACTTTCAACATTAATCACATCTTGCTTTAATTGTTCCATTCGTAATTCCAAGTTACTTTTAGAAATAAACCCATATTCGCTTGGCTCAATCGGACTAAAAACAAGATCTGAAATTACAATCATATTTTGTGTAATCGTTGAAAAATCCGGGTGTGTATCTATTAGTACATAATCAAACTTCTTCAGTTCGTCATAATTGTCGGAGAACCACATGTACATTAACAACTCTTTATTGGCTCTTGTTTGAAGATCGTTATTGATAGTGTCCAACTGCATAGAAGCAGGGATAATGGATAAGTTTTTGTGCAACTCAATAATTTCTACTTTTTCACTATCTTTTGTAAAAATATTAGCTAGGGTGCCATGATCTTTATAAATATCATAGGTTTGGGTTAAACTGCATTGGTGGTCGCTATCAATCAGCAAAACATTATGGCCTTTACTAGACAGCCATTCACCGTAATTAAAAGTTAATGTTGTTTTGCCGACTCCTCCTTTAATAGCAGCAAAAGTAATTATTTTCATAGTACGCCTCCTTATTTACAACCCAAGCATATCATAGCATGGTGTGATATGCAATGCTTGTTTTTATTGTTTTGACATCGTTTGTATGTTATAATGGCGCTAAATAAAGAAAGGCGGGGAGAAACATGGCAACGAGTGCAACAACTATTCGTCTTGATAGTGAGCTTAAAGAAAAATTGACAAAAGAATTAAGTGTTACCGGTTTAAGTATTAATGCTTACTTTAACATGGCGGCAAGACAGTTAATACTCCAAAAGAAGATTCCGTTTGAAGTTCTGACTGAAACAGACGAACCGACAGAGGAAACTAGACGTGCCTTAGTGGCGGCAGAGGCTAAAGAGTTGGGGATTATTCCAGATGATGTCCCAGAATTTGATAATACACAAGATCTAAAGGATTTTTTGGATAACTAATATGTATAAACTTAAACCTGAGCCACAATTCAAAAAAGATTATCGCCAACTTAAACGGGTACACCCTGAGCTAATCAATGATTTAATGCAAGCCTTAGAACAGCTTCAAATAAATGGTATCGTTAATCAGGAATATCAACCACATGTGCTAAAAAATCGGGGCGGTAATTATAATGGACACTATGAGTTTCATTTATTAGACGGGAAAGTGGATATTCTGGTCATTTATATGCCCCATAAGACTAATCCAGTGATCCGTTTAGTTCGAATCGGTGGGCACGATGAATTGTTTCATGGCAGTTTAAATTGAATATCAAAAAAACTAGCAAATCTCCCAAGTTCAGGGATTATCTTGCTAGTTTCTATCGCTTTTTGTGATAGTGACCATGGAATAATTTCTTATGAGAACCAATATTAACAGCAACGAGTACTAAATCTTGATTGTTGACTTTATAGATAACTACAATGTCATTTGTTTCAGTTGGTTGCTGCCCTTTGGGAGTATCACGAAGATGAAATTCTCGATAGCTAATATAGTTTCCTTCTAATTCGTGATCATGAAAATCATCGGGAAGTATGTCGCCATCGAGGAGAATAAAAATAGCGTCTTTTACTTCATCAATAATTGTTATATCAAGCTGTGCAAGATAAGCTAAGTTTCGTTCAAACGATTTTCGTGGTTTATATTGATATCTCATTGGTTACTGTTATCCTTTGGCTTAAAACTGTTCCAATAATCGTCAGTTGGTTCAACGATAGGATCATCAGGTAAGATGTGCATTTCGATTAACTTATCTCTGGCAATAGCATAATCTAGTGAATCTTCTTTAGCATTAACAGCTTCAAGAAGGGTATTGAGTTGTTCTTGTGAGATAACAGCTGCTGCTCGTTGATTAGAACGTGCAATTAGTACTGTTTGGTTTTCATCATTGACCTTATCTAAGTAGTCTTTAATATGATTACGGAAATCACTTTGAGTAGTAGCAATTGGCATAATAAGGACTCCTTTCTCTTTTTATACATCATATTGTACTATATTATGTACGTTGCTTCTACTACTAGTGTCTCATAATAGTTAGACAAAAGTTCTAACCATTGTGAGGCGCTTTTTCTATGGGGTGAATTTACAATTGAAGTGCAACATAAAGTAAAAAATAAACCCATACCGGGTAGAATATGTTTAACGACCAAATCAAACAATTCGAGGTATCCGGTATGAGCTATAAACATCTTACTATAAAAGAACATGAAATGATTATCCTTTTACGAGCTAAAGGGTCATCTATCAAAAAAGATCAAGGAAAACTATCTAAAGGAATAATTGCTGATCATAAAATGCCTTTGCAAAATAAGCAAGGGAGTAAATGTTACCACCATAAGTAATGTTTGCTTCCCATTTCTTATCTAGTTATCGTTATTTTATTTGGTAAACAATTTTCAATTTGGAACGTTAAAATTGTACAAATGCGCTTAAACGATCAAACTAAAAGTCCTATTTCGTAACTTAACTTAGGTAAAAACCGATTGAACAATACTAGCAGGCTTTTTACAAAGTTCTACTTTTCGACTTTTGGTTAACTTACACAAATCGTCTTCCAATAAATAATTTAGAAGATCATTTCCTATTCTTCCTCCAAAGTGGAAATTTCGCTCCGAGAAATCTAAGCAACAGGGTACGGTGGTTTGATTTACTTTACAAAACTTGCTGAATATATTTTTCCCTTTTTCAGTAAAAGAATAGTTAACTTTGTCAGAAGTGAAGATTAGATGTTTAAGCTCAGCATACCTAAAAATAGTGACCCCTAGTTTTCCACCAAGATGATGTAAACAGGTTCTTGCAATTCCTAAATTACTAATGGTATTTCTACTATCCAACATGTTATTACTGGCATTACCTAATTTCGTTACATTGTAGCTCATTTTATTTTTGTAATACCATCTACCGTAAAAATGTAATGAAATAATAGTTTTATCACACTGAAGTTGACTTATTACTTCTTCTCTGCTTAAATGGCAGACTTTTGACAGTTCATTAACAGTCAACCATTTATTACAGGTAAGTGCACTATTTACAACTCTCATTTGTTATCATCTCTCATAAAATCTAAAAAATTAGGAACTAGCTCAAATATTCTATTTGTTATTTGATAAAGAACGAACTTTTTTTGTTTTGTGGTTCTTAGTAAATTTGCTTCTTTTAATATTTTTAAATGCCTGGATACAGTCGAGGTACCTAGTGATAAAAGCTGTGACAGTCCTTGTGTAGTACAAGGTGACTTCGAAACGGTTTTCAAGATCTGAAGTCTGGTTGGTTCACTAAGAGCCTTAAAAGTTAATAATAGTTCTTTTGGTGTATAAATTAGATCTGCTCTTTTTTGTAGCCCGTAAGTAATGACCACTCCATTTTTAAATGTATCAACGAATAGATGAGGCCAAGTAAAAAAACTTGGTATGAGCATAATTGTGTCAGTATCTTTAAGATCAATTTCTCTCTCAAAAGGCTTATTAATAATTAAAGTATCATTTTTCCAGTGCATACGGGCTACTTGCAATTCATCTATAGTACTTCGAATACCATGAATATTAATTGAGTTCGCCCGTATCTTGATTTCCTGAAATAACAGTTTTTTAATATTATCTTTTTCCCAAACCGTAGAAAAAACATTGTCATTATACTTAACGATAAATTTAAAAAAACGGTTAATGACAGTTTGCGGGTTACCACTAAGGTCTTTTATAAGTAATGAATTCCGGTTAATAGAAAAATCCTGCCATTCAAGACCTTTAGCTAAATTTGGAATAAACGTGTTACTTCTATCGTGATTTAAGGTGGATAACTCATTAATTAGTCCATTTACATTACTTTGCCTACTAAGAAAAGCGCGAAGCATGGATAGTTCATCCTTTAGATTACTAGCATTGTATTGAAAATTACAAAGTATAGTGGGAGGAACACCTAATTCATATACAGGACTAAAGTAGTACAAATTATCAATATCCTCTTTATCTAATTGTTCCATTGTCTTTAAGGCCCAATCTACAACTAACCCATGATGCCTAGGATTCATCAAGACATGAAGACTTCTAAGAAGTTCATTCAGTGGTGAATAAACAAACTGAAATCTTTGAGTTAGTGTCTCGTCTGTTACAGTAGAGTATTTACTAAAGTTTATCCTAATAGTCATTTTGTCCTCTTTGATTCGATATTTCTTGAATCGATTGATTGTTAATTAGATTTACATTAACATAATTAGCACAATCTAACAAGGAGGATTAATAGAATGATTCACGACAAAAAACACTTAAAATACACAGCAATCCCCGACGAAGAGATGTATTGGGAAAGGGTAAATCGTAGTTTGGGTTGGCTCGGTGACACCAAACAGGAACAACATAATAAACAAGAAAAATTGAAAAATGTTGTAATTGGAATAGCAGGCACTGGTGGAATAGGAGGACAACTTGCACAACGGTTAGTTCGAATGGGTGTTCGAAATCTAAAATTGGCAGACCCAGATACATTTGATATTTCAAATATGAATAGGCAAATGGGTGCTGATCTGCAACATATTGGAAAAAATAAGGCAGAAGTTGTCGCAGAAATGACTTACAGCTTGAATCATGATGTAAATATAGCAGTTTACCCTGAAGGTATTACTAAGGAAACAGCCGAAGATTTTGTTCAAGATTGTGATTATGTTTTAGATCAAATGGAATTTTACGAAATTGCAAATCGATATGCTCTACACCGTGCATTTAGAAAGTCAGCAAAAGCAAAGCTTATTTTCAAAGTTCCAACGGTTGCTCACGGAACATATATTTTCAAATATACAAAAGACTCAATGAAGATCGAGGATGTGTATGGTATTAAAGAAGATTCTGAAATAAGCCCTAAGGTAATTCACCGTTTAATGGAAAGAATTATTCCTCACATGCCCAAGTATCCAAGTAAAGGGACTCTAGATCATTGGTTTGTAGACATGCATAGGATGCCTATTTTTGCAGCGTGTCCCCCTATTGCAGAAGGTGTGTTAGCTGAACGCTTAGCTCAAGAGATAACAGGGCTTAATAAATTACCTGGTGCTGTTGAAGTGCCAGCACAACCTGGATATGTATATTTTGATACATTAAATTGGACTACAGAAGTTAAGAAAGGGAAATGGTGGACCGATGACACAAAAATTTAACATCATCTTCTTTTCGGAAGTTAATTCTAAATTTGGCATGCCTATCTTTAAAATGCTTTACCATGATGACCGATTTAATATAAAAGCGTTTGTTACAACTCCCGAGGGAAAACTATGCTCTTATTATATAAATGAAGATAATCCGGTAGACCTAGAAAAGTATGCAGAATCAAAAGATATACCAGTATTTAGACCCAACAATATAAATTCTTCCAAATTTATAGATGAATTAAGCGATTTCAACCCTGACTATATATTGATTGCTAATTATCAAAAGATTTTCAAAAAGAATCTAATCGAACTTCCTAAGCTTAAAACATTAAATTTCCATCCTAGTCCATTACCAAGATATGCTGGCTTAGCACCATTCTTTTGGATGTCTCTAAATGGAGAAAAAAATACTGGTGTTTCCTGTATAGAAGTTACACCTGAAATAGATGGTGGAGATATTGTTCTCCAAAGGAAAGTTAGGTTAACAGGAAATGAAAATTCACTAGAGGTCAGAGAAAAGCTATTTAAAGCATCTTTTTCTCTATTTAATGACGTTTTAGATCTAATTTGTCAGGGACCACTTAAAACCCATAAGCAAGATATGACGAAAAGAGATTATCATAGCAACCCATCACAGACAGATAAAACAATTACCAACAATGATACTGTATCATCAGCATTAGCAAAACTAAAAGCTTGCGCTCCTGGTAATGCTTACGTCCAAATTAACGATAATGTATTCAAGGTAAATAGTGTTAGTTGGAGCCAAACCAGTAAAGCAAAGTTAAAATTAAAAGATGGTAGACTTTCATTCTTTCTGGAGAATGCGCTATGAATATAAGAACTAAAGATAATTTAGTCGTTATAGTTGCTGGCATAGGAATGTTATTATCAACATTAGATACAGGGATTATCAATGTTGCATTACCATTTTTTAAATCTTACTTTGAAACTACAGCAGATATTGCTGCTATTGCAGTTACGGGTTATACTATTAGCCTTGCTGTTTTTATTCTTCCTTTTGGACTACTTAGTGATAAATTTGGTAAACTATCGTTCTCGTATATTGGGCTGATAATTTTTGGGCTTAGCTCATTACTTTGCGGACTTTCAGCTAATATTCAAATGTTAATTATGTTTCGAATTTTCCAAGGTATTGGTGCAGCTGCATTACAAGCAACATCAGCCTCTTTAATTACTACCTTAGTTTCTGCTGAAAAATCCAGTTCTGCTATCGGAGTTTTAGGAATTATGATTGGTGTCGGACCTGTACTTGGTCCTTCATTAGGTGGATTGCTACTATCATTAAATAGTTGGAGAGGAATATTCTGGTTAAACATTCCGTTCGTCCTTCTGGGACTCATTTGTAATCACAAATTAATTACAGAGATCTCTGAGAATAAATACGCTAAACACATTGATTACCCTGGAAGTCTTACCAATGGACTATTTGTGATATTGCTTATTAGTGGATTGTCATTGCTAAGCTCACATAGTATTGTTGGGATAGCATTAATAATCGCTAGTCTAATAGCTGTAATTATCTTGTTTAAAGTAGAAAGAAATAAAGAAACTCCTGTTGTCAATGTAATAAATCTTATTCAGAATAAATCGCTACTGGTATATCTATATGAAACGATTGCCTTTGGCTTTGCTTCAGCCATAATCTTTCTTATGCCACCTTATTTGTTTGAAACTGTCTTTAAATTAAATTCAGGATTGACGGGTATACTGGTACTAGGTGCACCTATAGGTCTAGTTTTATTTTCTAGAGTATCTAGTGCACATAATAATGGTTTGAAAGATAATTCCTTTTCTAAGGTCGGATTATCTATTATTCTTTGTTCATTACTACTCTTGAGCCTATATCAAACATCTTTACCATATATTTTAGTTACAATTTGTTTGTTTATTTATGGTGTGGGTGGTGGCTATTTCCAACCGGCGAACATATCTGTAATTATGAAAACTACTGATATCACTTCACAGGGTAGTATTGGTTCACTCCAACGAATGGTTCAAAATGTTGCTATTGCTATGGGTACAGCAACAGGTTCAGTATTTTTAAACATGTGGTCTCATGAATTAGTAACAGCTATTAAACTTGGTTGGATTACTGCAGGATGCTTAATTATAATTGCAATAGCTCTAGATTTTGCCCTAAATAAAAATAGTTTCAAATAACTCTAAGACTAACAAAAACACCTGTCACACGCGACAGGCACTGATTTGTTTTGCTGAAATGTTAATGGACTTAATCAGTTTTTTTAGTTGCTTCTTAGAAAGTAGCAACAATGCAAGCACGATGATGCTGATATATAAATCAAGTCAGTCGATTACTTATCCGAACCGGTGGGACATCTGAAAAGATGCCCTTTTTATGTTTAAATTCTGATTGATCAAAATTACTATTAGGAGGAATTAAATGAAACGCTGCTTTCCGAAAAACGATGATGCTCCACTCCTTACGAAGTATCATGACCACGAATGGGGTAAGCTGAACCTCAACGAGAATTACTTATATGAGATGATGGTTCTAGAATCCTTTCAATCGGGACTTAGTTGGCAATTAGTCTTGGATAAGCGAGAAAATTTTCGACAAGCCTTTGCAGGCTTTAATGTGGAGCGGGTTGCAAAATTTACCAGTAATCAGCGTAAGCAATTACTGAAAAACCGAGGAATCATTCGTAATCAGCGAAAAATTGATGCCGCCATTAATAATGCTCGTGTAATGACTAAAATGCACCATGAAGGGCACCAATTGTGTACAGTACTAACAACCTTAATTCCACAGCCAATCATTAACCACCCTCAACAGTTTACTGATATACCGACCCAAAATAGACTATCTCGAAACCTAGCAAAAGAGTTTAAAGAAATAGGTTTTCAATTTATGGGGCCAGTAACAACCTACTCCTTTCTTGAAGCGGTAGGCCTAATTAACGATCATATCGAAGACTGTCCTTTTAAGTACACTACTACGTAATCTACAAAAATTACACTCTATCCTTTACTAATAGGACTCTCTTTTAAGATTTAGAGAACCAGAGAAATGTATTCCGCTGGTTTAATTTAAAAATACACTAATGGTACGCGTGGTGCTAGTTAAATCGTTCTAGACAATAAGCCAAATTATAAGCTAAAATTGCAATTTCCAACCGGCTTTGAAAGCCTATCAGACTACGTGCTCGATTGTTCTCGGCATTGTAATAGGTCAGAAGCGAAAAGTCGCTTTCAATTGTTCTGCGAATAGCCATCAATTGATGATCATTGTGCTTTTTAGCTCCTGTCATATTTTTACGATATGGTGTCCAAAGTTCGTAACCCATTTGTTTTAGCTGTTGATGCAGTTCTTTGCCTAAATAGCCTTCGTCGCCAAGAAGATAGTAATTAGATGGATGGGTATTTTCCAGCAGTTCAACTGTCTCCCTGGCATCATGAACTGATGCTTTTGTTACGACATAATCAAGAATGTAACCGTCATCGCTAACAATGGCATGAACTTTGAAACCATAGAAGTAAATTTTCTTGGTGGCCTTATAACCAATGTTGGCATAACCGCGAAAAATTTTAGCACGATAGTTGCGAATTGGTTGGCAAACAGGTACCGAAAAGCTGTCAATGATCAAGAACTGTCCATTCAGGTCAACCTTTTTATTCATTTCTTGTCGTATTTGATAAATCAATTGCAATAGCTGACGTGAACGCCGATTAAAACGTGAGTGTGATAAACAATTGAAACATTCACAGAATCTTCTTTGTGATTCAATTCCTGTCTTAGCTTGCCAGATAAGTAAAGCCAAAATCAGACTGTCCGTAGTTTTAATTTGATCAATATTTCGCCGATGAGTAAACTCAGCCGGTGCATACAAACGATACCAGTGCCGACAAATTATCACTAAATCTTTAAAACTAACTTGTAAATGGTGGCTAAAACGCTTAAGCTTAAGGCAGTTCAATCAGATCAGACTCTTTTCTATTATTACTATTTACAAGTCGAGTCTAACAAGATTTGTCTTTTTTATTAACTAAAACGATTTAACTAGCACCACGCGTAAGTTAATAAACATTCAATCTCGTTAGTTTTACCTGAAACTTGGCAAGCTCCTGCTTTATTTGAACAACTGAAAAAGAATCATAAACAGTTTTCAAAATATTTAAAATGGGCTAATAATATTGATACTGTTCAAAAAGAAGCAAATTCAATTAAAATCTTCCAGCAGAAAATGGTAGATGGTACTAATTTCAATTTAGTAATTTTGATTGATGGCAATCCGGCAGGAATGATTGATTTACATCATTTAACTCATGAGTCTGGTGAAGTAGGATATTGGCTTTCAAGTGATTATCAACACTTAGGAATTATGACTAAATGCGTTGAATTCTTAATTGTTTATTCATTCGTACAATTAAAGTTGAATTATCTACTTTTACGAACTGCACAGAACAATTCAGCTAGTCAAAGTGTTGCCTTGCGAACCGGTTTTATGTATGAGAAAGATGATGAACTAGGCATGAAAGTATTTAAAAAGAGTATTAAATAGTTGGAATGATTTACTACAGAAGAGGTGTATTTTTTGTCTAAACTAATCATCATTAGAGGTAATTCTGATAGTGGTAAAACCACATTAGCTAAGGAGATTCATAATCGATTGCCTCGAAATACCTTACTCATTCCGCAAGATACAGTTAGACGGGATATGCTTCGTGTCAAGGATGGTAAGAGCACCCTAGGTCTGCCATTATTTAAAGACCTACTTCTATATGGTTATCAAAACTGTGACTATGTAATTTTGGAAGGAATTTTAAACGCTGAATGGTATGAACCATTATTTAAGGAAGCTCAAAATCTTTTTGGCAATGCAATTTATGCCTATTATTTCGACATTCCGTTTGAAGTAACTGTAAGGCGGCACAAGCAACGGCATATTAGCTCTTTTGGAGAAAAACAAATGCGCTCTTGGTGGAAGGAGAAGGACTACATTGGTTTCATCCCCGAGACTAAGTTTTCTAATGAGTTAAGTTTGGCAGATGAGATTGACATTATTATGAAGGATATTAAGGGATAGGATAATTATGCGATTATTAGTGGTTAGACATGGTCAAAGTGAAGCTGATATATTGGGAGTATGTGAAGGACGCGCTGATTTTCCTTTGACAAAATTAGGACATGAACAAGCAGAAAGAACAGCAGAATATATTTCAGAAAAATACAAAGTAGATAAAATTTATTCAAGCACTTTAAAACGAGCTATGGAAACTGCAGAACATATAGCAAAGAAAGTAAATCTTGAAGTTAATCCAGAAGATAAATTGCAGGAATTTAATAATGGCTTAAGAGCAGGACTAGAATTTAAATTAGCTTTTGAAAAATATCCTAATGTGCCTACTGCGATTCATGAATCACATTATCACCAAGAAAGTAAACTTGAATTTAGGATGAGAGCCGAGTATGTTCTCTCAAAAATCATTAGTGAAAATGATCCTGCTTCAACAATTGTAATAGTTAGTCACGGTGGTTTGATTATGCGATTATTTCAAGCCTTTCTTAAATTACCAATAGGGTCCAATGTTAAGTTAATTACCGGAGATGCTGGGATTCATGACTGGTCAATTGAAGATGGACAAAAGTTTATAAACTATTCTAATTTTTGCCCATTTTCATCGAATTAATGGAAATCAAGACATGGGGAAGTAAGCATGAACCAACAACCATTCATCTTAGACTTTGATAAAAATATCATGCAGTACTTGAGCCAGATCATGACCAAGCACCGTTTCATTTTTATTCACGTTTACTTTATGCATTCGTGCCAAAAGAAGAAATAGATTCATTCTTAGATAAGCATCTGCACCGCACTATAGGAATGTTTGATACTATTTCTTTTACTCCAAAGGTTTATGAAGTCGAAATTAATGGTGAACTTTTCACTCTATGCCAGGCACCATTGGGAGCATCTTCCGCTAAACAATTATTAGATTAGTTAATTGCTTATGGCGCTAGAAATGTACCAACCTTTGGCAATGCATGTGCTCAGTTTAGAAAAGTTGATTTTGCTCAAAACTTATTTACTGCTGATACTTTAGCAAATAAAAAAGCTTATGATCCACGGAATGGTGATACAGATTCACATCGTCGAGGGTTAGACGTTTGTTTCGAAATATTACATTTAGGATAACAATGTTACGGCATCAGCAGCGTCAAGAACGGTCTTTTGGTGAAAAGTAAATGCGTTCTTGGTGGAATGAAAAAAATTATATTGATTTTATTCCGGAAACTATTTTTTAGCAAAACCTGTCTTACAAATGAAATTGAAATTATTATGAACAGTATGAAGGTAGAAAGCTATGTTAGCAATAATTGATCAATTAAATAAAAAACTAAAGGCCAATTTAAAACCAATCAATCATGAATCCTTGAATCATACTTTCGTTGGCTATAGTCACTTATTTCATCAATCCGTTTTCGTTAAGCAATTTACAAAAAAGCAAGCTTATATTACTGAAAAGAATATCACTAGTCAGCTCAATGATCGCATTTTAACTGGATTTTCATTGAGTAATACCTTTGTTTTAGTTCTAAAAGATTGGTCACCTAAGGATGTTAGTAAACCAATGGACTCAAAATTAGCTTTTGAGATGGGACAGATTTTAGCAAATTTTCATCTAAGAGTTAAACCATTTCCAGGAATTAAAGTCATTAAGAATCAATTTGATGATTATTTGACTGAAATTAATAATTTTCATGAGTCTACTTATAGAGATAGATTGAGACAACTAGAGAATAAATTTTTACCATATAAAAATAAGATTCGAACAGAATTATCTGAAAATTCAAAATATGTTTTACATGGCGATGTTGGACTCAGAAACTATAAATGTTTGGACGGAAAACTTATGTTAATTGATTTTGAAAAAGCTCGTATTGGACCAGTCTATTTGGATTTTATCAAATTGTTCTATCAAGATTTTGCCTTAGATAATGAATTAATTACCTCATTTTTAAAAGGATATTTAACAAAAAATCCTAATTATCAATTGTCAGATTTGGCAAAACAATATTTAATCTTCACTACCGCTATTGGAATTTTTAATTATACTGAGAAGATTGAAGATATCCCGTTTAGAAATATTGGAATAAAGATGCTAGAAACACTTGAGAATAGTTAAAGAGGTTTTCATGAACCAATAACCATTTATATTAAACTTTGACAGTGATCAACATGCAGTAATTGAACTAGATACGCGTGGTGCTAGTTAAATCGTTCTAAACAATATGCCATATTATAAGCTAACACGGCAGACTCTAGGCGTTCTTGAAAACCCACTAGACTTCTAGCGCGATTATTTTCGGCATTGTAATAACTAAGCAAAGCAAAGTCACTCTCAATTGTCCGTCTGACCGCCATTAGTTGATGATTATTATGTTTTTTAGCACCTTGCATATTTTTACGATACGGTGTCCAAAGCACATAGCCCATGTGTTTTAGTTTAGCGGCTAAATCCTTACCTAAATAACCTTCATCGCCTAAAAGATAATGATTAGTAGGATGGGCATTATTCATCAATTCTACTGTTTCTTTAGTATCATGCACCGATGCTTTAGTGACTGCGTAATCAAGCAGATAGCCATCATCGCTCACTATTGCGTGAACCTTGAACCCATAATAGTAGACTTTTTTAGTCGCCTTATAACCAATATCGGCAATATCATGAAAGATTTTGACGCGATAATTACGAACAGGTTGGCAGACCGGAACTGGGAAACTATCAATAATCAGAATTTTACCTGAAAGATCCACTTCTTGGTTCAAAGTATGACGAATCAGATAGATTAAAGGCAAAAGTTGACGAGCTCGGCGATTAAATCGGGAATGGGATAATCCTACAAAGAACCTGCAAAATCTTCTTTGTGATTCAATCCCTAATTCCGCTTGCCAGATAAGCATTGCTAAGATGGAACTATCAGATAGCTTGATCTGATCTGTATTTCTACGATGCTTAAGGGAGTTCGGGGCATACAGCTTATACCAAGAACGACAAATATTGTTTAAACGAGTAAAACTAACTTGTAAATGATGAGAAAAATGCTTAAGCTTAAGATAGTTCAATCTAGTCAGACTCTTTTCTATTATTACTATTTACAAGTCGAGTCTAACAAGATTGGACTTTTTATTTAACTAAAACGATTTAACTAGCACCACGCGTACTAATGGTTATTATATGTATTGATATCATTATGATAATAGTTAATTATTTTAATAAAAATATGCAGCTTGCTCCCGGCTTTCTGACTGTATGGTTGTCTTTAATGTAAGAATCTTTGCTCGTTCTGTAAAGAGTTTAACCTAGTTAAATACGGTTGGATTTGTACGCCAGATAACGTACAATATTACTGAGGTGATGAGAATGGCAAGAATTGAAGCTCGAATTGACGGAACTATTAAAAGTAAAGCCAAAGACGTATTGGCTAATCATGGTCTAACAATTTCTGATTTTATGCGCATGACATTAACAACAGTTGCTCATGATGGTTTACCTAAATATTATTCAATCCCTAATCGGCAGTTAAAAAATTCGATTCAAGAAGTTATTGATGATCTATCTTAAAAAGAAAAGCTACCCAAAGCCCGTAACCTTAAAGAATTAGATCAATTGCTTAGCTCCGATGACGCATTGGGGTCTTCAAAAAGCGGCGCCAAGACCCCAAGTGGCGTTCAATATTTAAAAGTTCACTACCTCAAGAGCTTGATGATCAAAAGCGGAGTCCTTGGAAATATATTATTCAGTGTTTAATTGAAGATAAAACCATTCCAGATTATTTTTATCCGCATACTTTAGAAGGTGTTACAATGGAAAATCAAGAAACGACAAGAAAGAAAAATAGGTTTGATATGAAAAGGTCTTTCAGGCGGATTTCCGCTGTCATAGCAACGATGGCTTTCACGACAGGTCTGGCCGCCTGCGGTTCCTCCCAGTCGACTGCCCCATCGGCGAACAAAGCCACTTCCTCCGTCACTGCCCCCCAGGGCTGGAAGAAGTTCACGTCCAAGGATCTGGGCTATTCCGTCTATTTCCCGGGCGTTCCGGAGAAGGACACCTATAAGGATCCCACCGGCGCTTATGCCCGCTATTCGACGGTCAATGACAAGGATCACATCAACTACGCTGTGTCCGTCACCAAATTCACCCGGAAGCAAGTCGAGGACTCCAAGGGGTTCAATGACGCGCAGAAACGTAAGGTCTTGACCAATGTCGCTCGTCTTCTGCAGATTGACAAGTATTCCTTCACCACCGTGGACGGGCATATGGCCATTTCCTACACCGGTCACGATAGCGAGGACTCCTCGGTGATCATGCGTCGAGAGGTCGTTTACTCGTCCGCTGGCCTCTATGGCCTCGAATCCTTTGGAACTTCCAGCTCGGAATACAAGCAGTTCGTCGATACCTTCCGGCTTTCCGAAGATACGCAAAAATGAAAGGAGTACTACTGGCGATATGACTAGTCTTGGTATTATAAGGTTAGTTATGTTCAGTAATGATTACCAAAAGAAGGAGATGATTTCTTATGATTGAGAAAGAAAAAGTTTTAAGCGATGCACCAAAGGCTCTAAATTCTGATAACAATCCTTGGGAAGTTGCTGTTGAAGGAGATTCGATTATTGGCACATGGAAATGGATGGATGCCCGGTTTTTCACTGAGGGTGGAATCTCCGATGAGGACAAAGAGTTTACTTTTACAGTTACTTTGAAAGATAACGGGAAATGGAAGGAAGTTGATAGCACTTCTAGTAAGACATCAAGTATTAGGATGCATAACGGTAAACTATCTTTCAGTAAAGACATCTCCTTTTCTAAGGGAAAGACTTATCAGAAAAGTATTTCTTTTGGCATTGGACAGGACAAGAAGAGCGGTAAAGTTGGAATTGTTGAATCTAAGTTAGATACTTCAATCATTAAAAAGTCGATTCGAGATTATTTGAAACAATGTGGCTGGAAGAAAGCTGGACTATTCGGATAGGAAATTATATGGTTCACGTGATGTAATACTGTTAGCAACAGGACTAAAGTTACTATTGCATAATATCAAAAGGCCCGTTACCTCGTGGGGAAGGTAGCGGGCTTTTTGAGAACAGGCAAAAGAAAAGCCATGCTAATCAATAAGAAAAGCATGACACTAAGACTCTTACTAACTGAACATCAGCATGAATGGAAGGAGACCAATAAGAATCTCCATATGTCATATTATAGACCATTAATTTTGCTGCTCATAAAAAACGGTTTTTAATTTACCTGACATATAAGTCTCATCTTTTTATATTAAACTTTTTGCGATATCTGATAAAGGTCGTCCGTTTAATCCCAGTATTTCGAGCTACATCAATGTCACTCATGCCTGCCTGGTAAAGCTTAAAAGCATGTTGCAAGCGGGGATCGTCTTGGGTGTATTGGGGTTTGCGCCCATGATATTTACCCTGCTGCTTAGCTAAGGCAATCCCTTGCTGCTGGCGCTCAATAATTCGCTTACGTTCACTTTCCGCCTGATACTTATACAGTTCAATGATGAGGTTAGTCATCAGTTGACGCAAGTTAGGATCCGCAATCCCTGTCATGGACGGTAAATTTAACACATCTAAGGTGGCCCCCTTATTTTGAATGGTGTTCATAATCTTAGTTAAATCCTGGTTGCTTCTGCCTAAGCGATCTAATTCAGTGACCAGGACAATATCACCCTCACGAATATAGGCCAGCATTTTTTGCAGTTCTGGCCGATTAGTGTTAGCCCCACTTAATTTATCCGTAAATAATTTATCAACGTCTTTTAAAGCCGCTAACTGTCGATCTAAATGTTGCTCCTTGGAACTCACACGCGCATAACCGATTTTAGCCATTTTCAATTCTCCTTTTGGATAGTTCTAATGAACACTTACAATTCCTAGTATAGCACAGAAATAAAAAAGACCATTAGGGTACACCCTATTGGCCTTGCTTATAAGAGAATTGCTATACAAATTTGTTCAATTTTCTTTCATGAAAAATTAGTAAAAATATACTCCAAGAGCTTATATATCTCCCAATCTTAAATTATTAATATCTTGAGATTTGTGTACTTTAACAGTCATGAATAGGGATAAACAGTTCATTTGTATCCATAGGATCATCTAAAGTCAATCCCATTCCTGTTTTTGGAATATTAGATTGAAAGGCTTATATGGCCGGGACCAGCTTCTCTTTGCACTGTTTGTACTTCTCCTGAGCCTTCGAAGGTGAATAGGATTTACCAGTAGAATTACGGCTTAATTCTCGAGAAATGGTTGAGTAACTTTTCTTGATATGGCTGGCAATCTCAAGAAGTGAGTTTCCATGATTCCTCATTAAAAAGATAGTTTCCCGTTCATCTATGGTAATATGCTTGTAGTGGTCCATGGCTGAATTCCTTTCATGATTGTTTTCGCAAACATCATTTTACAGAAATTTAGCCATGGGCCATTCTTTATTTAATTAGTGTTGCACTTAAAGTGTAAATTCAAGGTTAATATTTTCATTATATGCAAAAGGATTGGTCACCACAATGACCAATCCTTAATGTTTATTACTTTTAATTAGATGTTGCTATTATCATCTTTATCAATTTAAATTGTTGGCAACTTGTTTATGCTTCCTGCAGTAATCCTCTGGGGTTAAATAAACCGAGTGATCACCTAATGCACTCGTTATCGTCATAATTCTTGGTGGCAGCAATCCCACCCGCTTAACCAGTCCTGAATTACCAAATAAGGCTGAAGGTGTCCCGGAAAAGGCAATCTGACCATGCGCCATCACGTGAACTGTCGAAAATTCAGCCGCTACCCAATCCATATCATGAGTAATCGTGATCACCTGATGACCACTTTTTACAAGTTGATGAAAAATGTTAGTCATTCGCTTTCGACTGGGCCAGTCTAACGACATCATCGGCTCGTCAAACAAATAAATTGCAGGATTAATGGCCAAAACCGTTGCAAACGTTAATAACTTTCGTTCAGATAACGAAAGGTCATATGGATTTTCGGCTGCTTTATCAGCTAATCCAACCGCAACCAAAGCTTGATCAGCCGCTTTTTTAATCATCAATTGATCCGATTCAATTTGAGAAAGCCCCCAAGCCACTTCTTTTTGAACCGTTGCGTTAAATAATTGATCATCTGGATCTTGAAATGTCACGCCAATTTGTTTCAACTTTGCCTGTGATTTCAACTCATCTATTGAAACGCCATTAATCATAATGGTCCCTTCTTGCGGTGTTATCAATCCGATCAGTAACTTTAACAAAGTTGATTTACCAGCGCCGTTCTGACCAACAATTGCGGTTAGTGGACTGTCAAAAGATTGCCGATCAATTTCCACCTGAAATGAGTGTTCTGGATAAGTGTAACGCAACCCACTAATTTCAATTTGCGGCATAATAAGCCTCCTCTAATTGTTGATTGGTAACCGGAAACTCGTCTGCTGCACCAGGGATTGACCACTTCATTAATTTTGCCAATCGAAACACAGTCGGTTCATCAAGCTGCCAGTCCGGCTTCAGATGATTAAAAACAGTCAGCGGTTTTCCTGCCGCAACTAACTCGCCAGCTTTCAGAACCCAAATTTGGTCAGCAATTTCACAGAGATCGTCGACTTCATTTGACACAATGAAGATCGTCTTTTTTTCAACACTGACTAACCAACTGAAGAAATGCTGACGTCCAAGTGGATCCATTTCACTGGTGGGATCATCTAAAACCAAAATTGACGGATCAGTTACGATTGCTGTGGCAATTGCCAGCCGTTGTTTTTGTCCGCCAGACAGCGTTCCCGGTGATTGATTTAATTGGTCGCCTAACCCCAACTGATCGGCAACATTGAGGACTCGCCGTTTAATTTGATCAGCTGGAACTCCTTGATTAATAAGATCAAACGCAATTTCATCGGCAACCGTATCGGCAAGCCCACTCAATTGACCAGCCGGATTCTGCAGCACAACACCGGTTTGCTGATTATACTTCTGCCAATCCAAATTTGGCGATAATGATCCAACTTGAATGGTTCCCGTTACATCACCTGAAATAATTGTTGGTACAATTCCGGCTAATACCCGACATAACGATGTTTTACCTGCATGATGATTACCAATGATGCCAATAACATGCCCAAATTCGGCGTCAACCGAAATATGTTTTAGCGCGGATGTTTCAATCCCTCGGTAACGTAGACTTAAATTTTCTAAATGAATTTGCTGCCGATTATCCATAATTTCCACTCAATCAATATAATTGCTAATAAACTCAAGCCACGATGATTAACCATTTCGTGCCGATAAAGATTTGCCGATTTTAGTGCTACCCGATGGGGACTATTAAATCCACGTAATCGCAGGGCGATCGACCGTTCCATTGATTGATCAAGCGTTTTGATCACTAATGGAACCAGCACTGGTAAAATTGATTTAATCTTTTCAAGAATGGTTTTCTGTTGATTAATGCCACGTGCCCGTTGCGCCATTTGAATTTTTTTCATGTTGGCCATCATTTCCGGTAAAATATAGCAAACCGACATCAATATATAGACCGCTTTATAGGAGAGACCGACCTGCTCCAAATATTTAGAATTTTCTGACACTGTAGTCGTTGTCATAAAAAAGCTGGTTGCTAAAATAATGACAAAAATTCGACACCCCATCGTTGCTGCATATAACAGCCCTTCTTGATAGAATCGAATCCCGACCACTGAAACCAACAGAGTCTGATTGTGACTGTAAAAGAGGCCCTGAATAATCAGCATTGTAAAAATTAAGAATGAGCTGAATTCAATTGCGTGAACCGCCGACTTGCCGGCTTTCGAAATCAGTAGAATCACTAGCGCAACGAATACAAGCGCAATTTCAACTAACAAATTGGTGAAACAAAAGCTTAGTAAGGCCAGATCAAGGGCCATCAATAATTTTGTTACCGGATCAACTACCGACGTCCAGCCACGGTGAGCTACCGAACCTTGTAAAATTGAATTTGGTTCATTCATTATTTATCATCCCTGAAAAAGCGAATCATTCGCTGCGGCAGTTGCCGATAGATAAAGAATGCCAAGTAGGCAACAACAACTTTATCCAAAATGTCCAAAATAAATTCATCAGTAAATGATGAAATCCAAACTGGAATGTGATTAGCGATCATCGCAGCGAAAATTGAATCACCCCAAGGAATCCCAGTTTGGCCACCCCAAAAAATGACATTAAGTGGTGTTGAAATGACAGCAGATACAATTGCAATAATAATAGCGGATACGAATACTTTCTTTGCGGATGAAAACCATCCCTTGGCGTGGAGGACCCCAACGGCAATCCCAATTCCAATACTAGTAATTGCGTAGACCGTTGAAACCGGTGATAGCGTCAATCCATAAATGACGTTATTAATAAAGCCACTAATTGCACCAGCCACCGGGCCAGCTAACATACTTGCCAGAAAAGTTCCCAACGTTCCTAACCAAACCGGTAATTTTAATCCTTCGGCAAACGCCTTGGCAACATAGTTAATTCCGACTGCTGCAGGAATCAACGTCATCGTTGCTGTTGACAACCGAATCTTCCAGATACTTGACCGCTTAATATTTTGGACTCTCAAAATCCGCACCTCATTTGCTTAATTATTTTAAATAAAGGTATAAATTACTTTTATTTAAAAGTAATTTATACCTTTAATCTAATTAAAAACATTGTACGACTGTCTTGATAAAAGTCAAGTCGACTTTAATAGTTTTTGCGGTTGTGACTTGGTCTTTTTTCTTCTTGAAGCTTATGTTTTGTTTAATACGGAATATTTTGGAGTAAGCTGGCTACCGAGTCTAAACGTGCAAAGAGAAGCTGGTCCCGGCCATATAAGCCTTTCAATCTAATATTCCAAAAACAGGAATGGGATTGACTTTAGATGATCCTATGGATACAAATGAACTGTTTATCCCTATTCATGACTTAAGAAAGTATGTTAAAGTACACAAATCTCAAAGCGTTAATATTTACGTTCAAAAATGTTGTTATAGCAACATTTAGATCGACAGTTAGCGGCTTTAAAAGACGTTGATAAATTATTTGCGGATAAATTAAGTGGGGCTAACACTAATCGGCCAGAACTGCAAAAAATGCTGGCCTATATTCGTGAGGGTGATATTGTCCTGGTCACTGAATTAGATCGCTTAGGCAGAAACAACCAGGATTTAACTCAGATTATGAACACCATTCAAAATAAGGGTGCCACCCTAGATGTGTTAAATTTACCGTCCATGACAGGGATTGCTGACCCTAATTTGCGTCAACTTATGACTAACCTCATCATTGAATTGTATAAGTACCAGGCGGAAAGTGAACGTAAGCGGATCATCGAACGTCAGCAACAAGGAATCGCCCTAGCAAAACAGCAAGGTAAATATCACGGACGTAAACCCCCCCAATACACCCAAGACGATCCCCGCTTGCAACATGCTTTTAAGCTTTACCAGGCAGGCATGAGTGACATTGATGTAGCTCGAAATACTGGGATTAAACGGACGACCTTTATCAGATATCGCAAAAAGTTTAATATAAAAAGATGAGACTTATATGTCAGGTAAATTAAAAATGTTTTTTATGAGCATCAAAACTATTTTGAGAAAATGATAGGAATCATGTTAGAGTGGTATCATTTATTAATCGGAATGCAAACAACTGTGCTCAACATAGTTCTGGAAGTGTTTGTTGTTCTATTCTTCGATTGCATGCTTAGTAGCTTTCGATTTATCGTACACGTTGAACTGCGTTTCATTAAACACAATATCTTGATTACTGTGATTAATCTTTTCATCATGTTCAACATGCTTCTGAATGCCGGAATATCCATTAGTATCTTTCGCTTGTAAGTCAGTTGTTACGGTACATTTTATTGCCATCTTTTATGCCTCCGTAAGTTATTATCTTACAAGTAATTATAACATGTTTGCAGTACAGCAAAGTGGATAAGATATCCAATTTACTAGCTCCCTAGTTAAAATGGAGTAACCCCATTTTGACTAGGGAGCTCTGCCGAGAGCATTAGGAACACATTTCCTAATAACCATTAAATTTTATTTTCAAGATTGTATTTGAAAATAAAATGTTACCTTTTACCCTAGAAAGGTAACACCAAAAGAAAAATTCCCAATGCATTTAGCAAAGGGAATTTTTTTGTAATTAATTCGTGGTTTTTTTGATAATCATTTGAAAGTGAATTATCGAATTGTGGCCCCTAATACGTTTTTAAAATGATTCATCGCCCATTCAGCACCAGCTGGTGAGAACGTGGCCACGGCTGCTTGTGGAATCACAATGTGGTAATCCAGGTTGTAGGCACTGATTGCGGTGTGGAGGACACAAATATCAGTGCAGACACCAGCAATCCAGACTTCATCAATCCGCCGTTCCCGCAGGTAGTTATCCAAATTGGTGTTTTGGAATGAGGAGTAACGGTTCTTATTGAATTTGTAGACATGGGAATCGTCATGATGTTGATCAAACCAGCTGCCGACTTGGCCGTATAGTTTCTGACCGGTCGTCCCAATAATATTATGGGCCGGATATAGTTTGGTTTCTGGATTGAATGGGTCATTAAGCCGGTGACCATCAGTGGGAAAGATCACATAATCATGCTGGCTTAAGAATTGATCGGCTAACCGCATAATTTCTGGAGCCAACGTCTGCGCTGGCTTGCCAACCGTTAGTGATCCCTTATCAGCCACAAAGTCGTTTGTATAGTCAATAATTAAGAGCGCTTTAGCCATCTTAATGTTCCTCCATAAATTGAGCTTTAGTAATTAACTGTTCTTGCAATTCAGCCAATGTAGCTGTTAAGTAAACTGGGTACCGATCGGGGTTAACTAACCGTTTTGTGGCTTCTGGTAATTCTGCTACTTGATCCATTGAGAATTGCTGAATCTTAAAGAGATCATTTTCGATTGGGGAAGCATTGGAACCCAGATATTCTTGCATCAATGGCTTAGCATTAAAGTTAGTCAGAACTTGGCTGACGTGCGTGGCTGCCGAATTAGCATTAACCACTTTCAATGGAGCCGTGATGTGCTCATCAGCCAGGGCAATCACATCGGCGATCGCTTGATGAAGGTTATCTTGCCGGTAAATCCGGTAAACTTGCTTATTACCAGGCAGGGTGATCTTTTCTCTGCTATCACTAACCTTAATTTTTGGGATCCATTGATCATTAATCTTTTCTTCGGCGAGCTTATAAACGCCACTTAATACCGGACTGGAGGAACTGGTAATTAAACGTTCCCCAATCCCAAAGTTATCAATTGGAGCTCCTTCATCCAACAACGACTTAACTACATGCGCATCAAGGGCATTTGAAGCTGTAATCTTTGCCTTGGGGAAGCCAGCATCATCGAGCATCTTCCGGGCTTTGATGGCTAATTGCGAAATGTCACCGGAATCGATCCGGATCCCGACTGGTTGGTGCCCTTGAGCGCTAACTTGCTTGAAGACCCGAATCGCGTTCGGCACTCCTGACTTCAAGACATCATAAGTATCAACGAGCAAGGAAACTTTGTCAGGATAAACCTTGGCCCAAGCTTGAAAGGCACTTAATTCATCAGAGAAGCTTTCGACCCAGGCATGTGCCATTGTGCCGGCCGCGGGAATATTAAATTGACTGGCTGCTTGTAAGTTCGACGTGCTGGTACAACCGCCGATCACCGCGGCTCCCGCCCCCCACCTTGGGGGGACAGGTTACCTGAGC
>OAWU01000455.1_pt1 | contig 26819 bp, 24 predicted proteins | sample 1477041 | NCBI WGS metagenome assembly OAWU01 (sample SAMEA2580266, study PRJEB22360) | human gut metagenome | biome: human gut; feature: human-associated habitat; material: faeces | place: Denmark | collected 2008/2010
TAATCCAGCTCTTTTAATGTTATTTTTTCTTTTTTAATATAATAAGGGTACCCTTTCACAAAAGCATCTTCACCCTTTTCTTTTGAAATATTTAATATTGGGGCACTGACAACTCCAGATGTTTTATTATTCTGTATTACACCACCAACAGTATAAAATATATCGTGCTTATCTCTTTTTTCTTGAACAAAGAAAACATCTAACCCCTCATAACTACGCTGTTGAAATTTACTTTTATCATTTCCAGGCAGTAAAACTTGAATCTTAATACCTCTAAACTTAAAACGTAAGTTGTTTTTACCATGTTTCAAAGCACTAATATTTTTCATTTCCATAGTCTTTCCAGTGTAGTATCGGTATAGTGCCTCCTTGTCATGTTTATTTACTGACTTTTGATTTTGTTTTGCATGACCTGAATGAACTTCTGTTGTTAAAGTTCCTGTTGTTAAAATTCCTAAAGCTAATGTTGCTTTTGCTAATGCTGTAAATTTCATATTTATTTGCTCCAATCTTAATATATTGGATTGTTTTCATTACGTAATTTGAATCATACATTTTTATTATAACGTGCATCGTTTCATACGATAATTAACCTCGATTTAAATATACTTGAATTATTCTTAATGAAAAACAAATATATTTTAATGTTCAGGTTAAATGACTTTCATTATTTCATTTAGTTGTTTTACTGGATTATCGTTTACTACAACTGATGATGTTACTCTGTTCTGCTCTTTGAATTACAAAAACAACTTAACAACAGTAATGTATTTAACACAGTTCCTTATATAAGGACACAGATGTCAATTCACATTTTGTCGTTAAGTCGCTTCTTAAGCTATTATGCTATTAACTCGAACTAATTTAAATTCACTTCAATGTTTTTAATTTTCTTACTATCCATTACATCAAACATACGATCAAAACTTAATTTTTCACTTAAATCAATTACATATTTCTTTTCGTCTTTCATATTAATAACGATTCTACCTTTATCTGACGCGCCTTTATACAATCTATATTTTTCGACTAACATTTTTCTTATTTTAAAGTCCAGTTCCTTCAATGATACTTCTTCCTTTTGAATAAAGAACAACTCGTTTATTGAAAATCCATTTTTAGCATCAACTTTTTTAACTTGTAGACTTGGATTACTTACAAATCCAAACACTGATCTCACATTTTTCTTTGTTATACCGCCAACGCTATATATGCCACCTTTTATATCTATTAATTCAGGTACTGCAAAGACATCAAGGCCATGTGTTTTTTCTTTATATTTATTTTTATCGTCACCAAGTAAAAATACTTTAAAAGCTTTATTTCGTTGTTTAAAGTTTAAAACGTTAGAGCCATAGTAATCTTCGCTTTTAACACTAATGTTTGTTGGTTCAAAACTTTCTTCAGAATAGTATTGATGTAGCATATTGATATAATATTTGCGCTGTGTCTCATCAAGTTCTACTTTCGCGTGACCAGTTTGACTTTCTGCTGTAAACACACCTGTAGTTAATATTCCTAATGCTAATGTTGCTTTTGCTAATGCAGTAAATTTCATATTTATTTGCTCCAATCTTGATATATTGGATTGTTATGATTACGTAATTTGAACTATCTGTCTTTATTATAAGGTGCATCGAAACAGACTGACATTAACGCTCATTTAAATAAACTTGAATCATTATTAATGAAAATCAAACGTATTTTAACATTCGTATTAACTGATTTTTAATAGCAACATAAATTTTTTTGGGGGAATCATTGTTCTTTCCGATTAGTTTTAGATCTTAAGTTATTCGATATAAAGTGTACAAAAAAGCAGCTTAATAACGTAGTCAATGTTCGATATGTTTTTATTATTAAAACACGTATCAAAATCATTAAACATGGGATTATTAAACCGCTTCTTAAGCTTTTATTCTATATATCATTGATTATTTCAAATTCACTTCGATGTTCTTAATTTGTTCACTACTAATGACATCTGCCATACGCTCGAAATCTAATTTATCACTTAAATCAATTTCATACTTATTTTCATCTTTCATATTAATAACAATTCTACCTTTATCAGCTGATCCTTCATACAGTTTGTATTTTTTAATCAACAGTTTTCTTATTTTAAAATCAAGTTCCTTCAATGACACTTCTTCCTTTTGAATAAAGAAAAATTCATCAATAGAAAAACCGTCTTTATCGTCTATTTTTTTAACTAGTAAGTTCGGCGTTCTTAGAGACTCAAATATTGATTTTACGTTTTTCTTTGTTACACCACTAACACTAAATATTCTTCCATCTAAATCTACTAATTCTGGTACCGCAAAGACATCTAAACCATGTGTTTTTTCTTTGTATTTATTTTCATCTTTTCCCAATAAAAACACTTTGAACTTTTGATTTTGTTGGTTAAAAAGCAAAACGTTAGAGTCATAATAACCTTGACTTTGGCCACTAACATTTGTTAACTCATAACTAGGTCCTGAATAGTATTGATGTAACTTGTTTGTATCATATAAACGGTTCATTTTTTCATACTTTCCTTTTGCATTAACCGATTGATTTTCTGTTATCATTACACTTGTTGTTAATATTCCTAATACAAATATCGCTTTAGCTATCCCTGTTAATTTCATATACATGTGCTCCAATCTAAATATATTGGATTGCTTTTATTACGTAATTTGAATAATACACATTTATTATAAAGGGCATTGAGACAGACTGACATTAACACTCGTTTAATTAAACTTAAATCATGGTTAATGAAGTTCTAATTAATATTCAATGGACATCACTTTAAGGAGCAATGTGAATTTTTAATATGCTCACTCATAATCTGCGTTATAAAACATAAAAACAGCCTAACGACACTGTTGTTTTAGATACGCCCCTTTATGTAAGGTGTACGTATCTATTCAACATTTCATCGCTAAGCTGCTTCAAATTTATTACTTTAGAGTCATTGATTACTTACTTTAAATTTGATTAATAGTCACTGCTATATTTTGAATATCCTTACTATTCAACACATCGCCCATGTGCTCGAATTGCAATTTATCACCTAAATCAATTTCTTTCTTTTCTCCATCTTTCAAATTGAAAGTGATCTTACCGTATTTAGTCGTACCTTTATATAAACCATAATTTTTAACTAAATGTTGTCTAATTTTGAAATCAAGTTCTTTCAGTGAAACTTCTTCTTTATTAATTAAAAATGATTCAATTGATGCATCTAAATCTCCGCCATACACTTTTTTAACAAATAAAGGTGTATTAGTTTCAGAAGATTGGTTATTTTTCTTCGTTACACCACCAACAGTAGATACTCTACCGTTTGGATCAATTAATTCTTTTACCACAAAGACATCTTTGCCTTCAATGCCTTCTTTATATTCTTCTTTATCTTTTCCTAATAAGAATAATTGGTGATTTTGTTTTTCTTGGTTAAAGCGTACAACGTTAGAACCGTTATAATTTTCAACCTTACCACTAATATTACTGAATTCAAAACTTTCTGATGAGTAGTATCGATGTAAGTCTTTAATATCATATAAATGTTGTACTCTCTCTTGCTTTTCTTTTGCTTGCACTGCTTGGCCTTCTGATGTAATCACACCAGTAGTTAATAAGCCTAATGCCAATGTTGCTTTAGCTAACGTTTTTAATTTCATAGTACTATTCTCCCAATCTATTTATAAATTTTGTCTTAATATATTTTCATATGATTAATTCAATTACGTAATACGAACAATCTACTATCATTATATAAGTGAGATACTGCGCTATGAATTAACCTCTTTTTAACTATTTTTGAACCAACGTTAAGTTAGTTAATGAAATCCTAACAGTATTAATTATTTTTTATAACACAATGCTAATTTTTTAACTATTCACACTTTCCCTCAATTTAATTATGTTTTCCACATTATTTCATGTCACGAAAAGGACAACGCGCGACTATAAGTATCAACCGTTTTTCCAAAAACTTGATCATAAACCCGCTCCTTTTTTCATCATAACAACACAAAAAAGAAGCTAAGCAATATGTTATCGCTTAACTTCCCTATAATTACTAGTCTGCTTGTCCAAAGATTATTTATATTCTAGCTCAACACTAATTTCTTTGATTTTAGTACCATCTATCGTGTCACCCATGCGATGCGGTTGTAATTTTTTTGTAAGTTCGAAAGTATAAAACTTATCATCTGCCATTTTAACTACAATTTTACCTATTCTATGGTTAATTGCATCGTATAAATTCTCTTCTTTCATCAATTTTTGTCTTAATTTAAAATCTAACTCTTTTAACGAGATTTCTTCTTTTGTAATTTTAAATTTACTATTTTTAGTTGATGTAGTATCTTTGTCTGCTTTTCTTGTTACTTTAACATCGACTTCTCTTTCTTTAAATTCTTTACTATTTGTCTTACTTATACCGCCAATTGAATATTGTCTTCCTTTAACAGGTTCTTCTTCTATGACTAAAAATGCATCTAGGTCTCCGTATACATCTGTTTTGAATTTCTTACTATCTTCACCTAGTAGCCCAATATAATAATCTTTAAGATTTTTCCATACATATGCACCTTTATCAGTTAAATGTTGTCTATACAAACCATCAAGATTTTTTAACTCTATACTTGGCTTGCTATAGTAGTATTTTAACGATTTATAATTGTGTTGACCTTGAGTTGATTCTGCCGCTTTTACTGTTTGACTTTCTGTTGTTATTACACCAGTAGCTAACAATCCCAATGCTAATGTTGCTTTAGCTATCGTTTTTAATTTCATAGTACTATTCTCCCAATCTATTTAGAAATTTGCTTATAATAATTTTCATATGATTATTTCAATTACGTAATACGAACAATCTACTATCATTATATAAGCGGGATACTAAGCTATGAATTAACCTCATTTTAACTATTCCTGAACCAATGTTAAGCTAATTAATGGAATCCTAACAGCGTTAATCTATTTTTTAAACTTAACGCAGCTTTTTTCACATTTCACACCTTCACTCAATTTAATTATGTTTTCCACATTGTTTCATGTCACTAAAGCGACATCACGCATCTATAGGTATCAACTATTTCCACAAGTTTTGATCATGAACCCGCTTCATTTTCATCTCTCCAACACAAAAAAGAAGCTAAGCAACTTATGTTGCCTAACTCCTCTATACTATCCATATTTTACTATTATCCATATTTCATTGAATTATCTAATGTTGGCTTCTATTTTTTCAATATTTCTACCGTCAATGACATCACTCATGCGATTTGTTTGTAATTTTTTATTAAGTTCAAACGTATAATAGCCGCCATCTTTCATTATCACTTTTATCTTACTATCTTTAGGAAACTTTTTATACAGATCAAAATTTTGAATTAAATACTGTCTCAATTTAAAGTCGAGTTCTTTAAGTGAAATCTCTTCTTTATAAATGTAGTGTACTCTACCGTACGTAGCAATACCGTCACCTTCATCTCTCTTGATTTGAAATCTTGGTGCGTTTATATAATCATAATAAGCGTCTTGATTTTTCTTAGTGACACCACCATATGAAAACACTGTGCCATTACGGTTTTCCGCTTCTTTAACAACAAATATGTCTAATCCCGGATTTTTGCGTGCTTTAAATCTTTCAATATCTTTACCAAATATCTGTACTCTTGTGAATTTTCTATTTTTATCAAAGATAAGGTAATGCTTGCCACCTTTGCTATAACGATAACCAGTAACATTTTTAAGTTCCTTACTTGCGCCACTATAGTAATCTCTTAAGTCAAAGATATCTTTTGTCACATTTTCATATTTCGCTTCATGTTCACTCGCATTTACAGTTTGATGCAATGACGTCATTGTTCCTGTTGCTAAAATACCTAATGCTAAACTTGCTTTCGCAATTGCTGTCATTTTCATAGTTGTATGCTCCATTCGTAATTATTAGATTTGTTCGCTTACGTCTATTGAATCATACAGCTTTATTATAGTTAGCGTATTTGACCTTTCACATTAAACCATGTTTAATAATCATTGAATCATTATTAAGTAAATTAAGGAATCTATAATGTTCGTTAAATAAAAATGATTTTGATGTGATTCAACACTTGGCACATTTGAAGTTTCGTCACTTTTAAGACATAGAAATGCCACTTTTACAAACAAATGAATATTCGTCTTTTTACATCATTGCACATAATAAAAGAAGCTAAGCAACATGTAGGCCGTTGTCACTTAACTTCTTGTTTTTCCGATGACAGCTTCTATTTAGAGAATGTCATGATTATTTTATATTCACTTCAATGTTATCAATATTAGTGCCATCTATGACGTCTGCCATGCGATTTTCTTGTAATTTTTTGTGTAATTCAAACGTGTACTTTCCACCGTTTTTCATTTTAATAACAATTTTACCTGAACCAACGTTACCGTACAGATTATTTTTTCAATAAGTTGTTTTCTCAATTTAAAATCAAGTTCTTTCAAGGAAATCTGCTCTTTAGTAATCTTGAATTCTGAAACATCATGAGAGATTATACCTTTATTATCTTCCTTAGTAATTCTTACTCCTGCTTTGTGATCAACTTTTTTACTATTACTCTTTGTGATACCACCGACAGAATATTTTTCCAGATTGTAATTATTTTCTTCTAAAACGACAAATACATCGACATTCCTATGTACTCCTTCACCATATTTTTTATCGTCTTTACCAACTAAAGCAATTTTATATATGAAATAATCTGGAACAATATTCATAAATCTTATTGTCGTCCATTTTTTTAAAATAATACCAATCTCATTTTTAAATTCTAAACTTGGTTTCGTATAATACGCTCTTAAATCTTTAAATTTAGGATTTATTTCTGTTGGTACTTGTTTTGTGGTTGGCGATTGTAGTGGTGATGTGTCTACATTAGACGAAGGTGGTGTTGTCGCGTTTGGTTTTGATTGCGGTGCTTCTACTTTAGTTGAAGATGGTGTTGTTGCATTTGCTGCTTGTTTTGGTACTTCCACTTTAGTTGAAGATGGTGTTGTCGCGTTTGCTGCTTGTTGCGGTGCTTCCACTTTAGTTGAAGGCGGTGTTGGTGCATTCGGTGTTTGTTGCGGTGTTTCCACTTTAGTTGAAGATGGTGTTGTCGCGTTTGCTACTTGTTGCGGTGCTTCTATTTTAGTTGAGGATGGTGTTGTCGCGTTTGCTGCTTGCGTTGTCGTTGTGATTACACCAGTTGTTAAAAGGCCTAGTGCTAAACTTGTTTTAGCAATCGTTGTTATTTTCATAGTTGTATGCTCCATTCGTAATTATTAGATTTGTTCGATTACATTCATTGAATCATACAGCTTTATTATAGATGGCGTATTGCTCCATTCACATTAAACCTTGTTTAACTATATTTGAATCATCGTTAAGTAAATTAAGAAATCCATAATGTTCGTTAAATAAAACTGATTTTGATGTGATTCAACACTTGGCACGTTTGAGGTTTCGTCACTTTTAAGACATAGAAATGCCACTTTTACAAACAAATGAATATTCGTCTTTTTACATCATTGCGCATAATAAAAGAAGCTAAGCAACATGTAAACCGTTGTCACTTAACTTCTTGTGTTACCGATGTCAGCTTCTATTTAGAGAACGTCATGATTATTTTATATTCACTTCAATTTTATCAATGTTTGTACCTTCTATGACATCTGCCATACGATGCTCTTGCAGTTTTTTGTGTAATTCAAACGTATACTTCCCACCGTTTTTCATTTTAATAACGATTGTTCCTGAACCCATGTTACCGTAAAGATTATGTTTTTCAATAAGTTGTTTTCTCAATTTAAAATCAAGCTCTTTCAAGGAAATCTCTTCCTTAGTAATCATGTATTCTGAAACATCGCGTGAAATCATACCTTGATTATCTTTTTTAGTAATTTTTAATTCTGCTTTGTGATCAACTTTTTTACTATTAGTCTTCGTGATGCCACCGACAGAATATTTTTTCAATTGATATTTATTGTCTTCTAAAACGATAAATACATCGATATTATCGTAAGGTCCATCTTTATATTTTTTCTCATCTTTTCCAACTAAAGCTATTTTATAGATGAACCTATTTGGAATAACATTCATAAACCTAACCGTCGTCCATGGTTTGAGCATAAATCCAAACTGCTTTTCAAATTCAAAACTCGGTTTCGTATAATACGCTCTTAAATCTTCATATTTAGGAGTTATATCTGTTTGTGCTTGTTTTATGGTTGGAGATTGTGGTGTGTCTGATTTAGTAGATTGCATTGGTTGTGGCGTGTTTGTTGATTGAGGTGTTGTCACTTTAGTTTTCGGCGTTGTGGATTCGGTTGTCGTTTGTGATTGTTCTTGTTTAGGCGCTGGCGTTGCTGATATATTAAGCGATTTCTGCGCTTCTTGTTTAGGTTGTGATATTTTTTCTATTTTGGAAGTTGAAGTTTTTTCCTCATTAGTATTTGGTGCCTTTTCGAGTTTAGGCGTGCGTTCTTGTCTTGTATTAGCTGCTTGTGTTGTCGCTGAATTTGCACCTGCTGTTATGTTTATCATTGCTAATCGCTCTGCTTTAAGCGTTGGTACTTTGTCAACTTTAGTTGATTGTATTTTTTCTGCTTTGACCGATTGCGTCGTTACTGTAATTGCGCCTGTTGTTAAAAGCCCTAGTGCTAAACTGGTTTTAGCAATTGTTTTCATATTCATAATTGTATACTCCAATCTATATTATATTCGATTGTCTTTTTACGTAATTTGAATCATACAACATCATTATAGATGGCGTTCTAAGATAATCACATTAAACCCTTTTTAACAATTATTGAAGTATTATTAAGTAATTTAAGCAAAAAATAATGAGTGATTATGAGGTTAATATAGCGTTTCTATGTGCCTTTGAAATGATTTTTAAGCATTAAAAAGAAGTTAAGCAACGTTTGATCGTCACTTAACCTCTCTATTTCAATTTCAAATTATTTCGTCGTCAAGTATGTGTATTAAGCTTTTCTAACTTTGATTTCAATTCTATCAATATCTGTGACATTGATAACATCGGACATACGGTCTTCTTGTAACTTTTTATCCAATTCAAATGTATACTTTCCATAGTATTTCTTTTTGACGGTAATTTTCCCTGTACTCATTTCACCGTAAAGACCATAATTATCAATAAGGTATTTTCTTAATTTAAAATCAATCTCTTTCAATGACATCGCTTCTTTATCTATTTTAAATGGGAAAAAGTCATAATCATATTCACCAATATGATCTGCTTTAATAACTCTTGCTTCTGCTATTAGGTCGACAGCTTTATCGTTTGCACTCGTGATACCGCCAATGGAGTACTTTGCACCTTCAAATCTCTTATCCTCATTAACGTAAAATATATTAAGATTACGATGTACACCCGTATGATAATGTTGCTTATCTTTGCCAATTAGAGCAAGATTATTAACAGAATTACCATCTATGATATTCATAAATTTAATACTTGGTTGAATGAAACTGATATAACCTGTCACATTTTTATATTCAATACTCGGTTGAGTATAATAAGCTTTTAATTTTTTGCTATTTTCACTTATTACAATAGGTTTCTTTTCGGCATGAACTGGTTTTTCCGTTGTAGTGCTTACACCTGTTGCTAATATTCCTAATAACAAACTTATTTTTGCAATTGATTTCATTTTCATAGTTGTATGCTCCAATCTATTATAATTAGATTGTTTTATTACGTAATTTGAATCATACACCCATATTATAGGAGCTGTATTCGGATATTCACATTAACCTGTTTTTAACTATTCATAAAATATGATTAAGCTATTTAAGCAAAAGATAATGCGTGGTGCGACTGTTTGTGTGCGTTTTGTAACTTTTCCCCTCAAAAAAAGAAGCTAAGCAACAGTACGTCGCTTAACTTCCATAGTTTCCATAACAAGCACCATTCAACATAGCGCTTTGTTGTTAGAAAGTATTATTTCATTTCTACTAGAATTTTTTGTATTTGTCTGCCGTCGATTGACTCACCCATACGTTCTTTTTCAAGTTTTTGACTTAAATCGATTGTATGTGTTGTGCCATCATTCATTGTAATTGTAATTCGACCTTGTTTAAGACCTTTTGAATACAAGCCACTTTGACTAATTAATTGCTTTCTTAATTTAAAATCAAGTTCTTTTAGTGAGATGTCTTCTTTATAAATTTGGTATAGACTACTTTGTGGTTCTTCTTTACCTTTCTTGATTTCTAAAATTGGCGTATTGATATAATCAATATACTGCACACTATTTGATTTTGTAACGCCACCAATTGAATAATTCGTTGCTTGTCTACTGTCGCCTTCTCTAAGGATAAACACATCTATATTTGAGTTTTCTCCGTCTTTAAATTTATCTTTATCAGATCCAAGTAAAGCAATTTGAGAATATTGATTGTCTACTATAACGTCTATATAATCTTTACCATGTTCAGTATATTTATATCCAGTCACATTTTTACGCTCTAAAATTGGTTTATTATAATAGTGTTTTAACTCTGATTCACTTTGTTGTTTAACTTCTGCTTTCGCTTGTACTGATTGTACATTCGATGTAATTACACCTGTTGCTAACATTCCCAATGCTAAACTTGCTTTTGCTATCGCTTTAAATTTCATAATTTTTAGCCCCAATCTATTTAAATTTGATTTTTCAATTACGTAATATGAACAATCTACCTACATTATATTGAGGCGCTATCCCCTTTCAAATTAAACCTCATTTAACTAAACTTGAATCATTGTTAAGGTAATTAATAAAATGCTAACTGTTATTAATCAATTCTTATCCGTCGAGACTCTTTTTTATACAAATCACACTTTATACCATTTTTATTTTAAAAACTGTAAAACTTTCAGACACAAAACAGACATCATATTGTCGTAGTACCTGATTAAAATTTTCAAAGATATTAGTGATACACATCAACTAAAACGCGTCATTATGGCATTTTCAACATTAATAATATTTACGTATTTACTATACACGTCGACAATAAATACAGATTAGAATTTTTTATAAAATCAAATGTTTTGAAAACCATCAAATAAGTATTATGTTATGTATATAAAGATTAGGAGATGAAGTGAATGAATATTATGTTAACAGGTGCTACAGGTCATTTAGGCACACATATTACAAATCAAGCCATTGCAAATCACATAGATCATTTTCACATTGGTGTTAGAAATGTTGAGAAAGTTCCAGAAGATTGGCGTGGAAAAGTTTCTGTTCGACAATTAGATTATTTTAATCAAGAAAGCATGGTAGAAGCATTTAAAGGAATGGATACCGTTGTGTTTATTCCAAGTATTATTCATCCATCATTCAAACGTATTCCTGAAGTGGAAAATTTAGTATATGCGGCAAAGCAAAGTGGCGTTGCTCATATCATTTTCATAGGTTATTACGCAGATCAGCATAATAATCCATTCCATATGAGTCCTTATTTTGGTTATGCAGCACGTCTATTGGCAACAAGTGGCATTGACTATACGTATGTAAGAATGGCAATGTACATGGATCCACTTAAACCCTATTTACCAGAATTGATGAATATGCACAAACTGATTTATCCAGCTGGTGATGGTCGTATTAATTATATTACTAGAAATGATATTGCTAGAGGCGTCATTGCTATTATTAAAAATCCAGATACTTGGGGCAAACGTTATTTATTATCAGGCTACAGTTATGATATGAAAGAACTTGCTGCAATTTTATCTGAGGCATCAGGCACAGAAATTAAATATGAACCCGTTTCATTAGAGACATTTGCAGAAATGTACGATGAACCTAAAGGCTTTGGTGCATTATTGGCATCAATGTACGACGCAGGAGCAAGAGGACTATTAGACCAAGAATCCAATGATTTCAAACAATTAGTCAATGATCAACCACAGACACTGCAATCATTTTTACAAGAAATTATTTAATAATAAAGGAGCGTTACAGTGAATATCATCTCAACAATTTTAATCATATTTGTGGCATTAGAGTTTTTCTATATTATGTACCTTGAAACGATTGCTACAACTTCCAAAAAGACTAGCGAGACATTTAATATAAGCGTCGATAAATTGAAAGACAAAAATATTAACGTACTTTTGAAGAACCAAGGCGTATATAACGGTTTAATCGGAGTTTTGCTAATATACGGTTTGTTTATCAGCAGTAATCCAAAAGAAATATGCGCAGCTATTTTAGTGTATATCATTGGCGTTGCTATTTATGGTGGCCTTTCAAGCAATATTAGTATCTTTTTCAAACAAGGTACATTGCCAGTATTGGCACTCATTTCAATGCTTTGGTAAGTATTGGTGTTTGGGGGGGTTGGAGATGTAGTCGGAGGTTTGGAGGATTTGAGCGAATTGGGTGCGGACTTTAGACTCAGAGTATTTCATCCTAATTATTTCAAGCAGAGGTGACAGTAACGTTGCCTCTGTTTCCTTATAGAAAAATTATTTAATGAAGAAAACCCATATCTGATTTAATTTTGAGCTGATAAATTCTTCATATATTAGAATGGCTACTTTATCTATTGCATCAATCCTTTAAAACAAAAAACCCATGATTTCGAAATTCCCGTATGATGGGGTTCCTACTCTCATGGATCAGTTAAATAAATATTATCACTATAAGTTTATTATTTCAATATTATTCAGGATATTTAAAAAACATTTCATAAAACATCGCACAACTTAAACACTTGGTTTATTACGTATATCCTCAATACTTACTTTTCATGTACTATCGTTTCAATCATGTTTTGGTCAAAAAACGTATTTTCATCATATACGTTTATACCTTCATTAATGAGTAAAGCAGTTGCCACACCTACACCCTTTTTCTTATTTCCTGTAAAATTCCCATCATATATTTCTTGAGATCCACAAGATGGACTATTTGCTTTTAAAATAACTGTATCACATTGATATTTTTTCAAAATTTTTAATGTAACTATTGCTCCATGTTTATAATCATCAGTTACGTCTTTGTTCGAAATAGTAACAACCTTTGCAGCATCATTCCACACATCAAAACCATCGCCACCAATAATTTCTGCAGGTTCTCTAGGAATTAATAATCCACCAAGTAATTCTGGACATGCGTGAATAGCTTTTCCGCTGTCTATTAATTTTTTCAATCTAACATTCAATTGATTGCCACCATCGTATCTTACATTTTCGCCTATCAAACACGAACTAATTAAAATCATCCCAACCACCTATAAATCATTTTGCTTTAATTTATTTGTCGTATTGCTAATGCCCCTTATGCTTCTCTTTTGCTTTAACCTTTTTAATTTCTCTTTTTCTTTTTTGAAATGCATCACGTTTTTCTTTATAGTTCTTCCGCTTTTGCTTTTTCTTTAATTCTAATTCTTTCTTAATAGCTATTTGTGCTTGGGTAGAGTATTTAGGTTTCTTTTGCTCCTTAGCAATTTGTCTTTGTAGCCTTTTCGGGTTTACTTTTCTAGAAATATTTTTCGTATAAACAATAGTTTGCACATCATCAATCATTTTCATTAATTGATGATGAATAAAATCCAATACCTCTATATCATCAGGTTCATTCCCAAATGTGTATTGGATAAATTTTGATTTATTTCCCATTTTATATTCTACCAATGCTACAAAAAATTGCCCATTGTAAAAAATAGATAGCTCCATGCTATCCCTCCTCTAGTTTAATTAGAAATGACGGACGACCCGAGGAGGAAGGTTACTGACAGTTTTAAAACTGCATTGGGACTACCAACCCAATTGTGTTTTTACACTTCTATATACAGAATATACGCCACAACGTTCCATGTAAACTGTAATTTTAAAAATTCACATTACAGAAGGTATATGTAAATAACGCTAATAAAATATTAACAGGGAAATACTTACACCCCATTAGTGTTGATTGGCATTGCATAACGCTTTTAAACAAATAATTTGGTAACAATAAGAAACGATTTACACAAAGGTAATTGTATAGTAAAATTATTTTATAATACTTAAATTGAATTGTACAAGGAGTGAATATCATGGTACCAGAAGAAAAAGGTTCTATTACTTTGTCAAAAGAAGCAGCTATCATATTTGCAACTGCAAAATTCAAACCATTTCATAATAGAATTAAAAATAACCCACAAAAAACAAATCCATTTCTTAAATTACATGAAAACAAAAAATCTTAATCACTTTATTTATAGCATTTCTGATTTCAGAAATTTAATAAAGGACCACGCCCTCTTTCATAACTATATAAGTCAAGAAACCAAGAAATTCCAAACATCTTTAAACCCTTCAATAGCACATTTCCTAAAACATAAAGCAATAAAAATGAACGATCAAAATTCCATACGTACTTATGATGTGTCAGTGAATCGTCTACACTTAATTGAACAAATTCTATGAGAATAGATATTGTTAAATTAAGAAAGTAGTCAATTTTATTATGACAAAAGAAAGAAGAACATTTAGTTCAGAGTTTAAGTTACAAATGGTTAGATTATATAAAAATGGTTAGCTTAAGAATGAAATTATACGCGAGTATGATTTAAAACCCTCAATTTCCTCAAATTCGATAAAACAACACCAAAATACTGGATCCTTCAATCATCAAGATAATTTAAAAAGTGCTGAAAAAGAGTTAATAAAATTACGCAAAGAAGTTCAACATTTAAAAATGGAAAATGATGTTTTAAAGCAAATTTTAGAGTTGATTTAGAAACTGAACTTTTTAAAGATACATTACTTGAAGATCCTAATTTATCTGATTATATAAAGAACCAACTTCCAACGATATGGAGAGACTAAAAGAAATAGTTTAAATTTATTTAATTTCAATAAAAACTCATAATAATATTTAAGTAAGTTAGATTGCTTTTAGCATTAGGAATTCGCTTATAATTAGATGTTCAATATAGACTTTTTTACACATACATGAACTATAAAAAGCGAATAAATAGCAGGTCATTGCGAAATTTGCTAAATACAAAATTGATGAGTTCCACCTAATAAAAATTGTTGGTTTTATAGTAACATCTATTTTCGTACCATTCATGTTAATTTCAGTGCTAATAATGCTGATATCAAAGAAGAATAAATTGATTAGGAGAACACTATTTAATGTCTAAAAATATCAATCAAGCAAATAGTAAATTAAATACGTCAAACAAAAAACTAAAACAAGCTTATTCAAAATCCGATAGTAAAAACTTGAAAGTTATATACATGCCTCATTGGCTAGAGTTTTATTCAATTGCTATACATAGCGATGTTACAAGCAATAAAAAAAGATATTATAAATCATATAGTAGAGGAACAGTGGTATATGTAAAACTAGGGAGTAATATTGGAAGTGAGTTTTCTGGTAATCATTTTTGTGTAATATTAGATAACAAAGACAATAAAGGAAAAGAAACAGTTACAATAGTTCCACTTTCTTCCAAAGGTAATAAAAATTATTTGAAGTTAAACGAATCGGTGCTAAATCTAACAGCAACAGATTTAAAAAAACAGATTATCGATATCAGTAGTAAAGTACAAGCATTAGCCCAAAAATATAGAGATATTGACATTAAACTTAGCACAGAAGATAAAAAGCTTTTGTCTAACTTAAATCAAAAAGCTAATGAACTGTATAGAGTGATAGGTGTTTATTCCAAGCACAAAGGGAAAGATACATACGTTAATATATCAGCAATTACAACAATAAGCAAAAGACGTATAAGCAAAATAAATGATTCTGATCCTACTGGAACGATAATAATTTCAGAAGATGACATGAATGAAATCGAAAAGCAATTAAAGATAAAGTTCTTTTCTAATTGAATTGTAATATTACATCTGATATAATTGATTTACAAATTCCCGGTAACCATTCCGGCTTCATTCTCTTGAAGAATGACATATTCTCAGCGTTTTAGCTGAAGGTCAGATGATACGTCATCTGGCCTCTTTTTTTATATAAATGCCCTTTAAGTGAAATATACAACAATCTGCAATCAATATTAGACATCACAAAACACACAATAAATTACACAATGTGTTATAAGCCACATGTCACTATTATCGCAGCTAGCTGCGTCACTCAAAACGAATACGGAACGCGTTGGTTATTTCAATCATAATATTACTCTGCAAATACACAGCCCTGTAACCGAGTAAATGGATAGAGATTTGAACAAATGAAAACAATCAACTAATGGAAAGGATAAAATATTATGCACAACAATAATGAATTCAACAAAAAACTGAAAGATTTTATAGGTAGCGATAAACGGATGGCTTTAGTAAAGGGTTATGTTAACGAGTATAAATTAACAACTGTTTTAAGAGCTTTAAATAATTCCGATTACACAAAAGGGACGATACACACTCGTTCAATAGGCAACCTAAAACAAATAGTAGATAATCGAATTATTCCTAAAAATATAACTCAAAACACAATCTTCAAATTGAGTAATTTAACCTTAGAGGTTAACCTCTATGAAAGAAACACAATTTATCACGGAGACTTTGCTATTTACTATCCTGTAGAATCTGCTCTAATAATAGAAACAGATACTCCTAGGCTAATTAATCATATAAATAACAACCCAGTCCAAAAAATATTTATAATAACAACAAATGACTGGAGCTTTAATACACTTGAATTAGAAAAAATAGTAGACGAAACTATAATTTATGATTTAAAACAAGAAGATCCTAAACAATATGAAATTTTATATAAAAATAAACACGGAAAATTGCCTTATTGATGAATTAAAACGCAAACTTAGAACACCTTACCCCTTTTCCGTCCTTATTGTAATTTTCCAACTACTCAAATTAAAAACCACCCGTGCAAACAGGTGGTTTTATTATATATAATTATTCCCACTCAATTGTGCTTGGTGGTTTTGATGTAATGTCATAGACTACGCGGTTGACGTGATCTACTTCGTTTACGATACGACTAGAAATCTTTTGTAAGACTTCCCAATCGATGCGTGCGAAGTCACTTGTCATACCGTCGATAGATGTTACTGCACGGATACCTACTGTGTGATCATACGTACGGTAGTCTCCCATAACACCTACTGATTGAATGTTTGGTAACACTGTGAAGTATTGCCAAATTTCTCTTTCAAGACCTTCTTCTCTAATCACTTGGCGTAAAATCGCGTCTGATTCTCTAACGATTTCTAGTTTATCTTCAGTAATTTCTCCAAGTACACGAATACCAAGACCAGGTCCTGGGAATGGTTGTCTCCACACTAAATGTTCTGGAATACCTAATTCAATACCTAATTTACGTACTTCATCTTTAAACAATGTATTGATTGGTTCGATTAATTCGAATTCCATGTCTTCTGGTAATCCACCAACATTGTGGTGTGATTTGATTGTTTGTGCTGTCTTAGTACCTGATTCGATGACGTCTGTATATAGTGTTCCTTGCGCAAGGAAGTCTACACCTTTAAGTTTTGATGCTTCATCATCAAATACATATACAAATTCATTACCAATGATTTTACGTTTTTGTTCAGGATCTGAAACACCTTTTAATTTATTCATAAAACGATCTTTCGCATTAACACGAATAATATTCATGTTGAACCCTTCACCGAATTGTTCCATAACCATGTCGCCTTCACCTTTACGAAGTAAGCCATGGTCTACAAAGATACATGTTAGTTGATCCCCAATTGCTTTATGCAATAATACAGCAACAACAGATGAATCTACGCCACCACTCATCGCACATAATACACGACGGTCGCCTACGCGTTGACGAATCTTTTCAATTTCAATTTCGATAAAGTTTTCCATCGTCCATTGTCCTTTACAATCACAAACACGACGTACGAAGTTGTTTAATAAATCATTACCATATTCTGTATGACGTACTTCTGGATGGAATTGCACACCATAAATGCGACGTTTCTTATCTTCAATTGCTGCATAGTCTGTGCTTGGGCTATCAGCGATAACTTCAAAGCCTTCTGGAATTTCAATAACTTTATCAGAATGACTCATCCAAACAGTTTGTTCTGCTGGTAAGCCAGCGAATAACTCATCTGACTTCGCATTAATGATTGCTTTACCGTATTCACGTTCATTGGCACGTTCAACTTTACCACCTAATAATTTAGTAGTTAATTGCATGCCGTAACAAATACCAAGTACTGGAATTCCTAAATTATATATTTCCGGATCAATTGTAAATGAACCTTCTTCATAAACTGAATTTGGACCACCTGATAAGATAATACCTTTTGGATTCATTTTCTTAATTTCTTCAATTGAAATTTCATGATCGTGTAATTCACTATAAACGCCCATTTCACGAATTCGGCGTGTAATTAATTGGTTGTATTGGCTACCAAAGTCTAAGACAAGGATTAACTCTTGTTCTTTTGCCATTTCCATATTTGTCGTTCTCCTTTATCTTAATTAGAATGAGTAGTTCGGTGATTCTTTCGTAATTTGAATATTATGTGGATGGCTTTCTGCTAAACCAGCAGGACCCATACGTGTAAATTGTGCTTCTTCGCGTAATTCTCTTAAATCGTGTGAACCAGTATAACCCATACCAGCACGCACACCGCCCATTAATTGGTAAATTGTATCTTGTAACGCACCTTTATAAGCCGTACGTCCTTCGATACCTTCAGGAACAAATTTCTTAGGCGCTTTGTCCTCTTGGAAGTAACGGTCGTTTGAACCTTTTTCCATCGCACCTAAAGAGCCCATACCACGGTATACTTTATATTGTCTACCTTGGAAAATTTCTGTAGCACCTGGACTTTCTTCAGTACCTGCTAATAAGCTACCTAACATAACCGCATGTCCACCAGCAGCTAATGCTTTAATGATATCTCCTGAGAATTTAATACCACCATCAGCAATGATAGCTTTACCATGTTTGCGTGCTTCAGTTGCACAATCATAAATTGCTGTAATTTGTGGTACACCAACACCTGCTACAACACGCGTCGTACAAATTGAACCTGGGCCAATACCAACTTTAACAATATCTGCACCCGCTTCAAATAAATCTTTTGTTGCTTCTGCAGTTGCTACGTTACCAGCTACTAATGTGATTTCTGGGTAAGTCTTCTTAATATGTTTCACTTGATCGATAACGCCTTTAGAGTGACCATGTGCTGTATCGATAACTAAGACATCCACACCTGCTTCGACTAATTTTTGAGCACGAATATCAGTATCTTTTGAAATACCAATTGCTGCGGCTACAAGTAGACGACCATGTTCATCTTTTGCTGCATTAGGGAATTCGATAACTTTTTCAATATCTTTAATAGTAATAAGACCTTCTAGACGTCCGTCTTTAACTAATGGTAACTTTTCAATCTTATGTTTTTGGAGAATTTTTTCTGCTTCTTCAAGTGTTGTATTCACTGGAGCTGTAATTAAATTTTCTTGCGTCATTACATCTACAATTTTAATTGAGAAGTCTTCAATAAAACGTAAGTCGCGGTTTGTTAAAATACCTACTAAGTTGCGATCTTCTTTATTATCAACAATTGGTACACCTGAAATACGGTATTTACCCATTAATGCTTCCGCTTCATAAACACTTTCTTCTGGTGTTAAGAAAAATGGGTTTGAAATGACACCATTTTCTGAGCGTTTTACTTTTTGAACTTCGTCCGCTTGTTCTTCAACGCCCATATTTTTATGAATAACACCTAAACCACCTTGACGAGCCATAGCAATCGCCATTTTAGATTCAGTTACTGTATCCATACCAGCAGAAATAACTGGAATATTTAATTTAACTTTGTCTGATAATTGTACGCTTAAATCAACGTCTTTCGGTAAAATATCAGATTGTGCTGGAATTAATAACACATCATCAAACGTTAATGATTCTTTTGCAAATTTACTTTCCCACATTAAAAACAGCCTCCATTTTTCAAATTAATTAGTTATATTATTTCACATTTTCTTCCGTTTGTTTATACTTTATTCCATTAAAAAAGAAATTAAGAATAATTGCAGAGATTGCGCCTAAAACAATTCCGTTTTGAGTCAACCATGCAAATTGTTCACCTAAACCTTTAAATGCTTGTGGTACAGCGCTTATACCAGTACCTAATCCTACTGATACAGCGATAATTAATAAATTGTTTTGATTTTTAAAATCGATATGTCCTAATATACTAACACCATATGCCATTACCATGCCAAACATAGCTATCATCGCACCGCCTAACACAGGTAGCGGTATGATATTTGCTAATGCGCCAAGCTTAGGTATACAACCACATATAAGTAATAACACGACCATGCCGTATATAACATTATTTTTCTTAGCGCCGGATAAAGAAACAAGTCCTACATTTTGCGAATAGGCTGTATACGGAAATGAATTGAATATAGAACCTAACACTATCGCTAGACCTTCCGCAGTATAACCTTTACGAAAATCTTTTCTTTCTAACTTCTTACCGGTAATTTCACTTAACGCATGATAGACACCTGTCGACTCAATTAAACTAACGATAGCTACAATAAAGAACACTAACGTCGATGTCACATCAAAGCTAAATCCTGAGAATCTAAACGGCACTGGGATGCCTAACCAACCGGCATGATTGACTTGATTAATATCGACCATCCCAAGTAAGCCAGCACCTATCGTTCCTAAAACGAGTCCAATTAATATGGCAATACTCTTAATAAATCCAGTTGTGAATCTTTGTAAAACAAGAATAATGATTAATGTCATTAAACCTAACAAAATGTTCTTAACATCTCCATAGTCCTTTGCACCTTGACCTCCAGCTAAGTAATTCATTGCTACTGGCATTAAATTGATACCAATGATAGTAACAACACTACCCGTTACTACTGGTGGGAAGAATTTTACAAGATGTGAAAAGAAAGGCGCGATGATAATAACTAATATCCCTGATAAAAATAGCGAACCATAAAGTACATCTATTCCTTTCGTTTGACCAATTAAAATCATGGGCGCAACAGCCGTGAATGTACATCCAAGAACGATTGGTAATCCTGTTCCTGTTACTTTATTGGCTTGTAAAAATGTGGCAACCCCACACATAAATATATCTACTGTAACTAAGTAAGCGATTTGTTCAGGTGTAAACTTCAAACTTGTACCAACAATGATTGGAACTAAGATAGCACCTGCGTACATAGCTAAAAGATGTTGAACACTTAGGATTAAATTTTTCATTATTCTTCTCCCACCAATGTCACTTTGTTTCCTTCTAGTGAAGCAACCTTGCAGAGAGAAGAAACTGTTAAACCTGCTTCTTCTAAACGTTGATGCCCATTTTGGAAACTCTTTTCAACAACAATACCAATACCAGCTGTCTTAGCATTCGCTTGCTGTGCGATATCGTATAATCCTAATGAAGCATCACCATTTGCTAAAAAGTCATCGATGATAAGTACAGTATCTTCTTCTGATAAAAACTCTTTTGAAACAATGACCGTACTTGTTTTATTTTTAGTAAATGAATGAATAGATGTTTCATAATAACCATCCGTCAAAGTGCTAGGTTTTGCTTTTTTCGCAAATAAACATGGCACATCAAAATGCAGTGCAGCCATGATTGCAGGTGCGATACCGGAAGCTTCAATGGTTAAGATTTTAGTAATCCCTTTATCTTTAAATTGCTCGTAAAAAGTGCGACCAACTTCATTCATTAACTTTGCATCAATTTGATGATTTAAAAATCCATCGACTTTTAAAATCTTCTCATCAATGACAACGCCGTCTTCCTTTACTTTTTGTCCTAGTAACTCCACTCTTAAAACCTCCTCAGATTTGTGTGAAACATTTTGCTCTTAAATTGGTGCTAGATACAAAAAAATCCCCAAACTAAATAATAGTTTCAGGGTTTATGAGTGAACGAACATGCATAACGAATTTGTCATGCAATCAATGTAAAAGAAGTTTCATCAAATAAACTGTGACCATCATATAAAATGATATAAATCACCCACCATGGTTACAATTTAATGGCTGAAGCTACTCCTAGTATTGTGTTGTTACTCATAGTCATGTCGTTCAAGGCAACATGGTAGAAACTTCTAAAGCCATATTCTTTAGATTATATGAGTTTATGTAAATTATTTAACGATAATAGCAAATTTTCGGCATTTTTTCAATAACTGCTTAGGTAATCTTTTAATAGTTTTATAAATGTACAGAGACGTTTAATGCGAATGAAGACTTATAACTTAATAATGTAAGGGTTTTACTTTATAATAAGAAGGGTAAAAGATTAAATAAACAAATTTTTAAAGGGGCGACAACTATGGCAGATATTACTGTAGTAAATGACACTGGCGAATTATACAACGTAATCAATCAAAAGAAATCTGAAGGTTATTTAGAATCAGAGCTAACAATTATTAGTAAAAGTAAATTACACCTAAATGACTTACACGACTCTGAAATCTCCCTTATCTCAACAAGTGGAACATTTAGTGATAGAATGACTAAACTGTTAACAGGAGAAGATGGTGAACATGCAGTTTTATCACGCTACAACTTAGCGCCTGATGAATTAGAAAAATATAAACAACTTATTTTAGACGATAAAATGTTAGTTGTAGCGGTTCGTGACAAATCATCACATCAAGAAGTGCATGAAAATAATTCAGCTTATGAAGAAATTGATATTACACATTTTGCTGAAGCATCTAAAGGTCCCAAAGCTTAGTTATCACACTGAATTCAAAATGAGATTACTGTACTGTCTAATTTAAGATAGTACAGTTTTTTATACCATTTAAAAGTTTATGAACAGTCTTTTACAGCAGGCGATTATGCTATAATATTATTTAAATTGGGGAGGTGTTCTTATGGAATTTAAAACCATTCAATCTGTCAAAGATCCACATTACAACGAAGCACTTAAACTTTACGATACTAAGTTAAATTTATCTTTAACTGAAGATAAACGTATCATCAAACGCTCATTAGAAAACAACAAAACCGAAAACGATTATGTCTTTATCGTAGGCTTAGAAAACGATGTTGTTGTCAGTCTAGCAACTGCACATTATGAAGCCACAACCAATTCAGCATTTTTAATTTATTTATTCGCAAAAGACCTACCCAACCATGATGAGTTAATGACGCAAACATTACATCAAATTGAACATGAACTAAACTTATTATCAAACCTTGTTCATTCTAGAAGTATTAACTTTTTAATGATGGAAGTCCCTAAAGAACCTGCAGATTTAACACAAGATAACGGCCTCATTATTGAACACCGTAGACAGTTTTTATACGAACATCAATTTGAAAGACAAACTGAAATTGATTACATTCATCCAACTAATGATGGTCACACTAAAAAAGTGGACTTATTTTTAAAGAAAAATATTAAACTGACAAAGGATATCTACGGTACAAGTGTTAAATCAAATTATATTTTGAAGTATGTATTTGCCAATGGTATCGCACGTGAAATTATTTATGCTTTATTAGAAGAAATGGATTTACGTAAACCATTTTAAACAAACTTGAAATCACTAACAATAACGTTTAAACTATGTATGAAGCAAGACTGACGTTTCACTGCCCGTAGACAAACGTCAGTATACATAAAGTATATGCAGAAAGGACTTTAAAGTATGTTAACTAAAGAATTTGCACAACGCGTAGAACTAAGTGAGAAGCAAGTACGTAAAATTGTTCAACATTTAGAAGAACGTGGTTACCAACTAAGCAAGACTGAATATCGTGGTCGTGAAGCAACTGATTTCAAAGAAGAAGATATCGAGCTTTTCAAAGACATTGCCGACAAAGTAAAACAAACAAATAGTTATGATCTAGCGTTTGATGAATTAGAAAAAGAAAAAGACTTCCTGCAAGTCATTGTCAAAAACGATGACAAAAACTTACCTACTAATCAAAATGTCGCTCAACTAGTAGAAGATTTACGCCTAGAAATCCAGAAAATGCGCGAAGAACGTCACCTACTTGGTCAAATGATGAATCAAGTACATCAGCAACAACAAGAATTAAAAGAACTTCAAAATCAACTTACATCTAAAATCGATTCAAATAGCGAATCCTTAAAAGCCATCCAAACATCACAAGAGGCTATCCAAGAAGCGCAAGCCTCTCAAGCAAAAGCATTAGCTGAATCAACAAATAAAGTTGAAAAGAATGCTGTTACTGAAGATAAAGCTGACAGTAAAGATTCGAAGGTTGCTGGAGTGAATACATCAACAGACGCTAAGACGGATACTAAAGCAGAAAATGCAGGCGATGGCACTGCTACTAAAGTAGATAAAGAGGATCAAATTTCTGCAACTGAAGCAATTGAAAAAGCCAGCGTTGAGCAGTCTAAAAATGACAATGCAGCTGAGACTTCAAATAAAGAAGCTACAGTAGATGCAGAAGCGCAACATGATGCTGAACAACAAGTAGCAGAAGCCCATGCAGAAGCTTCTAAACAAGCTACTTCGAACGATTCATTGGAAGCGAAAGCAGAAAATGACAGCACAGCTTCACAGTCAGAAATGTCAGAACCAAAACCTCAAGAAGAGAAAAAAGGTTTCTTCGCACGTTTATTCAACCTGTAAACTTGTGATTTGAACACAAATTTAATACTCAATTCATATATAGCTTTGATTTAAAAACTGATTTTTTATAAACCTATAGAACTGTAATTTACTTTCAAATTTAATACTCAATTCATAAAACCTGAAACAAGCTGATATACTCCATTCAATATCTACTTTGAAGAGAGCATATCAAACTAATTTGTTTCAGGTTTTTTAATTATTCATTATGATTAATATTGAATTTTGAATAAATTTTTATAGTATGTTACTTTTAAATGGGATGGCTTCTGTGTACTTCTAAATAGATTCATCTTAATAAGTCCATTCAATTTAAATGTTTGGCTGTGTTAGTAACTGACGAATCGCACAAGTGCACACTCATATTCACATTTACTACAAACGCCTTTTTGCTCAAACAAAAATATTTGTTTACGGTAGCTTTTGAACTACCACCTGCACACACGAACACTCAAAAGATGCTAATTTTGATTCGACAGAATTTTTTACAACGTGTTTGTTCGAAGCGTCTTTTCAAGGTTGATCATTTATTATCTTTTCATTCAATAAATATGAGGTTAGCAATTTTTATCAAACCGCCATAGCCACATCTCGATTCAAGGATAAATTTGTTTTCTCATATCTTATCTCTCATGACAGTACACGATATATATCTTTTCCAAATATTCATCACTTTTTCCCGTTAAAATCATTTCTATTATTAATGCTTTAATGACAACTTATTTAATTTATTGCATTTAATGCCCTGCTTCATTTTCAAATATTAACTTTAATCGACTAGCTCATCACACTATTTACCCTTTCCACCTATCACTACTGAATTCAAAACGATTTGTTTACAAATCCCCTTATGCCAACGGTCGAATTTCATCATGTTTACATTTAATTGCAAATGCCCTCTTGAAATATTTTAAAATTAATATTATTCTTAGCATACTAGTCGGAATTATATTCAAAAATTTGAGGAGTGACGTTCATGAATGCTTTTCTTACACTGATTAATATTATTGTATTGGTGATTTTCATCGTAATATTGCACATGATGGCTCGCAAACATATATCTTTTGCGAAACGTGTGTTTACAGCTTTAGGGATTGGTATAGTATTCGGTGTGTTATTGCATCTTATTTATGGCACACATTCGAATGTTATTACATCAACAAGTGACTGGTTCAACATTGTCGGACAAGGTTACGTTGCATTGTTGCAAATGATTGTTATGCCTTTAATTTTCATTTCTATTGTAGCTGCATTCACTAAAATTCAAATCGGAGAAAAGTTTGCTAAAATTGGTAGTCTCATTTTTATCTTTTTAATTGGCACTGTCACCATTGCTGCGATTGTTGGTGTTGTGTATGCCTTGGTGTTTGGTTTAGACGCATCAACAATTAATCTTGGTAACGCTGAACAAGCACGTGGAAGCGAAATTGCTAAACAAGCGAAAGATTTAACAGCACATACGTTACCACAACAAATTTTGGAATTATTGCCTAAAAATCCATTCTTAGATTTCACTGGACAACGTGCAACTTCCACGATTGCTGTCGTGATATTTGCTTCGTTTATAGGATTTGCTTATTTACGCGTAGCACGCAAACAACCTGATCATGGTGAATTGCTTAAGCGTGCGATTGACGCTATCTATTCACTAGTAATGGCGATTGTGACGTTCGTCTTACGTTTAACGCCATACGGTGTATTAGCAATTATGGCCAACACATTATCGACAAGTGACTTTGGCGCCATTTGGACTTTAGGAAAATTCTTAATCGCATCGTACGCTGCATTAATTACGATGTATATCATTCACTTAATTATTTTAAGCCTGTTAGGTATTAGCCCAATTCGCTATGTTAAAAAGACTTTGGAAGTATTAATCTTTGCATTCACATCACGCTCAAGCGCGGGTGCCTTACCATTGAATGTACAAACACAAACAAGACGTCTAGGCGTGCCAGAAGGTATTGCCAATTTCGCTGCGACATTTGGATTGTCGATTGGACAAAATGGTTGTGCAGGTATTTACCCTGCAATGCTTGCAATTATGGTCGCACCCGTCGCTAATGTAGAAATTGATTTACAATTTATTGTAACGTTAATCGCTGTCGTGATTATTAGTTCATTCGGCGTTGCTGGCGTCGGTGGCGGGGCTACATTTGCATCCCTATTTGGCTTAAAATG
>OAWU01000465.1_pt1 | contig 26361 bp, 19 predicted proteins | sample 1477041 | NCBI WGS metagenome assembly OAWU01 (sample SAMEA2580266, study PRJEB22360) | human gut metagenome | biome: human gut; feature: human-associated habitat; material: faeces | place: Denmark | collected 2008/2010
CCGTTGTTCCGTGTCAGTGGTGGCGCATTATAGGGAGTTATTCCGGCCTGACAAGAGGAAATTTAAAATAATTTTCTGACCGCGCAACATTCAACCAAATCAGCCTAAAACTGCCAGTTTTTCGAGCGTTTCGAAGCCGTAACGCTGTAAAACGGGCAATAATTGTTCAGCTCCTGGCGTCATTGCCATACAAAAGGCAATATTCGCATCGGCAGATTTTGCATCCGGGGCTTCATGTTCTAACAACCAGGCCGTTCGGCGAGCAATCGCTGCGCCAGAATCCACCAGCCGGGTTCCCTCTGGCAGCACTTGTAACAGTTCTTCTTGTAGTAGAGGGAAATGGGTGCAACCCAATACAACGGTATCTGGCGGCTCTTTCATTCTTAACCACGGGCGTAGGATACGTTTTAGTGCATCCAGAGAAACATCTTCGCCATGTAGCTTCGCTTCAGCCAACTCAACCATCTCTGCCGAGCCCAGCATTTCTATCTGGCATTCATTAGCGAAACGCGCGATCAGCTCATGAGTATAAGAACGTTTAACTGTTCCGCGGGTTGCCAGTAATCCGACAATGCCATTTGCCGTCAGACGTGCAGCAGGTTTAATCGCCGGCACGACACCAACAACCGGGAAGTCGAACTTTTCGCGTAATGCAGGAAGTGAAACGGTACTGGCAGTGTTGCAAGCGACCACAGCCAGCGCAAGGGGATAACGTTCTTGCACCGCGGTGACAATTGCCACCACTCGCTCAACAATAAACGCTTCGCTTTTTTCGCCATACGGGAAAGCGACGTTATCGAAAGCATAAATGTAATGGAGATCCGGTAAGAGATGCCGGATCTCGTCATAGACCGACAACCCACCGACGCCGGAGTCAAACACCAGCACGGTGGGACGTGGTTCAGAAGGTGTAGCTGCCAGACAAGGTGTATTCCCGTCCTGCAGTTTGGTAGCCATAGACTGTCTCATAATCTTTGTCGAACAGGTTGGCTATTTTACCACGAACTGTCAGGTGAGAGGTGACCGGATACGCAACCGCAAGATCCCACAAGCTCACACCGCCCATTTTAACGGTTTGATAAGGATAAGATGAGTAATCCTTATCATAGCGAGTGCCTAAATACTGATAAGTAATACCCCAGTCGAAGTCATACAACTGCCAGTCGAGCTGGTATTTCACCTGCTGTTTAGCACGGCGTAACAACGGCGTGTCGGTAATCGCATTGCGCGCATCGACATAATCATAACTCACAGTATGCGTCAGTGGTCCGGTATCAAAATTGGCGGTCGCCTCGACGCCCTTAATCCGCGCTTTCCCTTCGTTGTAATATTTCAGGGTGTGATCATCATAATCGATCAAGTCACTGACATCGTTACGATATCCGGAAATACGCCAGTTCACCCCAGCGGTTAAGCCTTCAAACGCGCCTTCCCACTGTTTGCTTTTCTCCGGGTCCAGATTCGGATTTCCGTAGAAGCCATACAGTTGCCCCAGATTTGGTGCCTTATAAGATGTCCCGTAGGAAGCAATGAAGCGATAACCTTCGATGAATTCCCAACCGGCGCTGGTTTGCCAGTTTCCATGACGACCAAACTGTGAGTTATCGTCACTGCGTGCTGCGCCTTCAAAGGTAAAATCGCCGACTTGTTGCAGCCCGGTCAGATAGATGCCGGTATTACGTTGATCATATCCATCCTCAACATAACCTGTACCCGGCGTCGTAGTCTGTTTCTGCCAGTCGACACCCGCACCAATACTACCGTGACCAACGATGACATTGTTTGCCCACTGGACGGTGTATTGCTTCATCTCATCGAGCGTCGCCGACGAATCATAACGACCATAATGGGGATCGTAGTTGTAATCTTTGCTATGGCTATAGCTGGTAATGAGTTGTGATTTAATCAGTTCGCCGTTATAGCGCAGCCCGGCGTCCCAACTTTGGCTATAGAGTTTACGGGTATCGAGCAACGGTGAACCGGGAGAATAATACGCGTCATAATTGGTACGGTTATCATAGCCATAGCCGCGCACAAAGCCGCTCCAGGCATCAGTAAAGTTATGCTCCAGCGCGCCATAAAGCGTTTTACTTAAAAAACCATCGTTATCTGTCTGCGCTTGCGTTCCGGTATTACCATAGGCAACAACATCATAACCATGAGTATGGGCATAATCGCCCAACAGCGTTACCCGTGTCTTATCCCCCAGTTGTTGCTGCGTAGAGACATCATAGTTCTGATAACTATTGCTTCCCCACCCTGCTGAAATTTCCGTTCCGGGTTCATCGCGCGTCGTGATGATATTCACCACCCCGCCTATTGCATCGGAACCATAAACAGCGGAGCGCGGCCCACGGATATATTCAACACGCTGGACAAGCGCAATAGGGAACTGGCTAAGGTCGGCAGAACCACTCACCCCCGCCAGATTCAGGCGTACGCCATCAATTAACACCAACACATGACTGGCATTTGTACCGCGAATAAAAATAGATGAGAGCTGACCTGAACCGCCGTTTTGGGTGATATCGACGCCCGGAAGACGGCGCAGCACATCATTGACCGAGGTCGACTGCCAGCGGTCGATATCCTGACGGGTCACAACGGTGGTTGGTGCAAGCACAGTGCTGCGCGGCTGTTCAAAACGGTTAGCAGTAACGACGAGAGTATCCGGGCTGGTATCCTGTGCCCAAGCGGAAAATGCCGTGACGGAACACGCCGTCAGCAGCGAAGCTTTTTTAATCATTGTAAAGCATCCACAATAGAAGAAGGATGCCGCAGGTTTCATCAATATTACGCGATGATGAGAACCAGATGCGACGTTGGCCGGCAGGTCTTCGGGCTTGGAGGGGTATCTAAGATACTAAGAGATGATGACTTCCCACCGAATGGCAGTGTCCGCATAACGCAATCATCGCACCTTTCCTTACCGCTGCGCGTCAGCTCCAGATTCGCACTGGATTCCCTATTAACTCACAGGACCGACAAGTGGATGCTACAGGTTGTAACAAGTTACTGTCCAGACGTAGCTCACAAATAGGAATTCATCAAGATCTGGACATCTGATGAGCAATCCCTACAATCGCCGCGTACTTTAATTTTTCAGGATACATCATGACCCCCGAACACCTTCCAACAGAACAGTATGAAGCGCAGTTAGCCGAAAAAGTGGTACGTTTGCAAAGTATGATGGCACCGTTTTCTGACCTGGTTCCGGAAGTGTTTCGCTCGCCGGTCAGTCATTACCGGATGCGCGCGGAGTTCCGCATCTGGCACGATGGCGATGACCTGTATCACATCATTTTCGATCAACAAACCAAAAGCCGCATCCGCGTGGATAGCTTCCCCGCCGCCAGTGAACTTATCAACCAGTTGATGACGGCGATGATTGCGGGTGTGCGTAATAATCCCGTTCTGCGCCACAAGTTGTTCCAGATTGATTACCTCACTACGCTGAGTAATCAGGCGGTGGTTTCCCTGCTATACCATAAGAAGCTGGATGATGAGTGGCGTCAGGAAGCGGAGGCCCTGCGCGATGCACTGCGCGCGCAGAATCTGAATGTGCATCTGATTGGTCGGGCAACGAAAACCAAAATCGAGCTGGATCAGGATTACATCGATGAACGTCTGCCGGTCGCAGGGAAAGAGATGATCTACCGTCAGGTAGAAAACAGCTTTACCCAGCCGAACGCGGCGATGAATATTCAGATGCTGGAATGGGCGCTGGACGTAACCAAAGGCTCAAAAGGCGATTTACTGGAGCTGTACTGCGGCAACGGTAACTTTTCATTAGCGCTGGCGCGTAATTTTGATCGGGTATTAGCCACCGAAATCGCTAAGCCGTCGGTTGCTGCTGCGCAATACAACATCGCAGCTAACCATATTGATAACGTACAAATTATTCGTATGGCGGCAGAAGAATTTACTCAGGCGATGAGTGGTGTGCGCGAGTTTAACCGCCTGCAAGGGATCGACTTAAAGAGTTATCAGTGCGAAACCATTTTTGTCGACCCACCGCGCAGCGGTCTGGACAGTGAAACCGAGAAAATGGTGCAGGCGTATCCGCGTATTTTGTACATCTCCTGTAACCCGGAAACGTTATGCAAGAATCTGGAAACATTAAGCCAGACGCACAAGGTCGAACGTCTGGCTCTGTTTGATCAGTTCCCCTACACGCACCATATGGAGTGCGGCGTATTACTGACCGCGAAGTAAAACCCATGCCGGATGCGCCAGCATCCGGCATAATACCGATTACTCAGCAACTTCCTGCTTACGGTTACGCATCTTCGCGCCAATCCAGAACACCATAATGACGGAGAGTACTGCCGGGAAGAAGTTAGAGCCGATATCCGGATATTCCGCACGAACTACCGTGCTGTACAGCAGTACGCCGAGAATAAAACAGGCAGCTGCCAGACCCGGCAAGCCTACCGGCATAGTGCGATTAAGATAACGTTGATGCAGGCAGTAAACCGTCAGCACCAGGGAAATAATCGGGAATACAGAAAATGGCACAATGGAGCTAAACAGCGCTGCGAAAGTACCATTAATCGATAAGCCAGCAACTAACGCCAGCAGCAGCGTACCTCTATCTTGATTTGCTTGTTTCATTACTCGTCCTTCACATTTCCCGGAATAATTGCGGTTTTCTCTTGTTCACGGCGATACCAGTAATAAGCCCCTTTCGAAATCATTCGCAGTTGCAGTACCAGTCGCTCTTCTAATTGCCGACGTTGTTCGACGCCGACGTCCAACGCCTCGGCACCCGCACTGAAGACAATTGTCACCATTGCTTCGGCTTGCGCTTCAGTAAACGCACGCGGCATATGGTTTTCGAGTTCCAGATAGTCCGCAAGTTCCGCAATGAAGTGCTGAATTTCACGCGCAACGGCGGCACGAAACGCAGCGGAGGTGCCGGAGCGTTCCCGCAATAATAACCGGAAGGCGTTAGGATTATTACCGATGAACTCCATAAATGTGGAGACCGAGGTGCGGATCACACTCCCGCCTTTGGCGATACGCTGACGCGCCTGGCGCATGAGTTGGCGTAGCATTAAACCGCTCTCATCAACCATGGTCAGACCCAGTTCGTCTACGTCGCGGAAATGCCGATAAAAAGAGGTGGGAGCAATGCCCGCTTCACGCGCCACTTCACGCAAACTCAGGCTGGCGAAGCTGCGTTCAGCACTTAATTGGCTAAATGCGGCTTCCACCAGCGAACGGCGGGTTTTTTCTTTTTGTTGCGCTCTTACGCCCATCACGATGTCTGAATCCTTGCCAAAAGTACTGCTGGCACTATACCAGAGAATGAACATACTGGATTGCTCCAGTATTGTGAATGAACGGTAACGCAATAAAACATATTTACTGCAATTCTTTGGCCGGTTCTTTTACGTACAGCGGAAACCTGCCGCTTAAACGGAGAGTATCGTCGATAAAAATCCAATAAAACGTCAGGGCAAAAGTAAGAAACAGACAAAGCAAAGGCCGCTCAGGATATAGCCAGATAAATGACGGGGATCAATTGGCTTACCCGCGATAAAATGTTACCATTCTGTTGCTTTTATGTATAAGAACAGGTAAGCCCTACCATGCCACATTCCTACGATTACGATGCCATAGTAATAGGTTCCGGCCCCGGCGGCGAAGGCGCTGCAATGGGCCTGGTTAAGCAAGGTGCGCGCGTCGCAGTTATCGAGCGTTATCAAAATGTTGGCGGCGGTTGCACCCACTGGGGCACCATCCCGTCGAAAGCTCTCCGTCACGCCGTCAGCCGCATTATAGAATTCAATCAAAACCCACTTTACAGCGACCATTCCCGACTGCTCCGCTCTTCTTTTGCCGATATCCTTAACCATGCCGATAACGTGATTAATCAACAAACGCGCATGCGTCAGGGATTTTACGAACGTAATCACTGTGAAATATTGCAGGGAAACGCTCGCTTTGTTGACGAGCATACGTTGGCGCTGGATTGCCCGGACGGCAGCGTTGAAACACTAACCGCTGAAAAATTTGTTATTGCCTGCGGCTCTCGTCCATATCATCCAACAGATGTTGATTTCACCCATCCACGCATTTACGACAGCGACTCAATTCTCAGCATGCACCACGAACCGCGCCATGTACTTATCTATGGTGCTGGAGTGATCGGCTGTGAATATGCGTCGATCTTCCGCGGTATGGATGTAAAAGTGGATCTGATCAACACCCGCGATCGCCTGCTGGCATTTCTCGATCAAGAGATGTCAGATTCTCTCTCCTATCACTTCTGGAACAGTGGCGTAGTGATTCGTCACAACGAAGAGTACGAGAAGATCGAAGGCTGTGACGATGGTGTGATCATGCATCTGAAGTCGGGTAAAAAACTGAAAGCTGACTGCCTGCTCTATGCCAACGGTCGCACCGGTAATACCGATTCGCTGGCGTTACAGAACATTGGGCTAGAAACTGACAGCCGCGGACAGCTGAAGGTCAACAGCATGTATCAGACCGCACAGCCACACGTTTACGCGGTGGGCGACGTGATTGGTTATCCGAGCCTGGCGTCGGCGGCCTATGACCAGGGGCGCATTGCCGCGCAGGCGCTGGTAAAAGGCGAAGCCACCGCACATCTGATTGAAGATATCCCTACCGGTATTTACACCATCCCGGAAATCAGCTCTGTGGGCAAAACCGAACAGCAGCTGACCGCAATGAAAGTGCCATATGAAGTGGGCCGCGCCCAGTTTAAACATCTGGCACGCGCACAAATCGTCGGCATGAACGTGGGCACGCTGAAAATTTTGTTCCATCGGGAAACAAAAGAGATTCTGGGTATTCACTGCTTTGGCGAGCGCGCTGCCGAAATTATTCATATCGGTCAGGCGATTATGGAACAGAAAGGTGGCGGCAACACTATTGAGTACTTCGTCAACACCACCTTTAACTACCCGACGATGGCGGAAGCCTATCGGGTAGCTGCGTTAAACGGTTTAAACCGCCTGTTTTAAAACTTTATCGAAATGGCCATCCATTCTTGCGCGGATGGCCTCTGCCAGCTGCTCATAGCGGCTGCGCAGCGGTGAGCCAGGACGATAAACCAGGCCAATAGTGCGGCGTGGTTCCGGCTTAATGCACGGCAGATAAACAACCCCATCGCGTTTGCGCTCCGGCGGCACAGCCAGCGCTGGCAGTAAAGTGATCCCGCTACCTGCCGCCACCATGTTGCGCAGAGTTTCCAGGCTGGTCGCGCGGAAGTGTGTATCTTCATCCGCCCCGGCTTCAAAACAGAAACCCATTGCCTGATCGCGCAAACAGTGACCATCTTCCAGCATCAGCAGTTTTTCCCCTGCCAGATCGGCCATCGGTACGCATTCGCGGTTCGCCCACGGGTGATCTTCATAGATAGCCAGCAACATTGGCTCATCAAACAACGGCACTTCAATGAATGCTTCGCTCTCTTTCACCAGCGCGAGGATCACGCAATCGAGTTTGCCGCTGTCCAGTTGCGCCAGTAACTGGTGGGTCTGTGCTTCATGCAGATACATTTCCAGCTTTGGAAAGGTCTGGTGCAGCATAGGGATAATATGCGGTAGCAGGTACGGTCCAACTGTGGGAATCAAACCAATGTGCAGCGGTCCGGACATCGTCTCGCCCTGCTGGCTTGCCATCTCTTTAAGGACTTTCACCTCACGCAGCACGGTACGCGCCTGATCCACCAGCAGCATTCCCGCCTGGGTGAACAACACTTTACGGCTGGTCCGCTCCAGCAACATCACGCCCAGCTCATCTTCCAGCTTACGAATTTGCCCGCTAAGCGTCGGCTGGCTAACGTGGCAGGAATCTGCCGCACGCCGAAAATGGCGGTGTTCAGCCAATGCCACCAGGTACTCAAGATCACGAATATTCATTATCCATCCTCCATCGCCACGATAGTTCATGGCGATAGGTAGAATAGCAATGAACGATTATCCCTATCAAGCATTCTGACTGATAATTGCTCACAGAAACGGAGCGGCACCTCTTTTAACCCTTGAAGTCACTGCCCGTTTCGAGAGTTTCTCAACTCGAATAACTAAAGCCAACGTGAACTTTTGCGGATCTCCAGGATCCGCTTTTTTTTGCCATAAAAAAGCCCGGCGATAAGCCAGGCTCAAATTTATACATATAAATGTTCTTACCCTAACCGAGCCTGCGCAAAAGCAATCGCCTGCGCCACCTGCTGCGGTGAGACGCCGCCTTTTGCCGCACGCTTGTCGAGGCACGATTGCAGCGACAGAATCGGATAGACATCTTCGTCAATCACCTGACTGAATTTCTGCAACTCACTGAGCGGCAGATCTTCCAGCGGTTTGCCCTGACGAATGGCTTCCACCACCGCTTCACCAACAATATGGTGCGCCTCGCGGAACGGTACGCCTTTCGCCACCAGATAATCCGCCAGTTCGGTGGCGTTGGCGTAACCCTGCTGAGCCGCTTCCTGGCAACGTGGACGTTTCACCTGAATGCCGTCCAGCACCAGCGCCGCCATATGCAGGCAGTCCAGCCAGGTATCGAGCGCGTCGAACAGACCTTCTTTGTCTTCCTGCATATCTTTGTTGTAAGCCAGCGGCAAACCTTTCAGCGTCATCATCATGCCGGTTAACGCCCCCTGCACCCGGCCGCATTTACCGCGAATCAGCTCCAGCGCATCCGGGTTTTTCTTCTGCGGCATTAATGATGAACCGGAAGTCACGCGGTCAGAAAGCTCCACAAACCCCGCTTCGCCGGTGTTAAAGAAAATCAGATCTTCAGCAAAACGCGACAGATGCACCATGCCGATAGCGGCAGCAGAAAGCAGTTCCAACACATGGTCACGGTCAGAAACGCTGTCGAGACTGTTACGGGTCGCCGAAGCAAAGCCCAGCCAGCCTGCTAACTGTTCACGGTCGATTTCATAGGCCGTTCCCGCCAGCGCGCCACAGCCTAGCGGGCTGACATCCAGACGCTTAAGCGCATCCTGCAAACGGCTTTCATCACGCGCCAGCATCTCAACATAGGCCAGGCACCAGTGCGCGAACGTCACCGGCTGGGCGCGTTGCAGGTGAGTGTAACCTGGCATTACCGCGTCCTGATTGTTTTGTGCGGTTTCCACCAGCGCCGATTGCAGCTGCCGGTTAGCCGTCAGTAACTCGCTAACGGTATCTTTGCACCACAGTTTCAGGTCAGTCGCTACCTGATCATTACGGCTACGCCCGGTATGCAGCTTTTTGCCTAACTGGCCCACTTTGTCGATCAGTTTGCCTTCCACCCAGCTATGGATATCTTCGGCGTCGCTTTCAAGGATTTGTTGTGGCCTGGCGCGAACATCTTCCAGCAACACGTTCAGCGCCTCTTCCAGTTGCGCCTGCTCTTCTGCGGTTAACACGCCTACCGTGACCAGGGCTTTGGACCAGGCCACAGAGCCAACAATATCCTGCTCCGCCAGACGGTAATCAAAGCGCAGTGAGTCGTTGAATTGTTTGAACCGTTGATCTGCTGCCTGGGTAAAACGCCCGCCCCAAAGTGCCATAACTCTGTTTCCTTATTTTGAAATTCAATGCCGGAAAGCTGCGCCTCCGGCCAACAAAACTTAAGCTAAAATCCGCGTACCCATCGGCATACCGTTAAACAGTGCCGGAAGCTGCTCCGCATGACGCCAGGAGGCGATATCTACCGGACGGCCCAGCGTGCGGGCCGCATCCAGCGCCGCGTTCACTTTCACTATCATGCCGTCAGTAATAATGCCCTGCTCAATCAGTTGTTCTGCTTTCGCGGCGGTCATTTCGGCAATGCGTTGCCCTTTGCCGTCGAGAATGCCGCTGACGTCGGAGAGCAAAATCAGATCCGCGCCCAGCGTTGCCGCCAGCGCCGTTGCCGCCTGGTCGGCATTGACGTTCATCAGTTGCCCTTCGTCTGTTACGCCAATGGAGCTGACCACCGGCAGATAACCGTTCTCCAGCAAGGAGTTGATAAGCTTAGGCGAACCTGGCTGCGCCAGTCCAACATGACCTAACTCTTCATCAAGCTGGGTCACTTTGACGCTGTCGCCGTCACCGAGAAACAAACCTACGGCCGCAATCTGATGTTTCTTCGCCCATGCCAACAGGGTTTTATTTGCCGTTCCCGCCAGTGCTCCGGTGATAATGTCTATCTGATCAGCAGGCGTCACCCGCAGGCCGTTTTTCTTTTTCACCGGCAGATTCAGCCCTTTCATCAGCTCATCCACCACGCAACCGCCGCCGTGCACAATCACCAGCGGACGCTGATGTGACTCACGATAATTCACCAGTGCGCTAAACAGACGTTCCAGCGCCTCTTCACTATCCAGCAGTACGCCGCCCAGTTTGATAATTAATGGATTCATCATTGCACCCTTAAATAAGAGACTGCGTTTCCGCATAGCCGAAACGAATATTGGCGCACTGTACCGCTTGTGCCGCCGCGCCTTTCAGTAAGTTGTCTTCGGTCGCCACAATAATCAGATGCTCGCCCTGAACGGCAAACCCGATATCGCAAAATGGCAGCCCAACGACATTTTTCAGCGCCGGAACGCCTTTGTCATACAGCCGCACCAGCGGTTTATGGGCATACGCCTGCTGTAACACTTGCGCGACTTGCGCCTGGGTCACACCCGATTTCAGGCGGCAGGTAATGGTTTCGAGAATGCCGCGCGGGAAATTGCCCAGATGTGGGGTGAAGATAACGTCAGCACCGAGGTGTGTGGCGATCTCTGGTTGATGGCGATGAGTAAAGACGCCATACGGTTGCAGGCTAACTTCACAAAAGCTGTTTGAAATGGCCGCTTTACGCCCTGCACCGCTCACGCCGCTGGTGGCGTTGATCACCGGCCACTGATTGAGGTCAAGAAGATCGGCATCAATCAACGGTTTCAGCGCCAGCTGTGCCGCCGTCGGATAACAGCCCGGCACCGCAATCAAATTCGCTTCTTTTAATTTATTACCGCACCACTCCGCCAGACCGTAGGCTGCCTGTTCCAACAGTTCCGGGTATTGATGGGTAAAGCCGTAATATTTTTCATAGAAGGTGGCGTCGTTAACACGAAACGCGCCGGAAAGGTCGAACACCACGCAGCCCGCTTCAAGAAACTGCGGCGCTAAATCGTGGCTAACTTCATGGGCGGTGGCGAGAAACACTACGTCCACCCCTGGGCTAAACTCGCTGATATCCGACATCGGCTGCAACGGCAGATCAACGATGCCTTTTAGCTGCGGATGCAAATCGGAGATTAACTTTCCCGCATCATTGCTTTGCGCTGAAACAGTCAAAGCGGTTATGTTCATATGCGGATGGCGATTTACATAGGTCACTAGCTCTGCGCCAGCGTAGCCGCTGGCACCCACAATCAGCGTATTCAACATCGGGGCTATTCACCTTCTTATGTCTGGTTGCCAGGTTAAACGTAAAACATTCACCTTACGGCTGGTGGGTTTTATTACGCTCAACGTTAGTGTATTTTTATTCATAAATACTGCATGAATATTGATACTATCATGACCAGAGGTGTGTCAACAATGAAAAACAAATTACCGCCATTTATCGAGATTTACCGCGCTCTGATTGCCACACCTTCAATAAGCGCCACGGAAGAGGCACTCGATCAAAGCAATGCAGATTTAATCACTCTACTGGCGGACTGGTTTAAAGATTTGGGCTTCAATGTGGAAGTGCAGCCTGTTCCAGGAACTCGCAACAAATTCAATATGCTGGCAAGTATCGGACAGGGGGCTGGCGGCTTGTTGCTGGCGGGGCATACCGATACGGTGCCATTTGATGACGGTCGCTGGACGCGCGATCCGTTTACACTGACGGAGCATGACGGCAAGCTTTACGGCTTAGGCACCGCCGACATGAAAGGCTTTTTTGCGTTTATCCTTGATGCGCTACGCGATGTCGACGTCACGAAACTGAAAAAACCGCTCTACATTCTGGCGACTGCTGATGAAGAAACCAGTATGGCCGGAGCGCGTTATTTTGCCGAAACTACCGCCCTGCGCCCGGATTGCGCCATCATTGGCGAACCGACGTCACTACAACCGGTACGCGCACATAAAGGTCATATCTCTAACGCCATCCGTATTCAGGGCCAGTCGGGGCACTCCAGCGATCCAGCACGCGGAGTTAACGCTATCGAACTAATGCACGACGCCATCGGGCATATTTTGCAATTGCGCGATAACCTGAAAGAACGTTATCACTACGAAGCGTTTACCGTGCCATACCCTACGCTCAACCTCGGGCATATTCACGGTGGCGACGCTTCTAACCGTATTTGCGCTTGCTGTGAGTTGCATATGGATATTCGTCCGCTGCCTGGCATGACACTCAATGAACTTAATGGTTTGCTCAACGATGCATTGGCTCCGGTGAGCGAACGCTGGCCGGGTCGTCTGACGGTCGACGAGCTGCATCCGCCGATCCCTGGCTATGAATGCCCACCGAATCATCAACTGGTTGAAGTGGTTGAGAAATTGCTCGGAGCAAAAACCGAAGTGGTGAACTACTGTACCGAAGCGCCGTTTATTCAAACGTTATGCCCGACGCTGGTGTTGGGGCCTGGCTCAATTAATCAGGCTCATCAACCTGATGAATATCTGGAAACACGGTTTATCAAGCCCACCCGCGAACTGATAACCCAGGTAATTCACCATTTTTGCTGGCATTAAAACGTAGGCCGGATAAGGCGCTCGCGCCGCATCCGGCGCTGTTGCCAAACTCCAGTGCCGCAATAATGTCGGATGCGATGCTTGCGCATCTTATCCGACCTACAGTGACTCAAACGATGCCCAACCGTAGGCCGGATAAGGCGCTCGCGCCGCATCCGGCACTGTTGCCAAACTCCAGTGCCGCAATAATGTCGGATGCGATACTTGCGCATCTTATCCGACCGACAGTGACTCAAACGATGCCCAACTGTAGGCCGGATAAGGCGCTCGCGCCGCATCCGGCACTGTTGCCAAACTCCAGTGCCGCAATAATGTCGGATGCGATACTTGCGCATCTTATCCGACCTACACCTTTGGTGTTACTTGGGGCGATTTTTTAACATTTCCATAAGTTACGCTTATTTAAAGCGTCGTGAATTTAATGACGTAAATTCCTGCTATTTATTCGTTTGCTGAAGCGATTTCGCAGCATTTGACGTCACCGCTTTTACGTGGCTTTATAAAAGACGACGAAAAGCAAAGCCCGAGCATATTCGCGCCAATGCGACGTGAAGGATACAGGGCTATCAAACGATAAGATGGGGTGTCTGGGGTAATATGAACGAACAATATTCCGCATTGCGTAGTAATGTCAGTATGCTCGGCAAAGTGCTGGGAGAAACCATCAAGGATGCGTTGGGAGAACACATTCTTGAACGCGTAGAAACTATCCGTAAGTTGTCGAAATCTTCACGCGCTGGCAATGATGCTAACCGCCAGGAGTTGCTCACCACCTTACAAAATTTGTCGAACGACGAGCTGCTGCCCGTTGCGCGTGCGTTTAGTCAGTTCCTGAACCTGGCCAACACCGCCGAGCAATACCACAGCATTTCGCCGAAAGGCGAAGCTGCCAGCAACCCGGAAGTGATCGCCCGCACCCTGCGTAAACTGAAAAACCAGCCGGAACTGAGCGAAGACACCATCAAAAAAGCAGTGGAATCGCTGTCGCTGGAACTGGTCCTCACGGCTCACCCAACCGAAATTACCCGTCGTACACTGATCCACAAAATGGTGGAAGTGAACGCCTGTTTAAAACAGCTCGATAACAAAGATATCGCTGACTACGAACACAACCAGCTGATGCGTCGCCTGCGCCAGTTGATCGCCCAGTCATGGCATACCGATGAAATCCGTAAGCTGCGTCCAAGCCCGGTAGATGAAGCCAAATGGGGCTTTGCCGTAGTGGAAAACAGCCTGTGGCAAGGCGTACCAAATTACCTGCGCGAACTGAACGAACAACTGGAAGAGAACCTCGGCTACAAACTGCCCGTCGAATTTGTTCCGGTCCGTTTTACTTCGTGGATGGGCGGCGACCGCGACGGCAACCCGAACGTCACTGCCGATATCACCCGCCACGTCCTGCTACTCAGCCGCTGGAAAGCCACCGATTTGTTCCTGAAAGATATTCAGGTGCTGGTTTCTGAACTGTCGATGGTTGAAGCGACCCCTGAACTGCTGGCGCTGGTTGGCGAAGAAGGTGCCGCAGAACCGTATCGCTATCTGATGAAAAACCTGCGTTCTCGCCTGATGGCGACACAGGCATGGCTGGAAGCGCGCCTGAAAGGCGAAGAACTGCCAAAACCAGAAGGCCTGCTGACACAAAACGAAGAACTGTGGGAACCGCTCTACGCTTGCTACCAGTCACTTCAGGCGTGTGGCATGGGTATTATCGCCAACGGCGATCTGCTCGACACCCTGCGCCGCGTGAAATGTTTCGGCGTACCGCTGGTCCGTATTGATATCCGTCAGGAGAGCACGCGTCATACCGAAGCGCTGGGCGAGCTGACCCGCTACCTCGGTATCGGCGACTACGAAAGCTGGTCAGAGGCCGACAAACAGGCGTTCCTGATCCGCGAACTGAACTCCAAACGTCCGCTTCTGCCGCGCAACTGGCAACCAAGCGCCGAAACGCGCGAAGTGCTCGATACCTGCCAGGTGATTGCCGAAGCACCGCAAGGCTCCATTGCCGCCTACGTGATCTCGATGGCGAAAACGCCGTCCGACGTACTGGCTGTCCACCTGCTGCTGAAAGAAGCGGGTATCGGGTTTGCGATGCCGGTTGCTCCGCTGTTTGAAACCCTCGATGATCTGAACAACGCCAACGATGTCATGACCCAGCTGCTCAATATTGACTGGTATCGTGGCCTGATTCAGGGCAAACAGATGGTGATGATTGGCTATTCCGACTCAGCAAAAGATGCGGGAGTGATGGCAGCTTCCTGGGCGCAATATCAGGCACAGGATGCATTAATCAAAACCTGCGAAAAAGCGGGTATTGAGCTGACGTTGTTCCACGGTCGCGGCGGTTCCATTGGTCGCGGCGGCGCACCTGCTCATGCGGCGCTGCTGTCACAACCGCCAGGAAGCCTGAAAGGCGGCCTGCGCGTAACCGAACAGGGCGAGATGATCCGCTTTAAATATGGTCTGCCAGAAATCACCGTCAGCAGCCTGTCGCTTTATACCGGGGCGATTCTGGAAGCCAACCTGCTGCCACCGCCGGAGCCGAAAGAGAGCTGGCGTCGCATTATGGATGAACTGTCAGTCATCTCCTGCGATGTCTACCGCGGCTACGTACGTGAAAACAAAGATTTTGTGCCTTACTTCCGCTCCGCTACGCCGGAACAAGAACTGGGCAAACTGCCGTTGGGTTCACGTCCGGCGAAACGTCGCCCAACCGGCGGCGTCGAGTCACTACGCGCCATTCCGTGGATCTTCGCCTGGACGCAAAACCGTCTGATGCTCCCCGCCTGGCTGGGTGCAGGTACGGCGCTGCAAAAAGTGGTCGAAGACGGCAAACAGAGCGAGCTGGAGGCTATGTGCCGCGATTGGCCATTCTTCTCGACGCGTCTCGGCATGCTGGAGATGGTCTTCGCCAAAGCAGACCTGTGGCTGGCGGAATACTATGACCAACGCCTGGTAGACAAAGCACTGTGGCCGTTAGGTAAAGAGTTACGCAACCTGCAAGAAGAAGACATCAAAGTGGTGCTGGCGATTGCCAACGATTCCCATCTGATGGCCGATCTGCCGTGGATTGCAGAGTCTATTCAGCTACGGAATATTTACACCGACCCGCTGAACGTATTGCAGGCCGAGTTGCTGCACCGCTCCCGCCAGGCAGAAAAAGAAGGCCAGGAACCGGATCCTCGCGTCGAACAAGCGTTAATGGTCACTATTGCCGGGATTGCGGCAGGTATGCGTAATACCGGCTAATCTTCCTCTTCTGCAAACCCTCGTGCTTTTGCGCGAGGGTTTTCTGAAATACTTCTGTTCTAACACCCTCGTTTTCAATATATTTCTGTCTGCATTTTATTCAAATTCTGAATATACCTTCAGATATCCTTAAGGAATTGTCGTTACATTCGGCGATATTTTTTCAAGACAGGTTCTTACTATGCATTCCACAGAAGTCCAGGCTAAACCTCTTTTTAGCTGGAAAGCCCTGGGTTGGGCACTGCTCTACTTTTGGTTTTTCTCTACTCTGCTACAGGCCATTATTTACATCAGTGGTTATAGTGGCACTAACGGCATTCGCGACTCGCTGTTATTCAGTTCGCTGTGGTTGATCCCGGTATTCCTCTTTCCGAAGCGGATTAAAATTATTGCCGCAGTAATCGGCGTGGTGCTATGGGCGGCCTCTCTGGCGGCGCTGTGCTACTACGTCATCTACGGTCAGGAGTTCTCGCAGAGCGTTCTGTTTGTGATGTTCGAAACCAACACCAACGAAGCCAGCGAGTATTTAAGCCAGTATTTCAGCCTGAAAATTGTGCTTATCGCGCTGGCCTATACGGCGGTGGCAGTTCTGCTGTGGACACGCCTGCGCCCGGTCTATATTCCAAAGCCGTGGCGTTATGTTGTCTCTTTTGCCCTGCTTTATGGCTTGATTCTGCATCCGATCGCCATGAATACGTTTATCAAAAACAAGCCGTTTGAGAAAACGTTGGATAACCTGGCCTCGCGTATGGAGCCTGCCGCACCGTGGCAATTCCTGACCGGCTATTATCAGTATCGTCAGCAACTAAACTCGCTAACAAAGTTACTGAATGAAAATAATGCCTTGCCGCCACTGGCTAATTTCAAAGATGAATCGGGTAACGAACCGCGCACTTTAGTGCTGGTGATTGGCGAGTCGACCCAGCGCGGACGCATGAGTCTGTACGGTTATCCGCGTGAAACCACGCCGGAGCTGGATGCGCTGCATAAAACCGATCCGAATCTGACCGTGTTTAATAACGTAGTTACGTCTCGTCCGTACACCATTGAAATCCTGCAACAGGCGCTGACCTTTGCCAATGAAAAGAACCCGGATCTGTATCTGACGCAGCCGTCGCTGATGAACATGATGAAACAGGCGGGTTATAAAACCTTCTGGATCACCAACCAGCAGACGATGACCGCCCGCAATACCATGCTGACGGTATTTTCGCGCCAGACCGACAAGCAGTACTACATGAACCAGCAACGTACGCAGAGTGCGCGTGAATACGACACCAACGTGCTGAAGCCGTTCCAGGAAGTGCTGAATGACCCTGCGCCGAAGAAACTGATCATTGTTCATCTGCTGGGTACGCATATCAAATACAAATACCGCTACCCGGAAAATCAGGGCAAGTTTGATGGCAATACCGATCATGTTCCGCCGGGATTAAACGCGGAAGAGCTGGAGTCATATAACGATTATGACAACGCTAACCTGTATAACGATCATGTGGTTGCCAGCCTGATTAAAGACTTTAAAGCAGCAAACCCGAACGGTTTCCTGGTTTATTTCTCTGACCACGGTGAAGAGGTTTACGACACGCCGCCGCACAAAACTCAGGGGCGTAATGAGGACAACCCGACGCGTCATATGTACACCATTCCGTTCCTGCTGTGGACGTCAGAAAAATGGCAAGCGACTCATCCCCGTGATTTCTCGCAGGATGTTGATCGTAAATACAGCCTGGCGGAACTGATCCACACCTGGTCAGATTTGGCGGGCTTATCTTACGACGGTTACGATCCAACCCGTTCAGTGGTGAATCCGCAGTTCAAAGAAACTACCCGCTGGATTGGTAACCCGTATAAGAAAAACGCACTGATCGATTACGACACACTGCCCTATGGCGATCAGGTGGGTAATCAGTAATTATCAGCCAGGCGCTATTTGCCGGATGCGACGCTTGACGCGTCTTATCCGGCCTACAGATCGCGGCGGTAGGCTGGATAAGGCGTTTACGCCACATCCGGCAATACAACTGCCGCAATGTTTACATCGAACTCCCCTCAGGCCACACTTTTCAGGTGGCCTTTTTTAATAATGCCAGTTACTGTTTTCCCGTCTACATACCTAAGGGAATAACATGTATCACGACGTCAGCTATCTGCTCTCCCGCCTGATCAACGGCCCGCTGTCCCTGCGCCAGATTTACTTTGCCAGCAGTAACGGCCCGGTGCCCGATCTTGCGTATCAGGTCGATTTTCCACGGCTGGAAATTGTGCTGGAAGGTGAGTTTGTTGATACCGGCGCTGGAGCAACGTTAGTTCCCGGCGATGTGCTGTACGTTCCTGCTGGTGGCTGGAATTTTCCACAATGGCAAGCCCCCGCTACTACCTTTAGCGTGCTGTTTGGCAAACAGCAACTCGGCTTCAGCGTCGTGCAATGGGATGGCAAACAATATCAAAATCTGGCGAAGCAACACGTCGCCCGACGCGGCCCACGCATAGGTTCTTTTCTGCTACAAACGCTCAATGAAATGCAAATGCAGCCGCAGGAGCAGCAAACGGCAAGGCTTATCGTCGCCAGCCTGCTTAGCCACTGCCGCGATTTGCTTGGCAGCCAAATCCAGACCGCCTCACGCAGCCAGGCACTATTTGAAGCTATTCGCGATTATATCGACGAACGCTATGCCTCCGCGCTTACCCGCGAATCTGTTGCACAGGCGTTTTATATTTCGCCAAATTACCTCTCGCACCTGTTTCAAAAAACGGGGGCCATTGGTTTTAACGAATACCTGAATCACACGCGACTGGAGCACGCTAAGACGTTATTGAAAGGCTATGACCTGAAGGTAAAAGAAGTGGCGCACGCCTGCGGCTTTGTCGACAGCAACTACTTCTGCCGTCTGTTTCGTAAAAACACCGAACGCTCGCCGTCGGAATATCGCCGGCAGTACCACAGCCAACTGACAGAAAAACCGACTACTCCAGAATAAGATGGGTTTGCTGCGGCGCAGAAAGCACTTTGCGCACCGCGCTCATTACCCGCTGCGGCTCACGCAGGAATGCGTAGATGCTGCATTGCACATAGCGGCAATGTTCAAATCGCTCGGCACCGGCAAGCTCGATATCCGTAATCAACAGAGCAACATCCGCCCGGCGGATATCCTCATCCGCTAAACGATTCTCCGTTCCCAGCGCGCCCTGAGTTTCAATGCTGACTCCCCACTTCTCTAACAGGCACAACTTTTCCAGCCGTTCCGCCGCTATATAAGTATGCGCCACGCCGCTTACGCAGGCGGTTACTGCCACCAGGTATGCCATTTTAACCTCCCACGGTAACCTGAAGTCCGGCCCGTTCTGCCATTTCGCGCATCGTTGCCACATCAGCTGACGACGGCGCAGGCACCTCTTTCATCGACCATGTTTTCCCCAGCAGGCGGTATTTCGGTTCGCCGTACTGATGAAACGGTAACAGATGGATCTGCCTGATATTCAGCGGGATCAGTACATCCAGCGCCTGCTGCATATTCTCCCGGCTGAGCGTGAAACCAGGGATCAGCGGTAAACGCGGGATCACGTTGACGCCCTCACTCACCAGCAAACGCAGATTCTCCAGCACGCGTGGCAGGTTCATCTTCACCACATCCCGCGCCTGAGTCGCGTCCATAATTTTTAAATCGAACAACACTTCATCGCACAATTTCGCCAGCGGTAATAGCTTGCTGGCTGGTGCGTCTCCGGCAGTTTCAATGGCGCATGACACACCCCACAGCCGCAGTCGCTGTAAAAAACGGGTAGCAAACTCCGCCTGCATTAACACTTCGCCGCCAGAAAGCGTGACGCCGCCGCCGGACGTGCGAAAGAAAATGTCATCTTTCATCACTTCCCGTTCCAGAGCGTCAAGGCTGATATCGCGACCAATCCGTTCAAACGCCCCGGAGGGGCATTCATCCGCATCACGCAAACATTTCGCACAGTGCAGACATTTCGCCTCTCTGCGTACCGTCTGGATTTTGCCGGAGATCGACTCCGGATTAGCACACCACGGGCAAAGATGCGGACAGCCTTTAAAAAAGACCACCGTACGAATGCCCTCGCCGTCATTCAGTGAATAACGCTGAATGTTGAAAATGCGCGCCACATCATCGCGGCGCGTTTCCACAACGTTACAGCTGATGCGCTGTCCGGCGGATGATGTCATCCTGGATCTCCTTCGACAGTTCGACAAAGAAGGCGCTGTATCCGGCAACGCGCACCACCAGCCCGGCATAATCTTGTGGGCGCTGTTGCGCTTCCCGCAACGTGTCGGCGTTCACCACGTTAAACTGAATATGTTGTAACTTAAGCTGGGTAAACGCCCGTAAGAAGTCGGCCAGTTTGCGTAATCCTGCTTCACCTTCCAGGGTCGCCGGAGTGAATTTCACGTTCAGCAACGTACCGTTAGACAGCAGCGTGTTATCGAGCTTACTGACTGACTTCAGTACCGCTGTTGGCCCTTGTGCGTCCTGGCCCAGCATGGGTGACAAGCCGCCGTCTGCCAGCTGTTCTCCGGCAAAACGACCGTCTGGCGTCGCGCCAACCACCGATCCCAACGGGACGTGAGCAGAAACGGTATACGATCCCGGCGTGAAGTAGCCGCCGCGCGGGTTCTGGTATTTTTCCACTTCTTTGCAGTAGTGGCGCAACAGTTCGGCGCTGATGTTATCCACCTCGTCGATATCGTTACCGTATTTCTCGAAGCGGTTAATTAAGCGAGCGCGGACTTTTTCGCCTTCTGGCGTTGCGAAGTTGGCTTTTAATACCGACAGCAATTCGTCAAAACTTAAACGCTGTTGCTCAAAAACCATCCCTTTCAACGCATGGAGAGAATCGCTCAGGTTGGCGATACCGATCCCCTGTACGCCGGAGAAGTTATAACGCGCGCCGCCATCGGTAATATCGCGGCCTTTTTCCAGACAATCGCTGATAAACGATGAGAGCAGCGGTACAGGTGCCCAGTCGCGATGGCCGATATCACAAATATTGCTGCCCTCAACCATCAGGGTGATGTAGTGGCTGATCTTGGCGCGGATCTGCTCCAGTAAACCTTCATAAGTCAGCGCAGCATTGCCTTCATTTTCATGCAGGCAGATTTCCATCACTTTCAGCAGATTAAACATCGCGATGTCATGCAAGCCGTAGGTTCTGCCGGGAATAGATAATTCCACACAGCCCACTACGGAATAGTCGCGCGCATCTTCCAGCGAAACGCCACGGTTGAGGAACGCTGGCACCACCACTTCATCGTTAAAGATTTGCGGAATACCGGTGCCGAAGCGAATGGTTTCGGCGGTTTTCATCAGGAACGGCGTGTCGATCAAGGCGTTAGTGCGCACGCCGAGGTTCGGTTGCGGTAATTGCACGCTTTGATAGGCGTCAAGGCAAAGGAACGAAAGCACGTTCACCGCGCTACGTCCGTTCTCGGTTAACCCGCCGAGCAGTGCGGTATAGCCGGTCGGGAAACCGGCGAAATAACGCGCGCTACTGGTGGAGCGCAACAGCACGATGTCGTTGCATTTCACCCATAAAGATTCGAGCAGTTCTTTCAGGAACGCCGCATCTTCGCCCTGGGTTAATGATGTCTGATAGAACGGCAACATATACTGGTCGAAGCGCCCCAACGATAGCGAACTGGCGTTGGATTCGTATTGCAGAATGATGTTCATGTACCAGAATAACTGGCACGCCTGCCAGAACGTCTGCGGCTTATGTTGCGCGTTATGGCGGGAGATCTCTGCAATAGTCAGCAGCTCTTCGCGACGCTGGGCATCTGTGCAGTTTGCCGCCATCGTTTCCGCCAGTTCGGCGTAACGCAAAATGTGTTTCTGCGAGGCTTCCAGCAGTAACAACGCGGCCTGATAAAAGTGATTCTCCGGCTGTTGCTGACAATGTTGCTGCATCTGTGCCACCAGCTCACCCAGCCCGTGATTCAACAGGCGTGGGTAATCAATAATAATGTGCCCCTGGCCTTTATCCGTCTGGTTGATGCTGAAAATCTGCGTGTTGGTCGCGGCTTTTACTTCATCTGTCATCTGCCCGTTGATGAAATCTTTCATCGAACGTTTTTCCCAGTACGGGAACAACTCTTCACGGTAGATACGTTTATCTTCTTCGCTGATAGCAAAGCGGTCCTGCGGACGCGTCGGGAATTGATCCAGCTCTTTCAGCAGCCAGTAAGGGTCCATTTCCGGCGACATAATCCCGGCGCGCGGTTTTACGGTGCGGTTACCGGCAATCAGTTCTTCATCACGAATCGAAATTTCAACATGTTCAAGGATATACGCTGTTGCTTTCGCCCGGCGCAATATCACCGGTTCGCCTTCGGTTTGCCGATGGCTGGCGGTATAAAGCAGCGCCCGCTCCAGCGAGATTTCACGGGTATTGGCAAACAGTGCAGTTTTGAGGCGAGAGATACGATTCGTCATGAGGAACTCCTGTGGGAAAGCGAACCCGCCCTTGCGAGCGGGAGAAGAACTTAAGCGGTTTGCGCCAGGTGAGCTTCAATTTTGCTCATAATGGCGTCAGCACGTTTTACTGCATCGCTGATGTTGACGCGCACGATGGTCTTGCCAGCAAAACGCTCTTCAAACTTGATGCCGATATCTTTGGTCAGAATCACCATATCAGCGCTCGCCACATCTTCCGCAGTCAGTTCATTTTCCAGACCAATTGACCCCTGGGTTTCTACTTTCACTTCCCAGCCTTTCGCTTTCGCGGCACTTTCCAGCGCCTCTGCTGCCATATAGGTATGGGCAACACCTGAAGGACATGCGGTTACTGCAATAATTTTCGTCATGGCTCGTTCCTCAATTAATTAATTTCAAAATCCAAATCCAGGTCGTCTTCTTTTTCATCAGTCGAAGACCCATTTTTACGCGCCAGACTTTTCAGCACGTTCACACAAACAGCCGTCACCACTGCTCCGACAGCCACTGCTGCGATATAACCCAGCTTGCCTTCAACCACCGGCAGCACAATCAGACCACCCCAGCCTGCATAGCACTGCGCACCGACCAGCGCCGCAGTTACTGCACCACAAACTGAACCGACCATAATGGAAGGAATGACACGCAGCGGATCGGCAGCGGCGAAAGGAATCGCCCCTTCAGTAACGCCAACACAGCCCATCACCAGTGCCGCTTTGCCGGTTTCGCGCTCTTCTGCGGAGAAATTTTTACGACCAATCAGCGTCGCCAGCCCCATCCCCAGCGGCGGGATACAAATACCCACGGCAGCGATGGCCACCACGGTATAAACACCCTGAGCAACGCAAATCAGCATGAAGGCATAGGCCACTTTGTTAACCGGACCGCCCATATCGAACGCCAGCATCAGACCCATGATCACCGCCAGCATAACAATGCTGCCCTGCTGCATCCCCTGAAGCCACTGAGTCAGGCTGTTGGTCAACAGCCCCTACAGGCTCGCCCAAGCCCCACATCATGATGCCTGCGGTAATCAGTGTGCCGACGATAGGAATAATGAAGATAGGCATCACCGAGCGCAGAACTTTATGCACCGGAATTTTCTTCAGGTAATGCACCACGATGCCGCCGATAATCCCGGCGATCAGTGCACCAAAGAAGCCCGCACCAAAGCTGTTACCAACCCAGGCACCGATAGCGCACGGAGCCAGCGCAGAACGCTCTGCAATGGAATAACCGATGTACGCTGCGAGGAAAGGCACCATCAGCGTCAAGCCCGCAACGCCGATATCAAACAGTTTTTTCAGATTTGGATCGGCTACGGCATCCGGCACTGCGCCTTTGCCATACAACATGACGGAAACCGCCAGCAAAATACCGCCCGATACCACGAAGGGAATCATGTGTGAAACGCCCGTCATTAAATGCTGACGGGTATTTTTCAGGATCTGCACCAACTCATTCATAAGCTGCTCCCGGGCTTGCGAAAGCCCATGTCCATATTTTTGATGGAGGAAACAATAGGCAATCGCAGGCGGAGCAAACAGTGGATAAAAAGGCCATTTACTGGACTTTTGTAATATCAGTACAAAAATGCGATCCGCCTCATAACTTGCGATAAACCGGAAGCATGCCGCAAAACAGCGTCTTGTGAGACGCGTCGCAAATTGACGGTTACATTACATTTGTCCAGCTTTTGGCAGATTTGTCACATGGCAGGCCGTTGCCGTGCGCTCTTATCCTGTAAACAGAAAACCGTACCGGGAGAGAGGCAATGGCCCTGATTGTGGAATTTATTTGTGAGCTACCTAACGGCGTACATGCGCGTCCGGCAAGCCACGTTGAAACGCTGTGTAATACTTTTTCATCACAAATTGAGTGGCATAACCTGCGCACTGACCGCAAGGGCAACGCCAAAAGCGCCCTTGCGCTGATTGGCACCGATACGCTGGCGGGCGATAACTGCCAGTTACTGATTTCCGGGGCCGACGAACAGGAAGCGCACCAGCGTTTAAGCCAATGGCTGCGCGATGAATTCCCCCACTGCGATGCGCCGCTGGCGGAAGTTAAATCTGACGAACTGGAACCACTGCCGGTTTCACTGACCAATCTGAATCCGCAAATTATCCGCGCCCGCACCGTGTGCAGCGGTAGTGCAGGCGGCATTCTGACGCCGATCTCTTCTTTAGATCTCAATGCGCTGGGTAATCTTCCCGCAGCCAAAGGCGTTGACGCCGAGCAATCCGCACTGGAAAACGGCCTGACGCTGGTACTGAAAAACATTGAGTTTCGTCTGCTGGATAGCGACGGTGCTACCAGCGCGATTCTGGAAGCTCACCGATCCCTGGCTGGCGATACTTCCCTGCGCGAACATTTACTGGCAGGCGTCAGCGCCGGATTAAGCTGCGCCGAAGCAATTGTTGCCAGCGCGAATCACTTTTGCGAAGAGTTTTCCCGTTCCAGCAGCAGCTACCTGCAAGAACGTGCCCTGGACGTACGCGACGTCTGCTTCCAGTTACTCCAGCAAATCTACGGTGAGCAACGCTTCCCGGCACCGGGAAAACTGACGCAGCCCGCCATTTGTATGGCTGATGAACTGACCCCCAGCCAGTTCCTCGAACTGGATAAAAATCACCTCAAAGGATTGTTGCTCAAAAGCGGCGGCACCACCTCACATACGGTGATCCTTGCCCGTTCGTTCAACATTCCAACGCTGGTTGGTGTGGATATTGATGCCCTTACTCCGTGGCAGCAACAAACGATTTATATCGACGGCAACGCCGGGGCGATTGTGGTTGAGCCAGGGGAAGCCGTAGCTCGTTATTATCAGCAAGAAGCCCGCGTACAGGACGCCCTGCGTGAGCAACAGCGTGTCTGGCTGACCCAACAAGCCCGTACCGCTGACGGTATCCGCATTGAAATTGCCGCTAACATCGCTCACTCCGTGGAAGCGCAGGCCGCATTCGGCAATGGTGCGGAAGGCGTTGGTTTGTTCCGCACTGAAATGCTCTATATGGATCGCACCAGCGCACCGGGCGAAAGCGAGTTGTACAACATTTTTTGTCAGGCGCTGGAATCCGCCAACGGACGCAGCATTATTGTGCGCACTATGGACATTGGCGGCGACAAACCCGTTGATTATCTGAACATTCCCGCAGAGGCAAACCCGTTCCTCGGTTATCGCGCCGTGCGTATTTATGAAGAGTACGCGTCGTTGTTTACCACGCAGCTACGGTCGATCCTCCGCGCCTCCGCTCACGGCAGCCTGAAAATCATGATCCCGATGATCTCCTCAATGGAAGAGATCTTATGGGTGAAAGAAAAACTGGCGGAAGCCAAACAGCAACTACGTAACGAACACATTCCGTTTGATGAGAAAATCCAGCTCGGCATCATGCTGGAAGTGCCGTCGGTGATGTTCATCATCGATCAATGCTGCGAAGAGATTGATTTCTTTAGTATTGGTAGTAATGACCTGACGCAATATCTGCTGGCAGTGGATCGCGATAACGCTAAGGTTACTCGTCACTACAACAGCCTGAATCCGGCATTCTTGCGGGCGCTCGATTACGCCGTGCAAGCGGTGCATCGCCAGGGCAAATGGATTGGTCTGTGCGGTGAGCTGGGAGCGAAAGGTTCCGTGCTGCCGTTGCTGGTCGGCTTAGGGCTGGATGAACTCAGCATGAGCGCACCATCAATTCCGGCGGCGAAAGCTCGGATGGCGCAACTTGATAGCCGTGAGTGCCGCAAGTTGCTCAACCAGGCAATGGCCTGCCGTACTTCGCTGGAAGTGGAACACCTGCTGGCGCAATTCCGCATGACCCAACAAGACGCACCGCTGGTCACCGCCGAGTGCATCACACTGGAAAGCGACTGGCGCAGCAAAGAAGAAGTGCTCAAAGGCATGACCGATAACCTGCTGCTGGCGGGGCGCTGGCGCCATGCGGGTAAACTGGGAGACTTCGTGCATG
>OAWU01000479.1_pt1 | contig 25531 bp, 21 predicted proteins | sample 1477041 | NCBI WGS metagenome assembly OAWU01 (sample SAMEA2580266, study PRJEB22360) | human gut metagenome | biome: human gut; feature: human-associated habitat; material: faeces | place: Denmark | collected 2008/2010
TGAAATAAAGATGAATATATATCTTAGAACTACATATAGAGGGAGAATGAGAAACATGAAAAGAATATTAGTTGTAAAAGCTATGGTTCTTGGGGCCATAGCTTGTTCTATTAGTGCTATTGGATTTGCAGCGGGTGTAGAGTCTACACATATACAAGATGCAACTAATATGCAACAAAACAAACAAGGTACGGAACAACATGAGGCAGTGCAATCCAATTGGATGGACCGCACAGATATTAAGGTTGGCACACAGTCTAAAGTGGGTACACAAGTGTCTATAGAAACATTGCAACCCTTGACTCATTACGATGAGAACTCCAAATCCGTATTGTTTGTACAAGGCGGTATTGGTCGAGGTGGCCAAGAGCATTCTGTTAGTTACTATCACGGATATCATGAGATTTGGTATCCTTATAACCCTGTAACAGGTAAAGGTGACCAACGATATATGGCAGAAAAATATGAACATACGAAATCATTAGGCACTGTAGCGAATGTAGGTTTAGGGTATCGCCATCTTAGTAAGAATGAGCATGCCTATGTTGGTGTCAATGCCTTCGTTGATCGCGCTTTCTCCGAGAATGCTAATCGTGTAAGTGGGGGCCTAGAATATGTATCAGGTCTTAACGAAGTCCGTGCTAATGTATATAGAGGTTTAGGGAGTGTGAAATCGCAATCTGATATGATACATTTACCGCCATCGTACTTCACATTTAATTTGGCTGGGGGCCCTGCTTACTATATGCCACATACATCTCAAAAGGTATTATCTGGATATGATGTAAGTTATGCTCGTACATTTAAAAATGCTCGTTGGGCCCGTGTACATGCGACTGTATATCATTGGAATGGTCTTAGTGTGCCTAATCATAGCAATGCATTATTGAAAACGCTTGAAATTGGCAACAGTCATGGATGGAAAGTAGGAACTACATTACAAGTAACACCTCATGTATCGCTAGATGTAGGCTATACATCGGATAGCAAAGATACTAGTGGTGCCTATGGATTTGTTAAATATACATTGGGTACCTCTAAGTTTGCTTGGCATGGTGGTAAACATAGTGATGATGCTATTACAAACGCTCGCGCTAGAATGTTAGATAAGGTAGATCGTAGTCCGTTAACAATAGGCCATACATATGAAGAAGATTGGTATGTAAGACCTAATGATCACTTATAAAATTGATGATAATTTATAAAGCTAAAAGGAGAGAAGTTTCGTAATGAAATATAAGTTAGTATTAACATCTATGGTTATGGGGGCCATAGTGTGTAGCACAAGTGCTGTAGTGGGAGCGGCCAATGTGGCGCCACAAGTGAGCGATACAGCAAAGCATGAGGCAGTGCAATCTAATTGGATGGACCGCACGGATATTGCTGTAGGTGTACAGACTGGAGGGCAATCTAAATTAGATAAAGGTCATTTTTTAACGGATGACCAAAATTCAATCTATAATAAGCAGTCTGATTATGGTAATTTAACGAAAGCCTATATAGAAACATTGCAGCCTATTTCTCATTATGATGAGAACAGTAAAAGTGTTCTGTTTGTACAGGGGCGCATTGGACGTGGCGGTGAGAAAATCGTATCAAAAGAGATGAGGGGTTATTTTATTAATGAACCTATAATACTTAGGAATGGGCAGCTATCTAGTTACACCATAAAAAATACGGATGAAAAATCATCAGAGACATTAGGGATTATTGGTACTGTTGGTATTGGATATCGACGTCTTAGCCGCAATGAACATGCCTATGTAGGTGTCAATGCATTTGTTGATCGAGCTTTCACAGGCAATTATAATCGCATCAGCGGTGGCGTAGAGTATGTAAATGGACTTAACGAAGTATATGCTAATGTGTATAAGGGGCTTGGTAATACGGGCGTCGTGAGAGGTTTTGGTGGCAATCCGTACCCTAAACGCTTGTATCCTAATGGTTACCCATCAACATTTCCGTATAATACGATTCCTAGTGAAAACTATAATACTTACAAAGGCGGTAGAGCACTGGGTGGCTATGAAATCGGTTTTGCTAGATCCTTCAAGAATGCTCGTTGGGCCCGTGCCTATGTAAATGGATATCGTTGGAAGGGCCATGGATTCGGTCATAGTCAAGAATATAATTATGGGCGTCCAGGCCATTGGTCCGTTCCATGGTTTTCTGTGCGGAATACAAATCACTATAAGGGAATTAAAATCGGTGCTGAATTACAGTTAACACCACATATATCCTTAGATATTGGGTATAACAATGCAAACAATATGTCGAAAGGCATGTATGGTACTGTGAAATATACATTAGGTACATCTAAATTTGCCTTCTGGGGTGGCAAGCATAGTGATGATACGATTACTACAGCTCGTTCTAAAATGCTAAATAAGGTACGTCGTCAAGATATGATTGTAGAATCCTTTGATGACATTGAATATTTTTATTTAGCACCTATCGATCATTTATAATATGGAGAAAATGTTAGTTTTATCATTGTTATGAGAGGGACTATATATAATGTCAGGTAAATTATTATTGAAAGCTATGGTTTTAGGGACTATGACTTTCAGCATATATACAATAGGAATAGCAGCAGAGGTTCAAGATGTAAATGGACTAGATTCTGCACAACAAACAATTGCATCCGATACAGCTAGGAAAGAGGCCGTTCGGTCTAGCTGGATGGATCGTACAGATGTGGTAGTCGGCGTTGGTATGAAAGATTCGAAAGAGACGCATAGTCAGCACCATTATGTTGGTGAATCATCGAATAGACATGATGATCTACATACTGTAACTTCGAAAAGTTTAAAATCTACTGAAATCAATAAATTGTATATTGAGACCTTGCAACCTATAACCCATTATGATGAAAATGCTAAAAGCGTTGTCTTTGTACAAGGTCGTATTGGGCGCAGTGGAGAAAAAATTTCATCTTATAAATTAGATAGTTATTGGGAGCCAGCCAGACCTGCAGGGACGTTTATAACACATGATAAGCAAACAGATAAGAAAGAATCATTAGGAATGAATGCTAATATTGGCATTGGCTATCGTCGTCTTAGCAAAGGTGAACATGCTTATGTTGGTGTTAATGCGTTCTATGACCATGTGTTTAAAGGTGGTTATAAGCGCGTTAGTGGCGGTGTAGAATATGTGGCAGGCCTTAATGAATTTCATGCTAATCTGTACCGAAATCTAGGAACTGATGATAGAAAATATACAGGGCTCCCTGGTCGAACTAATAGATTGGGTGATCCTACAGGATTGTATCCATATGGGATGGATCCTGATCAAAGTCTTTATAATTATGGTGTGGTTTCTTATGAAAATCATTGGATGCTATTAGAAAAGGTTGCTGCCAGTGGATTTGATGTAGGGTATTCACGGACCTTCAAAAATGCTCGTTGGGCTCGTGTCTATGCGGACTATTATAATTGGCGTGGTAGAGAGGCTGTAAGAGTAGGGTATTATAAATTAAAAAAACGTGATGCCATAAAAGGTTTTAAAGTGGGTGCAGAATTCCATATCACACCGCATCTTACCCTTGATGCGGGTTACCAAACGGCATCTCATCATTTGAGTGGTCCTTATGCGATCTTGAAATATACCATCGGTACATCCAAGTTTGCTTGGCGTGGTGGTAAACATAGTGAAAGCGCGATTACAACGGCTCGTTCCAAGATGCTTGATAAGGTACATCGCAGTGATATGGTTGTACAAGAAACTGTAGAAGAAACTTATGATCATGGCGTTGTCGATGTAGGTTTATAAGTTACAATGCATTAAAATTGATCAGAGACTTGTAATTTTAATATTGCAATAATAATTATGTGAGAGAAGGGGTAGTGGGTAAATGTATCATAAAAGAAAGTTTAATATACGACTGCTACTTTGTGTAGCAGCTTGTACGATGTGCTGGACTATTGCTTTCGCAGATAGTACTGATACAAATACTGCTGTGAAAGTGAATTCTAGCAGTTATCAAGATTGGGCTGATCGAACTGATATTTCAGCGAAGTTTCAAACCAATCACAAGCCAATATATGGCATAGAGACCTTACAACCTATAGGTCATTATGATAACAACTCTAAGAGCGTAGTATTTGTACAAGGAAAAGTTAGCTCTCATGGCGGTGTAAGTCAAATTGCCAATGGATATGCGAACCATGTAACTCGTAATGCGGGCGGAATTGTATATGAATATGACTTTAATCAATCGACACAATCTATAGGCACAACTGGAAGTATAGGACTCGGCTATCGACGACTAAGTAAAGGAGAGCATAGCTATGTAGGTATTAATGCTTTTTATGATTATGCTTTCAAAGAACATTATAAGCGTGCTAGTTTAGGTGTAGAATATGTAACTGGTGAAAATGAATTGTATGCTAATTTCTATAAATCACTAGGGAATGGTACGTCATCCTATCGTGTATTTAAGCGCGATGAAATGATTCCAGCCCCATTCAATACGCCGGACATCAACGTTTCTGTTGGTGAAAGTCATGAAAAACGCGTTGCCTCTGGATATGATGTCGGATACGCACGAACCTTTAAAAATGCCCGTTATATACGAGCCTATATCGACCGTTACCACTGGAATCGTATGAATGGAGAGATTAGAGACATAGAATGGTCTAATCCTGATATATATAACTATAATATCGGATTCCGTGTAAATGGGGTCTATAAAAATGGTATTAAAACCGGTATTAATGTAAATGTGACACCTCACATCTCGGTAGGCATGGGCTATGATAAACCATTTGGTCACTCTGGCGAGCTTTATGTACAAACATTGTATACGCTTGGTAAATCTAAGTTCGCTCTCTTTGGTGGAAAGCATAGTGATGATAGCATGACAACTGCTCGTTCTAAAATGCTTGATAAGATTGAACGTCAAGATATGCAGGGGCTCAATCTAAATGGAGATTTCCGCGTTCATTATCCTCATGATTCTCTAGATTAAAAGTAGCTTATTTCAAAGTTATAACAAAGGAGCTAGTACGCTGTGTACTAGCTCCTTTTGGTATGTATTCTATTATTGCAAATCCTTAGGCACACTGAGCGGTTTCCAGTTATCTAGCTCTGGAATGTCTAAGGTTGTAATGGTCCGTTGTATCCAGTAGTTCAAGGATACTTCGTTGCCAAAGTACTGTTCAAATAGGTATGTATTACCGGGAATGTCCTTTTGCTTACCGTGTTCGTCGACGATATGGCGCATGGATTCTTTGAGGTACAGTTGCACTCTAAATGGGGTGGACCGCTTGCCCTTGAATATGAAATAGGATGGTCCAATGAAATCGTGGGTACGAACGTTGATTTGCTCGTATTGATTGCTCTTGAGGCCTTCCAAGGATGCTTGAATCATGGCGTTGGCGTCATCGTATTCCTCGAGTAGGAATGGTTCTTGGTCGACGTCGAGTACATAGTGCCACATCGGTTTTTCCTCGTCTGTTTCGATGGCCCATGCATCTGAAAGCTCCGGTAAACGGTGGCTTTCATAAAGATCATGCCACAAATTGTGGGCGTCCTCTGCATTGAGCAGCGATTTATAGATAATCTCATGCCCTTCGGTTGGGTCGTATCCGTATAACCGAACCTGATAGGTATTGCGCGGCATACGTTTTGTCTCTAGTTTATAGATATTCCGCAATTTATTCGGAATGGTTAGGAAATGATTGTAAAAGCTAAGCACCATTGTATCTTGTGTAGATAGGGCATGGTCGATAGTTTTTAGGTCATATAAGGTGGTATCCCATTGAAAGCCATTCATGTTGACAGATAAGCGAGCTGCGTTGTGAGGCCACGTGGTAGAGGCCGGGCGCACGGTTGTAGAGGATTCGGTAATACCTTCCTTGTAGTGCCAATGGCTGTCTACCTTTTCAAAGGCCGCTAATCGTTCTGCAGCCTCGTCATCTACAGGAACATCCTTAATTTCTTCGCTGCGATTAGCAAGATGAGACACAATGTACTGATGGGAACTTTCATAATAATGAACTGCACTGTCGAGGTCAGGCGTTCCCGTCACATATCCTTTTTCATAGGCATAGCCCAAGGCAACTCGTGTAAGCGCACGGGTGACGTCGTAGAAGAGAACGCGGTCCTCCTCTTGAAGCGCCCGTTTTTCTTCCTCTAACACGCGAGTCAATGACTGAACGGCAAAGCGGATGTTCTTGGTCACACCGATGCCGTGAATGCGCATGTAACTGATATACGGCAAGGAGAACAGAAATCTATCCTTTGTCGCCGCCATATGCGTCAAATCGGCGATGAGCCCCCAGTCGAGAGGGAGGCCGCCAATGTGAAAGATATAATTAAATGCAGCCTGCAACGCGGCATAACCGGCATCATTAAAGTCCTTTGTGGCCGCCCGTTGATATAGTTCAGTAGCCTTGATCGGGTCGTATGGAATGGCCGCACGCAACGCAGGTTGCTCGTAAAAATGATAGTAATAGTCCGCAAGTTCTGCGATACATTCTGGTTGGCCTAGGTCAGCACCCTTTGTAAACCATGTGAAAGCCTCGGTAAATTCGCCCTTTTCGTGATGGTCGAGGCCCGTATAAAGCATCATGGTGGGATTGCCTAATTCAGCGGCCCTGCGTGCTACACGGCGCGCATTATCATAATCGCCTTCGTCGATATAAATATTGCGCAAGTTCCCTTGGAACATGGCGAGCCCTTGATCGAGGGCTTTGTTAAACCAGTATTTCGCATGCTCACGAGATTTTACTTGTAGCGTTTCTTCGTCTACCATGCCGCGCAAGGTAGCGATACCTTCGCGTAAACTTTTGCTGCGCGTCGCTTGTTGTAATCGTTGACTAAAGCTAGCTTTTTCCGGACCTAATAATTGTTTAGCCTGATTAATAACGCGGTAATCGCCCCAGAAGAATACATTGCCTATAATATATTGGCAGTATGCATCGTCTTGCTTTGCGTAATCATAGATGATGCGGAATGCATCGTCAAAGGATAACTGCATATCTCGCCTCACCGTAGGCGTAATCGACCCAGCTATGCGCAATGCCTGCAACGTACCAATCGGACTATTCCGGCGGATGCTATCATGCAAACATTGATACGTGCGCATATTATCCTCAGGAAAACCCGACTCAGCCCACGTAAATCGCGGACCAGCATATACGCGTGCTAATAGGGCATATGCATCGCCCAATTCACGCTCCTCAGGAGACAAAGCTTTTTTGTAAACCTCCTCAGCTTCCGATTCGCCCGTACTACCTTGCGATGTAGCTGTGTTGCGTAACTCGTGCTGAATCGGCTTTGTCACATTCGATTGATTATTCACAATCGACTCTAACATGCGCAGACCCTCTTGAGCGGACTGCGGATCATAAGACATAAAAATTAAGTGGAAGACCCGTTGGAGGCGGTCTGTGAAATATTGAGCCATAGGCCCTCCTTTCGTTTTTATACAATACACTACTATTATATACCGAATATGTCTTGCGTTAAAGGTGGGAGGGCGGTGGCGTGTCCTGAGAACCTCCACCGGCCGGGTCTGACTTCGCCCTGCGGGCTCCGCAGGGCCAAAGTCGGTTTCAGAACACGCCACCGCCCCACGCATTAAGGCTAGTGTCAATTCGGTATATAATAGTAGTGAAATTGATAAAATCCGTTATTGCCAACCCAACCGTTTGACAGAGAAAGGAGGGCCTACGTCCTATGGGATCACCGGGCCAAAGTCGGTTTCAGAACACGCCACCACCCTGCATATATAATAAAAAATAATTTCTAACACGTGTTGTAGAATGCAAAAAAAAGACACCTGGCAAAAACCGACTTTTCCAGATGCTGTGGATTTTCCTTTGGAAAATCTTACGCCTCTGGATTAGCGATGTGTGGCTCCTATGCGTCGCTATGCTCCTATGCGTCGCTATGCTCCTATGCGTCGCTATGCTCCTCTGTTAGCTCACACCCTGCGTTGGCACTGCCCTTTCACAACAAAAAATAATTGATTAATGTACATAGCGTAGAAAGAGAACACCCTCTCTGAAAACGACTTCGGGCTCCGCGTAGCGCAGTATTCTCTTATCCGTATAACAAAGAAATAATTTCTAACACGTGTTGTAGAATGCAAAAAAAGACACCTGGCAAAAACCGACTTTTGGCCCTGCCCCGAAGGGGTCAGACCCGGCCGACGGAGGATTTTTGCTAGGTGTCTTTTACATGTATTCAAAACAATGTATTAGAAATTATTTTTTGTTATAGTCACCAAACCATTTATCATAGATTTTTTGGTATGTGCCGTCTTCTTTAAGTTCTTTAAGAGCTTTGTTAACAGCTTGTTGTAATTCTGTGTTGCCTTTTTTAACACCGAGTACTGTGCCAGGTGCTTTTGTAGGTTCGCCTACGAGTTTAAGGTCTTTGTCAGCGCCTTGTTTTAGGTAGTACATAGCAACTGCGTTATCGATGATTGCGCCATCGATTGTACCAGCTTTCAATTCCATAAAGATATTGGAGTTGGAGTCCATTTCTTTTACTGTTGTGTTAGGAATTTTTTTAGCCATATCTGCAGGAACAGTACCGATTTGAACGCCTACAGTTTTGCCAGCAAGTTCATCCATGTTATGGATTGTGGAGTTGTCTTTGCGAACAACTGTGATGAAACCGCCTTGGTCAAAGTATACATCGGAGAAGTCTAATGCTTTTTCACGTTCTGGTGTTTTGTCGATGCCTGCTGCGATCATGTCGATGTCGCCAGATTGAACTGCTGGAATCAAAGCGTCGAAGCCCATGGATTTGAATTCCATTTTTAGGCCCAATTTTTTAGCGATTGCTTCGGACAAATCAACGTCGAAACCAACGTATTTATCACCTTCAGTAAATTCGAATGGTGGGAATGTAGTTTCAGAACCTACACGCAACACACCAGCCTCTTGTGTCATTTTGCTTTTTTCACTGCCACAACCAGCCAATAAACCCATAGCAGCAACGGCTACGAGTGCAATAGCTGTCAATTTTTTGAATTTAAACATAGTATCCTCCTCAAACACGATACAAACATATTAATCTGTTTCTATTGTACGGAATTTTGAACCAATAGGCAATAACATTGTATAATTAAAGGTGCGAAAACAAATTATGTACATGAAATGTACCTTTTACCAAATAAGGTTGGTTATTTATACATACATTTAGGAGGACCTATGTCTCTTACTGAACAATTTTCCAGGGCTTGTGAAAGCTTCGCCCAAGAGGCTTTCACCATTAATTATACATTGGCGAAGAATCCTGAACTGTCTAGCCATGAATTTAAATCCGTTAAGACAATCGGCGCTGTTCTTGAAAAGCACGGTATCCCTGTGACTTATGAGTTCTGTAATTTGCCAACAGCGTTTAAGGCGTCTGCTGTGAAAGTAGATAATCCTAAAGGACGTTTGGCGATTCTATGTGAATACGATGCGTTGCCAGATGTGGGGCATGCGTGTGGCCATTGTGCCAGTGGTTCTATGAGTACATTAGCAGCCCTTGCATTACATAAAATGCAGCAAGATGGCGTAGCTTTCAATATGGATATCGACATCATCGGCACACCTGATGAGGAAGCAATGGGATGTAAGGTGGATATGTGTAACGCTGGCGTGTTTAAGAATTATGATTTTGCCATTATGGTCCATCTCGACGGCGAAGAAACACGGCCAAATTCACAATTCTTGGCACTCGACTGTTTCCGCGCCAAGTATCACGGTAAATCGGCTCATGCGGCAGGCGAACCTTGGAATGGCATCAATGCGGTAAATGGCGTGCAACTCGCCATCCATGCCATGGATATGCTGCGCCAACAAGTGCGACCAGAGTCCCGCATCGGCACGTGGATCATTAATGGCGGTACCGCGTCTAACGTCATTCCTGCCTATGGCGAACTAGAAGTGACCGTGCGCCATACAGAACGGGAGTATTTGAACGGTTTGTCCAAGCAAATTAAAAAGATTTTTGAAGGCGCTGCCCTTTGTACTGGAACGACTGTAGACGTTGAGTTTTACGGCAACCCTTACGATGATATGAACCAAAACCATCGCGGTACACACCTCATCGAAGACGTGATGGCCGATATGGGCCTCGATTTTGAACCAGGTCCAGCGGACATTGGTGGAAGTTCCGATATCGGTAATGTGAGCTATCAATGCGCCGCATTCCATCCTAAACTACGCTTGGCAGGCCCAGATAAGGTATGTCATGCGAAGGAATTTGCAGACGCTATGCTCGAACCAACCATAGAACAAACCATTGTAGATGGCGCTAATATCATTGGTCGTACATTGTTGAGCTTAGTTGAGAATCCAGCTGTTTTAGAAGAAATTGTAGCCGAGTTCAACAGTACTAAGTAGTTTCTAATCGAGATTCACAATGTTAATAAAGTGCTTCCTATATCTATCGGGAGAGCTGTAATATCGTAGATAGAATTCGGTATCTGTTTCAGAGTTATTGATAATAGATTATAATGAAATACTGCCATTTATAAAGCTACAATTTTTGGTAAAATAGGCACCTACCTCAACGTCGTGGTGATAGAGCGCCCATACTACGTCATTGCCAGCGATGAATGGGATGTATTTAAATTCAAGAAGTTCAAATAAACCGGCTATGGTTATATCATCAGGTATGGTAAATTCTTCACGATGATGATTCATATCATCGGCGGCACAAACGGCATCTCGATCGATTAGTATATGCATATGATTTCACATCCTTTGAACCGATAATTCTATAAATTATATGCTATCTTTATTGTACATCAAGTAAAAATTATATTGTATTAAAGGAGGTTGTATGTCCTCATCTGAACCATTAGACATTAAAAATTATATAGGCCTTACTGGCGATACACCGATTCGATTCATCGCGTCCGACGTGGATGGCACGTTGGTGAATGAAGCAAAAACTGTGGATCCTGAGGTGGTGGCTGCTGTTCGTGCCGCTCGTGAAAGCGGTATCCGCGTGGCCATCGCATCGGGCCGTGCGTGGCATGAGATGGACGATGTCATCGATGCCATGCCGTGCTTGCGCTACTTTGTGTGTACCAATGGTGCTTATGTCATGGATAAAGAGGAGCAAAAGGAACTTGTGCACATCGCCTTTGATAAAACTCGTGCCATAGATTTAGTACGGAAACTCATGACCTACGGTGTGTTTGTAGAGGCTTATGTGAAAGCCGAAATTTTCGGCCAATATCCAACAGTGGGCAATGAAATATCACAATCAGAACATTTCTTTAGACCGAATATTAGACCATTTATCTTGAAAACGCGCACGATGGTGCCTGATTTATTGGCACATCTAGAATCCTTGCCAGAAGGACCGGAGAAAATCCAAATCTTTTACGGCGATGAACGTATACGCGAACGCATCCTAGCTGATTTACGCGATGAGTTTCAAGGGGCGGCCACAGATGGTAAAGGGCGCGAACGTTTTTACGACGTCCTTGAATCAAGTGAGGGTAATTTAGAATTTGTACTCCCTCATACGACAAAAGGCACGGCTGTAGAGGCTTTGGCTAACCATTGGGGCTATACGCCTGACGAAGTGATGACCATTGGTGACAGCGAAAATGATCTATCCATGATCCGCTTTGCTGGCGCTAGTGTAGCTATGGGAAATGCACGAGATAATGTGAAAGCTGCCGCACGTTACGGAACAACGGATAATAACAATTACGGCGTAGCTCGTGCACTCTATTCGGCCATTGCATATAATCGCGAATTAGAAACTAAACAGAAATAAAATCTGATAGCGAGTTGATGATAATCCCCATAATTGATAGCGAGGTGATGTAATATGGGCAATCTAAAATTTGATATAGACGATACCTGCGTTAAATGCGGTGCCTGTGCTGAAGATTGTCCTGTACAATGCATCACCGAAGGAACCACTAAATTTATTATTGGTAACGGCTGTATCGGGTGTGGTGATTGTTATTCAATATGCCCTGTGGGGGCCGTACAAATGCATAAGCTGCTTAAAGATGGAACAGGCCTGTACTAATCTGAAACGGGCACGAGTAATAGGCCTTCTAAAAAATAGAACAGGCCTGTAGTAATCTGAAATGGACACGTGCAATAGGCCTTCTAAAAAATAGAACAGGCCTGTAGTAATCTGAAATGGATGTGTGTAATAGGCTTTCTAAAAATAGAACAGGCCTGTACTAATTTAAAATAGGGATGTGAAAGGGCGACCTTGAACTATTAGGATCTGAAATGTATTAAAAATCCGAACGTTAAAAAGTGTTTTATAACTTTCATACGGAATATATGGAGTACATATGGTTCCTATGGTATAATAGACTGTAATAAAAAATTGGCGTTTTGTTTGTAAAACGCACCCCCAGTACAGGAATGTATGGACATTATAAATTGGTGAATATACTTTCACAAATAGATGCATACGGAGGAACTATGGAAAACAAGGAATTTGTTATTGTTGTCGATTTCGGCGGTCAATATAATCAGTTGATTGCACGCCGCGTTCGTGAAAATCATGTATACTGCGAAGTATATCCATACAACAAAGCATTAGAAAAAATTAAGGAATTGAAGCCGCAAGGTATCATCTTCACTGGTGGCCCTAACAGCGTGTACGAAGAGAATTCCCCTAAAATTGAAAAGGAAATCTTTGAACTTGGCATTCCAGTTCTTGGCATGTGCTATGGTATGCAATTTATGGCGCATACATTGGGTGGCGAAGTTAAATCTGCGGACAACCGTGAATTCGGTAAAACACCTACTAAAGTGGATACTACATCTCCATTGTTCAAAGGCTTGGAAGAAGACCAAGTCGTATGGATGTCTCATGTTGACTATGTAGCAAAAGTCCCTGAAGGCTTTGAAATCGTAGCACATACTAAGGATTGCCCTGTTGCATCCATGCAAAATAAAGCCCGTAAACTATATGCTATGCAATACCATGCAGAAGTATTGCACACCGAACATGGTAAAGAAATGCTTCACAACTTCTTGTACGAAGTATGTGGCTTCACAGGTACATGGACAATGGCAAACTATGCAAAATCTGCTATTGAAGACATCCGCAGAACCGTTGGTGACGGCAAAGTATTGTTGGCATTGTCTGGTGGTGTAGACAGCTCCGTTGCGGCAGCTCTTATTTCTAAAGCTGTGGGAGACCAATTGACTTGTATCTTTGTTGACCATGGTTTAATGCGTAAAAACGAAGGCGACGAAGTTGAAGCAGCTTTCAAAGATTCCGGCATGCATTTCATCCGCGTCGATGCAGAAAAACGTTTCTTAGATAAATTGGCTGGTCTTGAAGATCCAGAAGCTAAACGTAAAGCCATCGGCGAAGAATTTATCCGTGTATTCGAAGACGAAGGTCGTAAAATCGGCTCCGTTGATTTCTTGGCGCAAGGTACAATCTACCCTGACGTTATTGAGTCCGGTACTGGCGAAGCAGAAGTTATCAAATCTCACCACAACGTAGGCGGCTTGCCTGCAGTTGTAGACTTTAAAGGCCTTATCGAACCATTGCGCAACCTCTTCAAAGACGAAGTGCGTGAACTTGGTTCTGAATTAGGCTTGGCTGACTACCTCGTATGGCGTCAACCATTCCCAGGCCCTGGCCTTGCTATTCGCGTAATGGGCGAAATCACGAAAGACAAACTCGACATCTTGCGTGATGCGGACTACATCTTCCGTGATGAAATTGCAAAAGCTGGCCTTGATCGTAGCATCAACCAATACTTTGCAGTATTAACATCTACACGTACCGTAGGCGTTATGGGTGACTTCCGTACATACGATTACACATTGGCATTGCGTGGCGTAACAACAACAGACTTCATGACTGCTGACTGGGCACGCATCCCTTACGACGTATTGGACACAATCTCCCGTCGTATCGTAAACGAAGTACAACACATCAACCGTATCGTGTACGATATTACATCTAAACCACCTGCTACAATTGAGTGGGAATAAAATATAAGTTTTTGAGGGCCGCATAAATTGTGGCCCTCTTTTCTTGAGATATAAAATATTGAATAAAATAATTACTTTGGTTAGGGAACGTATGTTTGTTAATTGGCTTGATTAAAGTATTATTTTTGGTATAATAAAGTTAATGATTCTTAGTAAAGGAGGGGGGGTTTGATGAATAATTTATTATTAAGTCCTTTATTGAAATGGGTAGGCGGTAAACGGCAATTGTTATCTGATATTCTTCCTATGGTTGATAATAAATGTTCTACTTATGTGGAACCATTTATTGGTGGTGGTGCTGTATTGTTTAGCATGCAACCTAAGAGAGCTATAATTAATGATTATAATCATGAGTTAATTAATGTATATAGGGTAGTTCGTGATAATCTTGATGAATTATTGGAGTTACTTTATATTCATCAGGCCAATAATTCCTCCGAGTATTACTATGAGGTTAGAGCTTGGGATCGTGACGAGTATTTAAATAAAATGACTAATATAGAAAAAGCTGCACGTATAATTTATTTAAATAAAACTTGTTATAATGGTTTGTATAGAGTTAATTCAGCGGGGCAGTTTAATTCTCCATATGGAAGATATAAGAATCCAAATATTGTTAATGAAGCCGTACTAAAGGCTGTTTCAAAGTATTTTAAAAATAATGATATAGATATCCGTAATGGGGATTATAAAGATACATTAATAAATTTAGATAAACGTTCGTTTGTATACCTAGATCCACCTTATATGCCAATTTCATCTTCATCTTCATTTACTGGTTATACTGAAGGTGGTTTTGGATATGAACATCAAGTAGAGCTAAAAGAAGAGTGTGATAAATTAACTCAACAAGGTATTCGATTTGTACAATCTAATTCTGATTGTGATGAAATTAGAGAATTATATAAAGAGTATAAAATTAAAACCGTAAAAGCAAAACGAAGTATAAATAGTGTGGCTAAGAAGCGTGGAGAAATAAATGAGGTTCTAATTTATAATGTCTAATAAATCTATAACAGCTAATGATGCATGGGTCATGCTCATAGAAAAATATGATATTGTTAATAAGGTTATTAATGATGGGCTATTTCATATTAAGGCTAGTGAGATAAAAGTCTTTAAAGAACCACGATTAATGGCAAAGTGGGATTGTATAGCTGCTTTGCCGCCAGTTTTAAAAAAATATAATTTAAATATCCTACCAGATAGTAGAAGTTCCTATGTTCTGGGGGATTTTCTTTTATATAAGGAGATCCCCGAGTTACAAGAAGAAGTTTTTAATATGGATTATGTTGAAATCCCTGATTATGAAACGATAGATATCAATAATATTTCTTCAGAAGCAGTCGCCATAAACGTTCTGGTTATTTCTGGTATATTGGATGATTTTCTTGGTATTGATGGAACTGTACAGACTTTTAGTGGTCGAATGGGAACTGGTGAATTTGATTTTGTAGTTGACACAATAAGAGGTAATAAACAAAAAGTTTTTGTTAAAAATGCTCAATGTGAAATAGATGGCGGATTTGAAAATGAGCATGAAGTCGTTATTATGGAAGCTAAAAATGTCTTAAATGAAGAATTTCATATTAGACAGCTATATTTTCCGTATAGATTGTGGCGCAAGAAAGTTACAAAGCCAATAAGATTGATTTTCTCAATATATTCAAATATGATTTTTCGTTTATTTGAGTATAGGTTTGTTGAGATAAATGATTATTCATCTATAGAATTAATAAAAACAAAAAATTATTCACTTCAAGATACAACAATAGATATTGAAGATTTAATAGAAGTTAGAAATAATACTAAGATTTGTTATCAAGATAATCAACATGATGATTTGAAAGTACCTTTTGTTCAAGCAAACTCTTTTGAACGAGTTATATCATTACTGGAAAATATGAAAGATAACCCTATGACAAAAGAACAAATTGCTGAATTGATGGTGTTTGATGAAAGACAGTCAGACTATTATTATAATGCAGGCGCTTATTTAGGATTATTTGAAAAGAAACGTGAAGATAAGATCAGTAAGGTATTTTTAACGAGATTGGGTGACAATGTATTTTCGTTAAATTATAAGGAACGGCAATTAAAATTTGTTGAGTTAATCTTAAAACATCAGATTTTTGCTGATTGCTTTGATATGGTTATAAATAGTGGAGGGGATTTACCTAACATAGAAACGATAGAAAGATTAATGCGTGAATATAATGTTTGCAATGAAGGCCAGATAAATAGACGAGCTAGTTCAGTTCAAGGCTGGATCAAATGGATTTTTAATCTTAGAAATTTATAAAGGACAAAATTTATGAAATGGGAGCCTGATAATTTTCAATTGGAATATAATTCCGTGTGGTCATTTCCGGAAAGAGGGAATTGGGCGACACATGACTCAAAATGGAGGGGGAATTGGTCTCCATATATTCCTCGTAATATTTTGCTTAGATATTCTAATATGAATGAACTAGTACTCGATCAGTTTGCTGGTGGTGGAACTACTCTTATAGAAGCGAAGCTATTAAATCGAAACATAATAGGGGTTGATATAAATACTATTGCGCTTCAGCGATGTAAAGAAAAGATCAATTTTAAACATGAGGGAGCTAATGGGAAAATATATTTACGTAAAGGTGATGCAAGAAATTTAGACTTTATTTCTGATGAATGTATTGATTTAATATGCACACATCCACCATATGCTGATATTATCAAGTATAGTGAGAATATAAAAGGGGATTTGTCACTTTTAAATGTAGAAGACTTTATTAATGAGATGAAGTTAGTAGCTATTGAAAGTTATCGTGTTTTAAAAAAAGACAAGTTTTGTGCTATTCTCATGGGAGATATTCGGCGGAAAGGCAATATAGTTCCAATAGCTTTTTATGTCATGAAAGTATTTCAGGACATTGGGTTTACGTTGAAGGAATTGGTTATAAAAGAGCAACATAATTGTAGAAGAACGGAATATTGGAAAACGAGTGGAGTGAATTGTAATTTCTTGCTTATTGCGCATGAATATTTGTTTGTATTTAGAAAGTAAAGGGGTTTTATGATACGTATTGTAAAATGTAGTATATCAAGATATCGTTCCATTTTATCAATGACTTTAGATATTTCACAAGAGTCAAATAGTATTGCAATATGTGGTCCGAATAATGTAGGTAAAACTAATACATTGAGAGCAATTAATTTATTTTTCTACCCTGAAGACTATGTTAGAGAGATAGATATGCCTAAAATTAAAAGTGCAACAGGAGGGCAGTCGACGCACCCTAAAATTGAATTAACCTTTTGGGATGAAGACCGATCTAGATATTATGTTTTATGTAGAGATATGAAAGTTTATTCGCAAAATTCTCCTGAAACTAGTCTTAAAGGTTTCTCCTATGAGCCTCATAATAAAAAGAATAAATTAGTGCTGTCATCAGAAGAGGTTTTAGAGTTATTTGGAAAAATGGAATTTGTTTATATTGAATCAATTAATACATTTATTCCGGAATTGATTAGAAAAATAACGGATGGTATGATTGATGTTGAGTATGATAAAAGCCGGTTGTCAAAGTCTAAAAGGAAATTGAAAGAGGCTTATGATACATATGTAGATGGATTATCCCAGATATTAGGAACCTTTGCAAATGATATTTCAGACACGTTTAGACATTTTAGAGAAAATTGGAAAGTAGAGTTTGTTGTACCTAAAAATTCGGAAACATTTAAAGATTTGGTGTCTGAAGACGTGAAATTATTATTAAATGATAATGGAAGCATTGGTGTTTTAGATAAAGGTGCAGGGCTACAGCGTTTAGCGACTATTCTTTTAAACTTTGAAATGTTATCTCGCATTGATAGTAAGAAAAATATTTTTGTATGTATTGATGAGCCAGATGCTTATTTACATGAAGGTTTACAAAGAAAACTAAAAAGACTTTTTGACGAAAAAAATAATTCTATGCAATTATTTTTTACAACCCATTCAAAAATATTTATAAATGAATATAATATGCAAAACGTATTTTTATTAAATTCAAAGTATTATGAAAAATTTTCAACTAGGAAAAAGAAAAATATTAATGTAATGGAAACGGAAATTGTCGACATTAATGAGCAAAATGGGTATGATCAAATATGCTCGCATTTAGGAATTGAGCCTGTAACTTATGAATTATTGCAATGTAATAATATATTAGTTGAAGGTAATTGTGATAAAAAATATTTAACAGAATTAATTAAGTTTTTTGGATTTGATTGCCCTAATATAGAATCACTTAATGGTGCAGATAATGCCATAAAATATTTGGAGTTTTATAATTCGTATTACCATAATAATACATCTAAATATAAGCCAAAAATTAAAATAATTTTTGATAATGATCCAAAGGGGCGAGAAATATATAATAAGATAAGAGCGAATAATTATCAAAATATAGAAGTGAAATCAATATTAATCAATAATCATAGGAATACTGGAAGTATAAATGTAGAACATAATAACACCAATAATGAGATTGAGGATTTTATGTATCCAGAAGTTATGGTTTTTTTGATTAATTCACTTTTACAAAGAAAGAATATGGCTAAATTAAATAGAAACAAAATTTGTAAAAAGGTTCACACACGCGCATTTTCTGTAAAAGGAATCCTGGAATTATGTGAGTATGAGAAAAATTCTGTGAATCCAGATAAAGGTGCTGAAATATCGTTTATATCTTCAGGAAATCAAACTAATAGAATAAAAGAAGGATTAGCGGGTATGTTTAATTTGGAAGCTAACAAACCTTTGTTATCCTTACTAGCAGAGTGTAATGTTAAATATCCTTATGTTAAAGAGGCCCTTAATGAATTGTGTACCTTTTGATAGAAGATATAATAAATAAATAAATTAATAGAGAGGGTTAGTATGAAATATTTTGATTGAAACTTTTTGTTAGGTTATGTTTAATTATAATTAGTTTTAAACAAAATAAGTAATATTGTTTTCCTATAATCAGAAATTTGTAATTAACCATATAATTTTTGAAAATTATTATAAGTATTTCGATATGATATAAGGGGATAGTGAACATATACTTTAAAGGCGATATGGTATATGTAGTTGAGTGAGGTCTAAGATGAGCGATTTAGATTTTACTATTTGCTGTACAGTTACTTTCTTTTGCAAGAAGAGAAGAACTCCACCAAATTTAAATAATGGAAAGTATTGCCCATCATCTTGTTATAAAGGGTTCTGAACAGTTGTTAGGTGTAAATTTTATTGATGGTGAAGATGTTATCTTTGATAAACAAATAGTAGCTAATGCGTTGCCACTTTATGAAAATGTGGACTATTCTGATCTACAAGCAGGTACTGAGTTCCTTATCATGGAAGGTGGAAATATTGTTGGTGAAGGGATTGTAAAAGAAATCTTTCAACATAAATCGTATGGGAGTAAATAGCTATGGGCTATAAAAATGTATGTGTAAACTGCCGGATCTCCTTGTCGGAGGGTACAAACTATGAGTTATTTAATACAAATAAAACCTGTCCCACATGTAAAAGTAAGATGTACTTTGTGAACGAGAAGTTCAAAGCGCCTAAAAAATCTAATGATAAAGAATGGAAGATTATCGAGTATTTGTTGTTGAGCGGTTATGACTTCCGTAATCCTTATTGTGGACAAGAGCAATGTATTTATTTTGAGTTCCCTAAGAACCTACAAGAGGCAGAGGCGTTTATCCGTGAGATGCGAACGTTAAAGTAATCATTTGAAGGAGCTTTTATGGCGATTACGTATACCGAAGAAAAAAACTTTACCTCTCAACAAGTAGCAGATTTATTTCTGTCTGTTCGTTGGGTAGTAGGTAAATATCCTGACCGATTACATAAGGCTCTTATAAATTCTTCTCGTGTGATTTCTGCGTGGGATGGTGACCGTTTAGTTGGTCTTATTCGTGTCATGGATGACAGCGAGCTAGTATGCTTCATCAATTATGTGCTGGTTCATTCTGATTATCATGGCCAAGGTATTGCTGGTCATTTGCTAGAAATGGTGAAAGACGCTTACAAGTCTTGCTCGTACATTAATGTTATGATTGATGATAGCAAGAATGCATCATTTTACGAGAAGCATGGCTTTAAAATAAAAGAAGATTCATTGCCGATGCAGTATCGGAACGTACCTAAATATACGAAATTATAAAAGAAATTAATGTTGATTAGATATTGATTAGCTGTTATTTCGATAATTTATTTAGGAGTGTAGAGATGGATAAGATATGGAATTATAAAAATTTTAATATGGTTGTTGAGTTAGATGTATCAGGAGAGTTTATTTATAATGGTATTCATGAGATAAATCGTTTAACAGGTTTTTCTAATGATGGTGCTACATTTTCTGCTTTATATAGCCTAGCGGTTGGAATTGAGCGCCTGCAAAAGATTGTTTGCGTGCTTTGGGGAATGGATTGTTTTGATGATGAAGAAGCTTTTGAAAGTAGTTTAATTACACATAGCCATACAGGCCTAAGGGATAAAGTGAATGAGTTTCTTAAGAGTAAAGGTGAAAATATAAGTTTTAATGCACGTGAGAATGAATTTCTATCCCTGTTAAGTCGATTTTATAAATCTGCTAGATATCTTCGTTTTAATGTCGATGGTGACTGGGCAAAAGAAGTTGAGTTGTTGAGATCCTATATTACTAAATATCTTGATGATGATATTGATGACATCTTTGATTCTAACAGGCTCATAGCAACTGATAAAGTTAAAGAGCTTTTTGGTCGAGTAGTGGGGAATATATCTAAAAAATATTATGAATTAATTATTAAAGGTAGTAGTATTAACAATACTTTTACTTATGAACTTCGTTCAGGATCTAAGGCCCAAAAAGTTTTTTTGAATATGAGTGGAAAGAACTCTCTTATGACAGAACAGATGAATGAAAGAATTGCCTTAAAAGAACTTTTGATATATTTGAGATGTTCGAATGATGAGCACGCTTTTTTTGACTTTGTTGATAATATAGAACCCTTAGATTTTGATTCGGCTATGGTGTCAGAATATTTATCTGAGGTCGTTAATGGAAATATCCCTCAGGATTTAATAGATGAGGTTGAGTATCTATATAGTGAAAAGCAATACTCTGCTCAACGAATACAAATGGTAGACTTATTTGCAAATAATAATATATTTTTTGATTAGAAGATAGATTTATCTAGTGATCTAATTTAGTAAGTATAGTAGGAAAACTCTATGTTAATACGAAAAGCGACAACCGCTGATTTAGATTTAGTGACACATATAGAATCTACCTGTTTCCCACCAGCCGAAGCAGCCCCACGAGAAGCGTTTAAAGAACGCCTTGCTCATTATGCAGACCATTTCCTTATAATTTTTGATGGTGATACATCTATTGGTTTTATCGATGGTTTTGTAACAGATGATGAAATCCTAACCGATGAGATGTTTGCTGATGCATCTATGCACAATCCTGATGGGGCATGGCAGATGATATTTGGCCTAAATACAATGCCAGAATATCGCAATCGTGGTGTAGGTGGTCAGTTGATAGAGGCTTTCATAGACTTGGCCAGAGAGGAAAAACGAAAGGGTGTCATTTTAACATGTAAGAAAGAAAAGATTCATTATTACGCCAAGTTTGGCTTTGTAAATGAAGGCGAGTCTGTATCTGATCACGGCGGTGCTAAGTGGTATCAGATGCGTGTTGTGTTCTAGCCATATAATTAAATATAAAAGAAGAAGCTGAAATCTTGCAGATTAGCATTGGTTTCAGCTTCTTTTTTGTTGGGAAAAGTATTGGTATTGTATTTAAATAATTTCTTTAACTTGCGCCACGCCTTTATCGGTCAGCATATAGTATCCATTTGTTACATATAACAAGCCTCGTTTCTTAAGATGTGTTGCGGCTTGGTGGGTATAGTCTGGTTTCCAGTTCAAGTGTTCGTGAATGGTGCCGATACCATTTTCAATGGCCGCCACAGGTGTATTCATATGGGTGTAGATGTGGCAGAGCATCATCGTTTCTCGATAGTGACGACGCAAGTGGCGTTGGCGAAGATAGGTTGCAATATAGCCTGTCTTTGGTGTGCAAATAACGGCAATTAATAATGCGAGACCAATCGTTGTTGCGATAGCGCCTGCAATGGATATGTCTAGGGTGAAAGCGACTTCTGTACCGATGATGGCACAGATAATGCCGATGATGATACTGCTAATGAGCATGGCTTTCACAGAGTCCGTCCATAAATAAGCGATAACCGCAGGTCCAATCATGAGGCCGATAACGAGGATGGCGCCTACTGCTTGGAATGAAGCCACCACAGTGAGGGATACCATGGTCATCAGCACGTAGTGGATGAGGGCAGGCATGAAGCCGAAGAGCCCTGCTAATAGTGGATCGAAAGTAGATAGCTGCAATTCCTTGTAGAAGAGCATAACTAATAGGAGGTTGATGACCGCTACCCCTAGGGAAATCCATAGAGATACAGGACCTAAGTCGGTGCCGTTTACAATCCATCTGTCGAATGGAGCGAACGCGATTTCCCCTAGAAGTGCCGTATCTACGTCAAGGTGTGCGTTGCCGCTATAGAGACTGACGAGGATGATGGCAATGGAGAATAGAAGGGGGAAGATGATACCGATGGACGCGTCTTCGTTGACGAGGCCCGTGTTATGAATCATCTCTGTAAGCCATACCGTTCCTACGCCGACTACAGTTGCCCCTACTAAAAGCAAAGGAGAGTTTAAGTCTTCCGTTACAAAGAAAGCGAGCACGATGCCGAGGAATACGGTGTGTGTAATGGCGTCGGCCATCATGGACATGCGGCGTAGCACAAGGAATACACCAGGGATAGCGCACGCGATGGATACCGCAATGGCGATGAGTAAAATCTCTGTATGTACTGTCATGGGGCACCTCTTTTCCGGAATTGCCACAAGATGCCTCTATTAGGTGCAAATATGAGGCTCAACAGTACGATAACCGACAGAATGACGATGATCGCAGGACCTGTAGGCAGTTTTTGTACTGTTGTACTCCAAAGGGTACCGCCAATAGCAGATACCATACCGAAACATCCTGCTAGTATACACATGGTACCTAGCTTGTTCGTCCACTGACGGGCCCCTACGGCCGGTGCAATGAGTAGAGAACTGATTAAGATAGCACCTACTGATTGAATGCCGATGATGATGGTCATGATCAATAGGGAACGATATAAAATGAGTGTAAAGGTGACGGGAATTTGCAATGTTTTAGCGTATTCTACGTCAAAGGAAATGAGCTTTAGCTCTTTCCAAAATAAGGCTGTTAAAACGATAATGATGAGCGCTGCCGCTGATGTAATGTACACATCGCGGGCTAAGATAGTGGCTGCCTGTCCGAATATGAATTTTGAAAGCCCCGCCTGACCTGCATTGTTCAGACTTTGAAGGTAGGTGAGTAGAACCATACCAAGACCAAAGAAAGCAGATAGTATAGTAGCCAGAGCACCATCGAATTTGATTTTACTGTTTTCTACGGTAATGGTAATGAGCCACGCCGCAGTGATAGAGGACAGGGCAGCACCTATAATGAGTACCTCAATATCTTTTATACCGGTCAGCAAGAATGCGATGACTACACCAGGCAGTGCCGCATGGGAGAGACCGTCACCGATGAGGCTTTCCTTGCGCAGTACAGCGAAGGTGCCTGCAATACCACTGGCAAGGCCTAAAAGAGCTGTGCCGAGCAATACCATCTGTGTCGTATAGGATTGGAGTATGGTCATACAATCCTCCCCTTACCGTAGGTACGCTCGATGGCTTCGTCTGTAAACGTATCTGCTACAGGACCATAGGCAATGGTCTGTTTATTGACCATCGTTACCCAGTCGAAATATTGAGGTACCGTATTTAAATCGTGGTGTACGACGATGACCGTTTTGCCACGTGCTTTCATTTCTTGTAATAGGGAGATAATGGCGTGTTCCGTCGTTTTATCGACGCCCTTGAAAGGCTCGTCCATGAGGTAAATATCTGCCTCTTGTACGAGGGCTCTCGCGAGGAATACACGCTGCTGTTGGCCCCCTGAAAGTTGACGAATTTGCCTGTTTACATAGTCGCTCATGCCCATTTTTTCAATCATGGAGAGGGCGAGCTCCTTATCCTTTTTACTTGGTCGCTTGAACCACCCTAGATGACCATAGCGCCCCATAAGTACAACATCTAATACGGTAGTAGGAAAGTCCCAGTCTACGCTACCGCTTTGAGGTACATAGGCGATTTTCTTGTAATCCTTTTTGTCCATTGCAAGGTGGTGGTCGATATAAAACTTAACACTCCCTGAGATAACTGTTAATAGGCCTAACATGGCCTTTAATAATGTAGATTTACCGGCCCCGTTAGGGCCGACGATAGCCGCTAAGGAACCGATGGGTACCTTCATATCTACGTCCCATAATACGGGTTTTGTCGTATAGGCTACGGTCATATCTTCAACTTCAACGGCCCATTCCATAGAGACCTCCTTTTATCATTGTTTATTTAAGTGCTTTAGCGATGGTATCGATGTTAGCTTTTACCATGCCGATATATGTGCCACCTTCAGTGCCTTCAGAACCGAGGGAGTCGGAGTATAATTCGCCACCGATGGCAACGTTCCAACCTTTAGCCTTAGCTGCTTCTTGAACGGCTTCAATTGTTTTGTGCGGTACAGAAGATTCTACGAAGATTGCTTTAATTTTGTGATCTACGATGAATTGCACAAGTTCATTTACATCTTGTGTGCCTGCTTCTGTAGCAGTACTAACACCTTGTAAACCTTTTACTTCAAAGCCGTACGCGCGAGCAAAGTATTGGAAGGCATCGTGTGCTGTTACGAGAACGCGAGATTCTTTTGGAATTGATTCTGCTTGAGTTTTGATGTATGCATCTGTTTCATCTAATTTAGTGAGGTACGCATCATAGCGTTTTTTGAAATCCTCTTTGTGAGCTGGATCTGCTTTTGAAAGTCCTTCGTATACAGCCTTGGCTGCAAGTTTCCAATTTGCTACATCGAACCAAATATGAGGGTCTTTTGTCTTTACACCGTCTTCTTCGTCAAAGTCTAGCAATGTAGCTGGGTCAATGGCATCGGATACGCGGATAGTAGCTTTATTTTGTTTTGTTAAATTGTCAAAAATGGAACCCATTTTACCTTCTAAATGAATGCCATTGTACACCACAACATCTGCCTTAGACATAGTTGTTACATCGCCGGCGCTCGCTTGGTAGAGGTGAGGGTCTACGCCAGGGCCCATGAGTCCTTGTACCGACACATGATCACCGCCAATTTCTTTCACCAAATCCGTTAACATTGTTGTTGTGGCAACGACGTTTAATTTCTTTTGACTGTCTTGTGGTGCATCTTTTCCACAACCTGCTAATGCGAATAACATAAGAGCTAATGATACGACTATTAGCAAGATTCGATTGAATTTCATAATAAACCTCCTTTTATAGGTACTGAGTTTAACATCTTTGGTTATCTTATTAACTACCCTTATTTAAGCGGAAAAATAGCCGCTACCTAACCGAAAGGGCATTCTCTGCCCTCGTT